>MDSV01094379.1_pt1 | contig 17221 bp, 19 predicted proteins | sample 810851 | NCBI WGS metagenome assembly MDSV01 (sample SAMN05326640, study PRJNA326480) | marine metagenome | isolation source: seawater | place: Atlantic Ocean: North East | collected 2012 | reverse complement strand
TGTTTCCACTGGAAAAGTTTGTTTTTACTTACAACCCATCATAATTGGTTCATTTTTTACACTTAATTTAGTACCTAAATGTAACAAACTATTGATTCTGGAGGAACTATTATATCAGCCACCGCTGTCCTGTCAAATAGTGGCAATTATTCGATGGATTTGAGCTGCGTGACAGGAGAGTGATTAAGATGAAAACTACCAGAATTAGAGAGAAGATTAAGAAATTTTTAGGCGAACGACCCCGTAACACTGCGGAGATTCTGGAACACATCAATAGTACGATGCGTCATGGCACCACAAGTCAACAACTAGGAAATGTATTGTCAAAAGACAAAGACATTGTTAAAGTCGGCTATATTAAGAGATCAGGAATCCTATCTGGAGGATATGACATCTGTGAGTGGGCAACTCGTACATGGGTTTCCAGTAACTGTCCAGGTTGGGAAGAAGGAACTCCAATTATCATTGACCAACAAGGCAATGTTACCACTGGAACTCCGCCTGAAGACAAGTACTGATATTAATCCGTTAGTAACCTGTGGAAATGGTGAACTCCTTTTTCCATAGTTGGCGAATAACGCCCACGTTCATACAGAATAGATTTCATTCCTTTGTTACATGACTCTACAATCCACTGATCTTCATGTTCTACAGTATCGAGTTCCCCTCCAGCTCCAATTCCAATTTTACTCGAATCCAAAACTAAACCAAAATACGCTATTTTTGTCTTGGAAACATTCTGAGGTAAAACAACATTAATCGAAATTCCCCAGGGGTAAAAATTCAACATAAGATTAGGAAATAACCACCAATAATAAGCAGCAATATTTCTGCCATGATCTTGATGCCCTACAGGGATTTCAAAACAAATCTCATCTTCTTGACCTTCGCCAATTTGTAATACCGCATTATCAAACAACTCAGTTTGGTAAGTTGAATAATCAATTACTGAATTCAGTGCTTTATGGACATAAGGTATGTGAAATCCCTCAAGGTAATTATCAACGTATAACATCCAATTTGCAGACACATTATGTAATCGGTCTAGTTTTTCAAGCCTTACGAGTTTAGAGAAATCAAAAAAGTTCATCCTTTCCTCTACTGCAGCAATGTATTGTTCAAAAGTGTCATCAGAGGAAAGGCTAGCAAACAGTAATCCATGCCAATTGATAACCTTTGCACTTGGTAAATCGTCTGCAGTGGATGGAAAATTCTCGACATCATTAAATTCGGGCATGTGTTTAATCTTGCCAGATAATGAGAAAGTTCGGCCATGATATGGGCATTTAATTGACGACGAGGATTTACTTTCATCACAAAGAATCATGCCTCTATGAGTACAAACGTTTGAGAGACAGTGGTATTCAGAGCCTGATTTGGTTAGAATCATTGGAATATCTCCAATCATGACTGGCATGATATTATTGTCATCGAACATTGATTCAAGCCCAATGAAATTCCAAGAACAAGAGAACTTCTGCAACAAAGCAGAGTACTCTTCCCCATCGCTATAATATCGCGAAGGGAGCGTCTCTGCTTTTGTAATATCTGGATGAATCACACCCATTGTTCCACCCTACTTTTTATGACTGGTAGATCTCGAGTGCTTGTTCTACCGATGCACCCTGGCAAATTATTGCATGGCAAGCAGCAGTCATCTTTACTGCACTTTCTGTATCTTTCTGGTGAATGTTACGACCTGTCGCAGCACCACGGCAATTTCCTGCATTCATCTGTTCCCAGAGTCTCTGCAAGAATTCTTTCGGTGGCAAAGTACCACCTCCAGAACAAATTATACCGCATCGCCCCGCAGCCTCTGAAGCAATAGCCAAAGATTCTGCCCTTGTCATGCTAGGATATTCGCTCGGATAATTGACCTTAGCAAAATCAGCTCCAAGGCAAGCTGCAACACCAGCAGCACCTGAAATTAATTGTGGATCTTTTTCATTGGCGACAGCCTTTCCACGGGGATACATCCATACAACCGATACCATTCCCAACTCGTGTGCTTGACGAATAAATTGGGCGGCTTCTGACATCATTTCGTGCTCGTATTCACTGCCAATGTAGATTGTGTAGCCAATTCCAACTACGTTAATCCCATTATGAACTAGAGACATTACATCATCCATATCCCATAATGCTTGAGAAACAGGATCTCTTTGCGAGGTTTTCACCATGTGAGATTTAGAATTTAATTTTACCAAATATGGAATGTCAGGATAATCTCTAGCATAGTGAGAGATTAGGCCCAATTGTCCTGCAAGAACTCCAATTGTCCCCTCTTTATGACAACGGTTGCCAATTTCGAACAGATGAGCCGGGTCATTTGATGATAGAGGTATTTCATTACCACCATCATAGAAATCATCATTCAGATGCTCAATCTTTTGGTCACAAGCAAACAAGTTCATTTTCCCAGTCCCAGCAGTTGCTGCATCCATATTTTGAATGAAAGTTGGAATCAACTCATCTGGAACATCTGCAGGAACATCATATTTTGTCAGCCGAAATCACCCCTAACTTAGTTACCTGTAAAGTTAGCCACGCGCTTTTCAACATATGCTGCAATACCCTCTTTGGCATCAGTACTGTTGAATAGAGCTGCTTGTAACTCACGCTCTAGTGCCAAATGATACTCGAATGGGATCTCTGGTCCAGTTTGACATGAACGCTTGATATTTCCAACCGCCTTAACAGCCTTATTTGGCAAGGTGAATTGAGAACACCAGTCAAGAATGTCTCTACGGAAGTCTTCTGGGGAACCTTCCCAAATGTGATTGATTAAGTTTGATGCGTGAGCATCTTCAAACGACATCAATTCTCCAGTAACCATCATTTCCAATGCTTTGGCCTTGCCGATTAGTCTGGTCAATCTTGCTGTGCCACCTGTTCCAGCCAATACACCAAGATTGATTTCTGGAAGACCTACTTTACCAGAATTCTTTCTTGCGATTCTGATGTCAGCAGCCATAGCAATCTCAAGTCCTCCCCCAACTGCGTGTCCATTTATGGCACAAACAACCAGTTTGGATGTTTGCTCCAATCTTGAAAGAGTTTCATTAGCGTGTAAGCAGAAATTGTACTTGAATCCTGGAGTCACAGAGTTCAACATTTGAATTGATGCTCCAGCAGAGAAGAAAGAAGCCCCGTTACCTGTTAGGACTATGCATGTCACATCATCATTGAAACGTGCTCTAACAATCGCTTCATCGATATCTCGCATCATCTCATGCGTATAGGTATTTGGAGAACGGTCATTAGGACCGTCTAATGGTTTACCAGCTGAATTAGAAGTGAGTTCAATCACAGCAATTCCATTTTCAGTGACTCCATAATTTACCAACTTATTTGGCATCGGCTCGAGTTTTAATCCATACAGGTCGCTCATGTGTCAACCGAGATGGACTAGCATTATGAATAAATCGCATTCATTTTTTCGGAATCGAAATCTGGTCAGAGTCTTCTGCAAAGGAGGTTTTTCCTCCTCCTTTCCTTATTAAATTCCATTGTTCTTTGACTGCCATCGCCTCACTGGAGGGCTCCCAATAGTCTCTTTTCAGCGCTTTTCTAAATGGCATTCGGCGCACCCCTCGACCCATAGACTTCTCATCTTTCTTTAGCATGAATGGGTTTACAATTCTGTAGATTAAACTCTTGAATAGAGTTGGTCTAAACAATTTCCCAATCCATACAAGTCCATCATCACGTTTCTTTTGGTCTTTCATCCATCTATTGCACATCATCTTGAATGATCTATCACCGACTCGATTCATAAGCCAACGATTAGCGACACTAGTCTTTACATACGGCAGTAATTGCTTCCTAACCTCAGACTCATAATCCAACTCCCCTAAGATGTCCTTGGCTGCTAAGACCCCTGACCACACTGCCATTCTCATTCCAAAGCCCCACATGAAATCTTGCAGCCCACCTGATTCACCGACGTAATATCTGCCATCTTGGAAGTAATTTTTGTTGATTGTAAAATCTCCTTTCCCTCCAACTCGCTTTATGGGTTTGCGATTTAACTCGGGATAATGCTTATCATACCAGGCAATAGTCTCATTGAGAAACCTATCTGATTTTTTTTGCTTACGCCAAAGACAAGTGCAAATCAAGCCAACTCCGTCAATGATAATCAGATATGAATATGCCCCGGGCGCCAATTTATCGTTTAATTGAAATGCGATATGATTGGGGTGTTCAGTATGGAAGATTTCACCATACGCTACGGCAGAAGTCCCTTTTGGACCACAAGCAATAATCTGACAATCTTGTTCTTTTACCTTCGATTTATAGTGAATTTTAGCACCTGCAGCTAATGCTTGACGCTTTATCCCTTGATCGATGGTATGACTGGAAGTTCCTCGCTCAACTATACGATAAGCAATTTTAGAACTCTGTGCCTGAGTTATCGTGTCATCTGGATGAATCAAGTCAACGACCTTAAACTCTGTCGCCTTGAATTCACTGATATCAAATCCCCATGATTTGAGTTGATCAAAAAAATCATCATCCATGCTCCAGTTTTCCAAGGCTTGAAAATCACCATCAAACCTAGCACCAGATTCTTCTCTAATATCATGAACATGGACTTCGATACCGGCTTTTGCTAGAATTGTTGCTGCGGCTAAACCCGACAACCCAGCACCCATAATATTCACTGGGCTCGCCTCCGCCATGTATACTGCAATGAGGCGTGAGGTTTGAATTATGCGTTTCCTTCGCATGTGCATGGACGGAGAGGTTATCATTAGAGAATCCCCGCAAAGTTTGGACCATCAAGCATTATTAGATTCACTAAACTTAGAAGGCTGTGGAGCCGTTGTTTCATTTTTAGGCATCACAAGAGGGCGAGACAATGGCAAAGAAATCTATCGTTTAGAATTTGATGCGTGGCAGGATAAGTTGGGACAAGTATTAGGCGATTTAGCTAATGAAGCAATTGCCCGTTTTGGGGTTGGAAAAATTGCTATGTCTCATCGAACAGGTAGTGTGGGAGCCGGAGAAAATATCGTTTCTATTCATGTCGCAAGCCCGCACAGAAAAGAGGCATTCCGCGCCTGCGAGTGGTTAATTGATGAATTAAAAGTTCAAGCACCTATATGGAAAAAGGAAGTCTCTGAAACAGGAGAATCTTGGAAGGCAGGATTGGGTTGATATTATGAAAAAAGAAATCGAAGGAATTGTTAACATCAGTGATAAGAAAGTAGTCAAAAGAGTGGCTACTGCTACCGGCCAACTTAAATTATCGCAGCAGTCTATTGATGCAATTAATGCAAATCAAGTCAAAAAAGGCGATGTCATAGAAGCATCGACTATCGCAGCAATTCAAGCTGTTAAAGAAACTCCACGCATCATTCCGCATTGCCATCCAATCCCCTTAGAAGGATGTGATGTTGAATGGGAAATCTCAGATACTACGCTGCATTGTACTGTCACCGTAACTGCAAATTACAAGACAGGCATTGAAATGGAAGCGATAACCGGGGTTTGTGCAGGGCTACTTTGCGCCCTTGACATGGTGAAATCTTACGAAAAAGATTCCAATGGACAATATCCGGATAGTGTAATTAGCGAGGTAAAAATAATCTCAAAATACAAATCTGAGTAATCATATCAAACCGCATTATTCATTGATTAGAGTCTGCCAACCCGTCTTATGGGCAAAGTCTCACAATTAGCAAATCACTTCCTCGATGCCGTTGACATGGCGGCTATAGCTAGTGCAAAATGGCGCGGCAAGGGAGACAAAATGGCGGCTGATGCGGCTGCAGTGGAGGCCATGAGAATCACCTTCGACAATGTACCTTTTGATGGCAGAGTTGCAATTGGTGAAGGTGAGAGGGACGAAGCCCCGATGCTGTATATCGGAGAACTACTAGGTAGTGAAATTGGTAATCCCAACGTACCAGTCATAGATATCGCAGTTGACCCTCTAGAATGTACTAACAATTGTGCTGACAACTTGCCAAATTCAATTGCAGTTCTTGCAGCAGCGCCAAGAGGAACATTGTTACACGCACCAGATTGCTATATGGACAAAATTGCAGCAGGGCCTGATATGGAAGGACATATTAGCCTAGATGCAGGCGTAGCATACAACATAGAACAAGTCGCCTCGGTTCTAGACAAGCCTGTCGAGGAGGTTCGAATAATCGCACTTGATAGACCAAGACATCATGATTTATTCAAAGAAATCAAACAAATTGGATCTCAACTCCATCTAATGAGTGATGGAGACATTGCGGCTGCTTTGTGGGCTGCTAGACCTGAAGGCGAACATGATATGCTGTTGGGCATTGGAGCAGCCCCTGAAGGAGTCATTACTGCTACTGCACTACGTGGTATTGGCGGAGTTTTCGAAGGAAGACTTGTGTTCCGTTCAGATGAAGAAGAGGCTCGTGCGGCAAATATGATCGATGATGACTTAACACGCCTTTGGGATGCTAAGGATTTGTGCCAATCTGAAGATGCGATATTTGTTGCATCAGGTGTCTGTGACGGGTATTTACCAGGCGTAACGCACAACACTGATGGTACGTTAACAACGTATGCTGAAATGATTGATGTAGAAAAACAAACACTAACCAGGCACGACCGCATTCATAGATTGTGATTATATGTCTCAAATTGTTAGGATAGAAGTCTGCTTGCCAGAAGGTCACTGGGCTGGTGAAGCAACTCGAAAATATCCTAATTCGGTTTTGCAAATAATTGAGACCATGCCACTTGGCAAAGGTAGAGGTACTGCCCAAATCGCCACAGAATTAGAATTACTAAATGATTTGCAAAATTTAACTGGAGTTGAACGAGTTGATTCTCTTGGCAACGGTAAAGCCAGTGTAACTATTGCAAGTGGAGGTGGCGGGTTCATCAAACCGCTAAGAACGGTTGGAGTAGTGCCAAGAACACCATTCGATGTAATCGATGGGTGGGCTGATTGGACGATTCAGTGTTCCTCTGAACAAGCTAAAAGTCTAATCAAACAGATACAGCAAGATGGCATACAAATGCGACTAAAATCAACCCGGTCTAGTGAAGAAAAACTACTCACTAAACGACAAACCGAAGTTTTCGAATTGGCATGGCGTAGAGGTTACTGGAAATCTCCGAGAGAAATAACGCTGACTGAGTTATCATTGGAATTAGGAGTGGCAAAATCGACTCTATCGGTAATGTTACATTCTATTCAATGCAAAGTTATTGAGAAATTTTCTCTTGAGATTTTTTCTTGATACGAACATGTTCGCAAAGACAATAAGCAAGACACCTTCTTCAGCATATCATGGACAACTTACCGAATACATGGGAAGAGTGGATTTCAAACTTTGGCGAATGGCAAAAGAGGGTTGGATTTGACCCGTCTTGGCTGGGTGACTTCGAATTATCAGTGTTATTCGACTGGGAAAGAGCAGGTGATGTAATTGAATTCGGCGACTATGAAGGTAGAGCAAAATGGGAGAGAGCACTTCAAGTACCGCACCAGAGCATGCGTGATGCACTAATCACTATGATTACCGTACAAGGTGATACCGAATTCGCATCCGTCGAGCAACAAAGACACCTTCTTGCATCTGCACCCACTGATTATGATCGCTATGCTGCTGCTAGAATAATGGCTGAAGAACAACGACATGGATGGCAAATGGCGTACTTATTGATGACTTATTTCGGACAACAGGGAAGAAGAGAGGCACAAAAGCTGCTCGAAAGAAACGCTCAAGATGGTGACAGGTTGTTAGGCGCATTCAATCGCCCAATGCCGCACTGGTTGGACTTCTTCTGTTACACAATGTTTGTTGATAGAGATGGTAAATTCCAACTAGGCATGCTATCAACCTCTGCATTCAAACCTTTAGCTGCATCAATGGGACCGATGCTCAAGGAAGAATCATTCCACCTTGGAACTGGTTCAAACGGACTACGAAGAATCATCAAAGCGGGAGTTATACCTCTTGACATGCTTCAAAGATACATCAACAAATGGGTTTCAACTGCCCATGACTTGTTTGGTGTTGACGCCTCATCATCTGCTCACTGGGCATATGTCTGGGGAATCAAAGGGCGCTGGGACGAGAGAAAGAAACTCGACGCAGGCATCGAAGTAAACAAAGAAGTTCTCAATGAAGAAGGAAGAGGACACTATCACCAAGAAATCGTCGGCGAAGTCAAGAAACTCTGCGGCTACCTCCCTGAAGGTGCAACACAATTGTATGTTCCTCACGAGAACTTCAATCGAGATATTGGCGCTACCAAAGGAGAATATTTCAACGTTGATGGTACACCTTTCGAAGGGTCTGACGAGGAATATGCAGAATATTTGACAACCATACTACCAACTGCACAAGATGAAATTGATTTGAAGGACCTATTCGAACAGGAATGGATTGCTAACAAACCAATGTCTACCAGACAAATTGAGTCGGGTATTGGCGCTACAGCATAAGGAAGGAATCATAATGATCCCAGTTTCACTCTACGGTGTAGATGTCGATAGGTGTGAAACATTCTACTCGAAATTACCGGGCTTGGTAGCGGATAGTATAGATGACGAAGAATACTCAAAAGCACTCTTTGCTATTCAAGACAAAGCATCCATGGAACACGTGAGAGTTGCGGAAAATTGGTCGAAGCGACAACCATTTGCTTTCCCAGAAGAAGTAGCCAATGAAGTAGAAATGATTATTCGAACAGTTTCATACCCTGATGTTGCCTTACTTGAACATCTTTTGACCATTGACGGCATCGATACTCAAAGAATCTCTGAATGGATGCATTTCTCCACCAATCTCTATCCAATCTACAGTCAAAAAGCGTGTGATGCTCTAAACCAAATGGGGCTTAAAACTCCATTTAAACTCGATGACATGGCAAGTTACGGATTGTATGTCTCACGTATTGAAGGTCTCAAAATGTATGCACCTGCTAAAGGTCTTCCTGAAATTGGACTTCCTCGTTCAAGAATGCTCCAACTTGGTTTGGAGCGATTTGAATGAACAATTTCTTAGTTCATTTCAAATTATTTTTGGTTGCTGTAATATGGGGACTTGGTTGGCCTGCTGGTAGAGTTGTTGCTACTGACATCCTACCATTCATGGCCTCTTGGCTTAGATATATTATCGCTACATCAAGCTTCCTTTTATTCTTGAAACTGTCAAAACAATGGATGATTCCCAATAAATCCGAGTGGGCGAGAATTTTTCTGATCGGGTTTTTCTCGACGTGTGTATATCAAGCATTTTTCATGTTTGGGATGCAGTATACTGCAGCCGGTGATGCATCATTAATGATAACATTCAATCCTTTATTCACCGCAATTCTAGCCGTTATCTTTCTCAGCGAAAAAATGCATCTCAATCTGATAATTGGTTTACTAATGGGTATGATGGGAGTTGGAATACTATTCTATTATTCACCAAATATAGACATTCCATTAGCAGACCGAGTTCTTGGAAATATCTTGATTGCAGGAGCTGCACTATCTTGGGCATGTAATACGATATTGATGAAACGCGCCATGACAGCACCAGCAAACGACGCTGAAAGACCACTCAATCCCCTTGAATTAACTGTTTGGTCTTCTGCTGCTGGCTTGGCCATATTAACTCCAATTACAGCATTTGAAGTTGTAACCCAAGGAGTTGTATTGCCAACTTATGAAGGATGGATTGGAATAATATTCCTCGCGTTATTCTCTACAGTAATAGCATATGTGTGGTTTGCCGATGGCATTATCAAAATTGGTGCGTCAATGAGTGCCCTGTATGTCTACTTAGTACCTCCATTTGGAATAATTGGCGGTTATCTGCTACTTCAAGAAAAGCTTGGAGTATCACTAATTTTTGCTTTCGTATTAATCACTGGAGGGGTATTCATTGCCCAAAGAAAGAATTCAATGACAAGCAACCATCATGAAGCACCATTAACTGGAGTGTAACATGGGCATCGACAAAGTAGTAGTAATCGGCGCAGGGACCATGGGGGCTGGAATTGCCCAAGTTTGTGCACAATCAGGGTGGAATACAATCCTATACGATGCATTTACTGAAGGTTTAGAAAAGGGTATGCAAAGAATTGATGCATTTTGGGATAAGGGGATTGCAAGAGGCAAGACCACTGTGCAGCAAAAACAGGAATGGTCAAAAAATCTCCACGCCGAACCTAATCTAGAAAATGCGGTCAACGGTTGCGATCTAATCATTGAGGCTGTCCCTGAAATCCTTGAACTCAAGCAGAAAATATTCCAAGAAGTTGAGCAATACGCAAGTGAACAAGCCGTTTTTGCAACCAATACGTCTAGTCTATCAATAGGTAAAATTGCTAGTGCAATAAATCACCCAGAACGATTAATTGGAATGCATTTTTTTAACCCTGTACCAATAATGAAATTGCTTGAATTAGTTAAGCATGACAATACGAGTGACGCAACCGTAAGTATTGCTAAAGAGGCTGGTTCAACCATGCAAAAAACAACCATATTAGTAAATGATATTCCAGGTTTTGCAACCTCAAGACTTGGTGTTGTTCTAGGTAATGAAGCGATTAGAATGCTGGCTGATGGAGTTGCAAGTGCCAAAGATATCGATACTGCAATGGTGCTTGGATATAAACATCCAATGGGTCCTTTAGCACTAACTGATTTGGTTGGTCTAGATGTTCGGAGAGATATCTTGAAGAATCTACAAGAATCTTTTGAAGATGATTCTTATGCACCACATCCTTTGCTTGAGAAATTAGTCGCAGAAAATCGGCTTGGGAAAAAGACTGGAATCGGCATCTATGATTGGTCAAGCGGTCAAGCAGAAGAAACTGAAATGCCAGAATTCTAGTCAAACTTCGGCTTTCGCTTTTCTAAAAAAGCAGCAACTCCCTCTTTGAAGGCCTCAGTAGTACCCGCTGCTTCAATCAAAGTTCTTTCATGTTTCAAATGTGTTTCAAAGTCTTGATTGGTTTGTACATCGAGCAGGTGTTTTGTTGCCTCTTTAGTATGTGAGCCCCACGAACTCCAAAGTGTGGCTACCTCAGTCGCTCTTTCAATAAGTCTTGAATCATCAACCAATTCATCAATTACCCCATATTCTAAAGACTCCTCTGCATTCCAAATGCTATTTTCAAAGAAGAACTTTCGACTTACCTGATTGCCAACTAATCTTGGAAGTAGCCAAGTAGTTCCCCCATCCGGTGATAATCCCATGCCGGAATATGATGCTGCTACTTTAGCCCCTGGGGAAGCAACTCTAACATCACAGGCTAGTGCAAGTCCTAAGCCTCCACCGGCACATGCACCGTTTATTGCTGCGACACAAATGGTCGACGATTGTCTCATCTTAACTATCAGTGGATGTAAAATTCCTGTTAATTCTCTAATTAATTTTGGAGCGTCCCCCTTTTTGATAGATTCAGCAAAAGCGTTTATGTCCGCACCAGCAGAGAAGAATTTGCCCTCTCCAGTAATTACGACAGCCTTGACCGATGGATCTGAAAGAGTCGATTGTATGGCTTCTGCTATCTTCGGCAAAAATTCCATTGAGAATGATTGGGTAGCAGACTTACCTGCCATTGTCACCAAACTTATTCCTTCTCCTAAATCTTTGACAGTAACCGCCATAGTAAAACCTCAAAGTTTGATGTTTACATTCTTGACTTTAGTATAGAACCTCAGTGCATCCTTGCTTTGCTCAATACCAATTCCCGACTGTTTCCAACCAGTAAAGGCCGTTTGTGGGAACGTTATTGGGTATTCATTAATGCTAACCATGCCTGATTCCAGATCTCGTGCTAAATTGTGTGCTCTGCTTAGGTTATTTGTCCAGATGCCATTTAATAATCCGAAATCTGAATGATTTGCCAAGGCAAGTGCTTCTTCCTCTGTAGCAAATTTTGTTACTGAAAGAACTGGACCAAACAACTCATCGTAAAACAATGGGTTTTCTCGGTCTACACCGGTCACTACGGTTGCTTCCATGAATGCTCCATCTCCGGATATTGCATTACCTCCACAGACAATTTGCCCACCATGTTTTAAACCATTAGCGAGTTTTTCCATCACTTCACTTCGATGTACTTCATGCACCAAACTACCTATTCGAACGCCCTCAGACATTCCAGGCCCTACTTTCCACTTGCTAACCTCTGCAACAACTGCGTCAACCAATTCATCATGAATATCTTCATGAACAATTAACCTAGAACCAGCCCAACACATTTGACCTGCATTCATGAAGATACCAAAGCAAATTGCTTTGGCTGCATATTTTAGATTAGCATCTGGAAACACAATATTGGCACCCTTGCCGCCGAGTTCCAAAGTTACGGGCGTAAGGTTATCGCTGGCCTTTGCCATTACTGTTTTACCAGTAGGAACTCCTCCAGTTAGCACGATACCGTCTACTCCTTTGTGGCCAGCAAGTGCATCACCAATCAATCCACCTGAACCGGTAATGACTTGCAAAACACCGGATGGAAGACCTACTTCAGCTTCATCGATTTTCTTCATCCATGCGATCAATGATAATGGCGTCCATGATGCAGGTTTAGCAATTACTGTACAGCCTGCAGCAAGTGCAGGCGCAATTGAACGTAGTGCTAGTTGGAGCGGAAAATTCCAAGGAACTATGTGGGCTGTTACACCAATAGGTTGGCGTAATGTGTAGTTCAAACGGTTCCCTGGAACTGGAATAGTACTACCTTCTATCTTGTCAGTCAAACCGGCAAAATACTCTAGAGTCCAAGCACCGTAACGGATTTCCGATAATGCTTCTCTGAAGGTTTTACCATTATTCTCAGATTCGATTTTTGCTAATTCTTTCGCTGCACCATATGTCACTGCAGCCATTTTGTTTAGTATTCTTCCTCTTTGAGCAGGGTCCATATTTTTCCAATCAGAACTTTGTAAAGCTGCTCTCGATGCTGCAACACTTCGATTAACATCGTTGACTGTTGCTTTTGGAACCGTGGCAATAGACTCACCTGTTGCTGGATTAATTGCTTGACTAACATCGCCATTCTCAGAGTCTGACCATTCGCCCGAAATATACATTTTTTCTGCGCTCATAATACCCCCAATAAGTTTCTCTTGAAAGGTGTTCGCTCGTATTTTTTACTCTTCAACAACTAGAATTTACTATTTTTAACATGATAAGTATAATTGACAGGTCACCATACATCCGCCATGGCTCGAACAGTTGGTCTTGCTGGAACTACTGCCAAGACCATCGCTAATAGACCTCCACGATTGTTGATTATTGCCGGAGCAACCGGCACTGGAAAATCTACAGTCGCAATGAAAATTGGTGCAAAGAGTAACTTTGCCAGACTCATCTCAACCGATGCAATAAGAGAGATATTACGTTCAACCGATGAAACACAAACCAACGCTGCTCTTCATCGTTCATCTTTTTCGATTGGCGAATCAAATGATGCAATAATAGATTGGGTTGAAACTTGTCACGCTGTTGAAGGAGGCATTGAGGCAACAATTAATCGAGCCATGCGAGAAGGTATTGATTTGCTATTAGAGGGAGTACATATTATCCCTAGTGACCGTTTGATACGTAGTTGGATTGGCTCAGGAGGCATAGCAGTCGGCGTAATAATGGCGGTAAGTGATGAAGAAAAGCACAAATCAATGATAAAGTCGCGTGATGCTAATTCGTTCAGAAGACATGACAGATATATCGCTAACTTCGAGCGAATTCGAAGGATACAGGACGGTTTAATTGAGCGCTCGAAAATTGCTTCTTGGCCTGTGATAGATATTTCTAAGGTCACCAGTGATCAAGAAAAAATCGAACATTACCTTGATTTGGCATGGAACCAGCAGCAATCCTAGGCACTTATTGTAAAAGCGACCGTACTCTCTAGCGTTGAAGAATCAGCAGTAACTCCTAACTCAAGTGATATTTCCATAGTTGAGGAATCTACCTCGATAATTGTGATATTCAGCATCTTGACCTCTACGCCTCTAATCTCACCGTGATGTAACAAATCATCATGGACACTAGACATTGCTAATTCTGTCGCTTCAATTCTATCCATTCCATTTGTAACCCATAGCTCAGTACGATTTTCAGTCAGTGATGGAAGTACATCTATCACTTCTTTAGTCGTCTCAATTACCGAGTCAGCATTTGGTTCATGTGCCGAGGTTAAACCTGCTACCTTGACACTAAAAACTGCCATAGACAATAGTGAGAGAAGTAATACCACTCCTGTTGCTAACAACATTTGTGCTCTCTCGTCATTAACCCTGCTGGAATGATTCATTAGGCACCACCTCCGATGTTCCATAATGTCAAACTTATTGTCCACAAATCATCTCCAACTGTTACCAATTGATGCACGGTTACTGTATTACCTGAGGGAGTGCCAACCAAACCATACGGAGTTGAAGTTGCACTGTTTTTTGCCAACCAACAATTAGCCTCTTTTCCAGTCATTAAAGCATCCTGCAGGAGAGTACATGCTCCATCATAATCTGAATTTGATAATAATTCAGTTAACCGATTTTCTTGTGAAACTTCAGCATCTAGGCCAAGTCCGTACTGAAATACTGATTCACCAGCTGCTTCTAAACTTGCATCGTGAGCAACTGACCTTGAATCTGGAACATCTATCCTGATTAAGAATGTCGCAGACATAAAGAATAACCAAAACAATGTCAACATTTCGAGAATGTGAATTTGGGCATCCTCTTCATTGCGCAGGAAATCAGCCCCTCAAATTATTGGTGATGGCACATAAGCACCACCGGATGGATTCAAACCAACTGTATATGTTGAATCTGAGGTGACAATCAATTGAGAAAAAGCGTGACTTGATTCACCTATTAGATCTGGACTAAATACGAGTAGATTAAATGCCAATAATGCTGCTATAATCATCATTCCCGAGTGTTTGAAACCAGCCGAAAAACGTCCGTTTTGCATTAAACCTGCCATTGCACCATTACCTAATGCTTGCATGGTTACTCCATAGTAGAATACCGTAACGAAAAACAATGGATCTATTGCCCTAATTGTCATGTTCCCAATATTAGCACCACCAGAGTCACCACTACCTTCATCACCAGAATTAGATTTTGCAATCGCGGGAATAAATATCTTGCCAAGTAGCGTAATTACACCTAGGAAAACGAAATATGAAGTCCAAATAACTGCAATATAGGAGCCGATGGCTCTGCTTCTCTCTCCTTCCAAGAATTTGATTTCTCGAGAGTCATTTGCCGCTGTGACCAAGATGTCAGAAATCTTCCCGCCCGCTCTATCTGCTTCAGCAATCAAAGTGATAGCACGCTTTACTAGTGGAGTGCCAACTCGCTCGGAGAATTGTTTGATAACATCACTAAACTTGATACCCCAACTTAACTGGTCTGACATTTTCTTGACTTCTTCATTCAGCGCACCATATTCTGACTTTACCAATGTCTGAACCGCTACAGTCATGGAAAGACCACCTTTCCAATACTCTGCCATATCTCTTAGAAAATCAGGGAACTTATCCTCTATCTCATTTTTTCTCTTCTCCACCTTTTCCCAGTAGAATGAAGCTGGATAAAGCAATAAGAAAAAGGTCAAGCCAAAGAAATTAAGGAAAATCATTGGCCTAAAGTCGAATGGCCCAATCTCAACCTTTGGACCAAGCCAGAATGATTTATTGTTCATGTTTGTTGGAATTCCATCATAGAAATCTAAAGTTATATCAAACTCTGCAGAATTTAATCGCTTGCCATCCTCATTGGAAAATATGGCAACCTCATAACCACGGTCTGGCTCTACATTGTCAATCTCTATTTTGCATACGTCACTATCCTTACCCGTTGTACCAGTAAATGATCCCCCCGGTAACACATTAAGGTCCGGATCTCTAATTACCACAGTATATTGTGTAGCAGTCGCTGCTTCAACATCGCAACTCAAAGACAGAGGCTGTTCAATCACTACATTACCCCTAACTTGATCTGGCATCCCAGGTACATCGAAAGTTTTGGCCTTCGACTTGAAATTAGTCCAAGGGTTCTCAGACCATTTTAGTTGGTCTGGGTTGTCTTGTAATATTGCGCAAGATTCGTTTGCTTGATAAGTTGGCTTAATATTACCACTAAATTCTGCAGAATAATCTGTTCCTGTGTCATCTTGAGCAGTTGCTCCACAGTAAACATTGGTGAACATTGGTTCACCATTTGCTGTTGGAATAAAGCCTGAATTTGTGATCCACATTATCCCAGAAGACAGGCCAAGTATCACGGAGAAAAATATGATGATATACAAGTTTTTCAAAGTCTTATCATCTTTAGGAAGGTCTAGTTCAACGACTAGTTTTTTCTTTTTCTTCCGAGCCATGATATCAACTCACATCTCCTGTTCCTTACTACTTGTATATACCAATACGGCATAAGCAATGTGAATCATTGGAATGAAACCAAGAACGATTCCATATAGCATACCTTCAGACATCTGGGCGCCAGAACCGGAAACCCAGAACATAATTACCAACATCACAATCAAAAACAGCGGCATTGCTACAGCAACAACGATGTAGGATTCAGCCAGTAAGGCAATAGATTCCAAGAATTGTTGTAGTCTCGTTCGGTTCTCTCTCATATAGTGCTCAGCACGATTCAAGAAATACAATTTCAAATGACCACCAGAAGTCAAAGTTCCGACCATTCCTTGGAAGAACTCCGTTAGCCAAACCGATGCTGCTCGATCTACACTAAGTTTGATTGCAGTGATCAAGTCATAACCTAGTAATGTAACATCTCGATAAATTAAACCTGCATCTTCAGATACATCTCCATAGATATCCTTGTTCATTGCTAACGAACGGAAAATCTTGGCTGGTGTTGCATTTGCTGCAGACATAGCAGCAGTGTATGATGCAGCATAAGGAAGGTACTTTTCGATTTGTGCACCCCTTCGATCTGCCTCACGCTTCGCTCCGCTGCGAACTAAAAGGAATCCAACATAAGGGAATATTGCACCCAAAAGAGCCACAATAAGAAATTTGAACGGTGGAGGGAATACTCTTGTTGCGTATTCTGGACAACCGTTTCCGGGTTTTGATTTGTCGACAAGTTCAGGCTCCCAGTACTCCCAATCAAGGCATGGGTTGATAGTCGCAGGGTCTTGTAGGCTTTCCCAGAAAGCAATTACGCCAATCTCTGGCATAAAGAAAATTCCAATTATCCCCCAACAGACGATTGCTATTGCGATTG
>MDSV01148100.1_pt1 | contig 17223 bp, 12 predicted proteins | sample 810851 | NCBI WGS metagenome assembly MDSV01 (sample SAMN05326640, study PRJNA326480) | marine metagenome | isolation source: seawater | place: Atlantic Ocean: North East | collected 2012 | reverse complement strand
TTGGTGTTGGTGGTAAACATGTAATTTATAATCTTTTTATGTCTACGATTAACCCAGGAGATGAAGTTATTATTCCTGCACCCTATTGGGTTTCCTATCCTGATATAGTTAATCTTTGTCAAGGTAAACCGGTCATAGCTGAAACTTCATTTGAAAGTGGTTTTAAAATTTCTCCAAAGGATTTAGAGAAGAAAATAAGCAAAAGAACTAAATGGTTTATAATAAACTCACCAGGTAACCCAACTGGCACAGTTTACTCAAAAGATGAATTAAAAAAAATTGCTGAAGTTTTAATGAATTTTAAAGATATTATGATTCTTTCGGATGATATATACGAGCATATTTTGTATGATGATACAAAATTTACTAATATTTTAAATGTTGAACCCAGGCTTATTGACAGAACTTTTGTAGTCAATGGTGTTTCTAAAGTTTTTTCAATGACAGGCTGGAGAATTGGTTACGGTGCAGGGAAACATGAACTTATAAATTCAATCTCAAAAATTCAATCACAATGTACGACTAACCCATGTTCAATTAGTCAAATGGCAGCTTTTAAAGCCCTAAAAAGTGAAAAAAATTTTTTAAAAAAGTGGATTCTTGAGTTTGAGGAAAGAAAAAATTTCCTAATTAGTTTTTTTGAATCAATTCCAGGTTTAGATCCATTTATACCAAAAGGAGCTTTTTATCTATATGTTTCATGCAAAGGTTTTATTGGAAAAAAATATGGTGATATTCTAATCAAGAATGACTTTGATTTTGCTAATTACATTCTTAATTACGGAAATGTTGCAATTGTTCCTGGTGTTGCTTTTGGAAAGTCACCATTCTTTAGGTTATCATATGCAACATCTTTAGAAAATTTAAAACTAGCATGTCATCAAATTGAAAAATCTTTACAAAAATTAAAATAGTTTATGAGAATTTTAGTTATTGGTGTTGGAGGTATTGGAGGTTTTATTGGTTCCTTTCTTCATAATGCAGGGTTAGAAATTACATTTATTGCAAGGAATACAAGATTAAATTTTTTGAAAAGAAACGGTCTTATATTAGAAAGTTCAATTAAAAATATTAAATGCTCTAAATTAAATGTCTTTGATTCCATTAAAAATGGCGAGTCATTTGATATAATTATAAATACAGTCAAACTTTATGATTTTGATAAAACATTTAGTGAGATAAAAAAAAAAATTAATGGTAAATTTGTCTTACTTCCTTTTCAAAATGGAATTTATGCTGAGGAAGAAATAAAAAAAAAATTAGGAATTGAAAATACATATGGAGCAGTTGCACAAATCTCTTCATATGTTAACGATAAACAAATAGTAAAACATGTTGGAAAGTTAGCAACCTTTTACGTAGGAAAATATGATAATTCAAACGATAAAAAACTCGAAAAGTTTTGTAAAATATGTCAAAAATCTGGATTAGATTTTCGATTTAAAAATAATATTAAAGAAAAAATTTGGGAAAAATTTGTTTTTTTATCGGCATACAGTGGCATGACAACATTAACTAAAAAAACAATAGGAGAAATTTTTTCAAATGATTTATTGAAAGATAAGTTTATTACTGCAATGCAAGAAACATATGATTTGGCTAAAAAATATAATGTTGAATTTAAAAAGGATCCTATCGAATTTTGGCTGGAGAAAATTGAAAAAATGCCATATGAAATGACTTCTTCAATGTTTATTGATTTTAAGAAAAAAAAGAGACTTGAACTTCAGTGGCTTTCAGGTTCGCTTGTAAAGAATTCACTAGAATTTGGTATTAGAATGAAAGTTCACAAGGAAATCGTTAAAGGGATTATTTAGATTATTTTTTTTAAATTTAAAAAACTTTCAGCCTCAATTGCACTCATGCATCCCATACCTGCAGCAGTTACTGCTTGTCTATACTTTCTGTCTGTTACGTCACCTGCAGCAAATACTCCATCTACACTTGTTTTAGTTGAGTCTGGTTCAGTAAAAATATAACCTTCAGTATCCATTTTTAATTTCTTTGAAAAAATATTAGTTGCTGGACTATGACCAATAGCTACAAATAAACCATCTAAAATCAAATTCATTTTTTTTGTTTTTTTGTTATTTAAAATATCTAATGAAACTATTTTTTTTTCAGTTTTATCACCATGAATTTCAGTAATCTCACTATTCCAAAAAAAATCAATATTTTTTTTTTCAAACAGTCTATTTTGCAATATTTTTTCTGCTCTTAATGAATCTCTTCTGTGGACTAGATTTACTTTTTTACATAGATTAGATAAAAAAATAGCTTCTTCAACGGCGGTATTTCCTCCACCAACTACAGCAACCTCCTTATCTTTAAAGAAAAACCCATCACATGTTGCACATGCTGATACACCATATCCCATATATTCTTTTTCACCCTTGATATTTAGCCATTTTGCTTTTGCACCTGTTGCTATGACAATTGTATGAGCCTTATACGATTCTTTTTCTGTTAATACATTAAAAGGCCTTTCAATAAAATCAACTTCTTTCACGTAATCACATAAAACTCTTGAGCCACATGATTTTGCTTGATTTTTCATCTGTTCCATTAACCATGGACCTTGCACTGGATTTTCAAAGCCTGGATAATTTTCAACTTCTGTTGTAATCATGAGTTGTCCTCCTTGTTCTAAACCAGATATCATAAGTGGTGATAATCCTGCTCTGGCCGCATAAATTGCTGCGGTATATCCTGCCGGTCCAGACCCTATAATAATTATATTTTCAATTTTCTTCATTAGTTATGAAAAAGTAATAGAATTGACTTGATATTCTTTTGTACCACTTGGAGTTACTACTTCTATAACATCATCAAGTGATTTATTTATCATTGCTCTACCAAGTGGAGCGGAAACTGAAATTAAATTTTTTTCGATATCAGCTTCATCGACGCCTACAATTTTGTATGTATGAGTTTTGTCATTACTAAGATCAGTAATCTTGACTGTTGCACCGAAAACTACTTTAGAATTATCTAAAGAAGATGTATCAATTACTTCTGCTCTACTTATCTTATTTTCCAGTTCTGATATTCTACCTTCTATAAAACTTTGCTTTTCTCTTGCGGCATGGTATTCAGCATTTTCTGACAAATCACCATGTTCTCTGGCCTCAGATATGGCCTTAATAATATTAGGACGTTGGTGATTTCTCAGATTTTCAAGTTCAGACTTTAGTTTGTTAAGTCCGTCAACTGTCATTGGAATTTTTTCAGTCATAATAATCTATTATAATATAAATAATTTTAAATTCTATTATTTATACAATTCTTGAATTGATTTAACTTTAAATTCTGATTTTTTTATTAAATTTAAACCTGTGATAGCTACTTTTGCCGCAGAAATTGTGGTAAAATATGGAATTTTATTTCTAACGGCACTTCGTCTGATCGAAAAGCTATCAGAGATAGATTTTATTCCAGAGGTTGTATTAATTACTAGTTGAATTTTTCTGTCTTCTATCAGGTCAACAACATGACGACTTCCTTCATTTACCTTTTTCACTATTTGGCTGTCAATACCAAATTTTTCTAAGAATTTTGCTGTCCCAGAAGTAGCAAATATTTGAAAATCAATTTTTTTTAAAACTTGGGATAAAAGTAGTATATTTTCTTTATCTTCATCACTCACTGATATAAAAACTGAACCTTTCAGTGGAAGGTTGTTTCCTGCTGCTATTTGGGACTTAATATAGGAAATAGGAAACTTTTCGTCAACACCCATTACCTCGCCAGTTGATTTCATCTCTGGACCTAAGATTATGTCCTCACCTGGAAATCTATCAAATGGAAAGACTGATTCTTTTACAAAAACAGACTTTGGGTTGAATGCCGGCAAATTAAAACTTTTAAGTTTTTTACCAAGCATTACTTTAGTTGCAATATTAGCTAGGGGTAACCCGATTGCTTTACTGATAAAAGGTATTGTTCTGCTTGCTCTTGGATTAACCTCAAGAACAAATACTTTTTCATCTTTAATCGCATATTGAATATTAATTAAACCTATGATCTTTAATTTTAATATTATTGATTTTGTAACCCTATTTATTTCATTTATTATTTTTTTTGGGATTGTTTGTGGAGGTAAAGAGCATGCAGAGTCACCTGAGTGAACACCTGCCTCTTCTATATGTTCTAAAATTCCAGCGATATAAACGTCTTTTCCGTCAGATAACGCATCAACATCTAATTCTTTTGCACCGAGCAGGAATTCATCGATAAGGATAGCTTTATTATTTTCAATGAAATTTGCATTGAAATAATTATCCAACTCTTTTTCATTATTTAGAATTCTCATTGCTCTGCCTCCAAGCACATATGAGGGTCTAATAACAATTGGGAATTGGATTTTTTTTATTGATTTTTTTGCTTGTTTATAATTATAAACAATATCACTTTTTGGTTGGTTGATTTTTAGATTTTTAATAAGTCTGTTGAATCGGTTTCTATCTTCACACAAATCTATGGATTCATAATTTGTTCCCAGGATTTTAATTTTATTTAAGAATAATTTTTCTGCCAGTTTTAACGGTGTTTGTCCTCCTAGTTGAACAATCACTCCAAGTAGATCATTATTTCTATTTTCAGCTCTACAAATTTCAAAAACAGACTCAAAGTCTAAGGGCTCAAAATATAACCTGTCTGATATATCAAAGTCAGTCGAGACAGTCTCAGGGTTACAATTAACCATTATAGACTCTATTCCCATTTCTTTTATTGCGAAGGATGAATGAACACAACAGTAGTCAAACTCAATTCCTTGACCAATTCTATTTGGTCCCCCTCCTAAAATGATAACTTTTTTTTTTCTTGTCACATCTGTTTCACTCTCAAAGTCGGTATTTAATTTGTTAGATGTCCATGTCGAATACATATAAGGTGTTGAAGATTTGAACTCTCCTGAACAAGTATCAATTAACTTAAATTTAGTTTTAAAATTATTTTTCATTTTTAAATTATTTAAGGAGCCTTCTGATAACTTTGATAAACTGAGTATTCTATCATCTGAAAAACCAATACTTTTTGATTTAAGATATATGTCATCGTTAATTTTCTTTTTTAGTTTTTTTTCAGCATCAACTAGTTCAGAAATTTCTCTAACAAACCAGTAATCATACTTTGTATTTTTTACGATATTTTGGATTGGTATATTTTTTCTAAAACTCTCAGCAATTACCAAAAACTTATTTGGAAGATTTTTTTTTAAAAGATTGAGTAATTCTGATTTGTTTTTATTTTTTAGATCTTTTGTTGAATTTAAACCATCTAGACCGATTTCCAAACTTCTCACTGCTTTTTGAAATGATTCTTTAAAGTTTCGACCAATGGCCATGCACTCTCCTATAGATTTCATTGCAGTTCCAAGCTTTTCCTCCGTATCACTAAATTTTTCAAAAGTAAAACGTGGAATTTTAGTAACAATATAATCTATTGTAGGTTCAAATGAGGCCGGTGTGGTTTGTGTAATATCATTTTTGAGTTCGTCAAGAGAATATCCAATTGCTAATTTTGCTGCTATTCTTGCTATTGGAAAACCTGTTGCTTTTGACGCCAATGCAGATGATCTTGATACTCGTGGGTTCATTTCAATCACAACCATCTTTCCATTTTTTGGATTGACTGCGAATTGAACATTAGCGCCACCAGTTTCAACACCTATTTCTCTAATAACTGCTATCGCATTATTTCTCATTTTTTGATACTCTTTATCAGTGAGTGTTAATGAAGGTGCAACAGTTATTGAATCACCAGTGTGAACTCCCATTGGGTCAATATTTTCGATTGAACATACAATTATACAATTATCATTTTTATCTCTTATTACTTCCATTTCATATTCTTTCCATCCTTCAAGAGACTCCTCAATTAAAATTTCACTGATTGGAGATAAATCAATACCTTTTTTTACTATTTTAAGAAATTCTTTTTCATTTTGTGCCGTTCCACCACCTGCCCCCCCAAGAGTAAAAGATGGTCGAATAATTATTGGGTATGAAAGGATTTTTGAAATTTTTTGAGCAATAGAAATTTTGTTTGCAATAAACCCTTTTGGTGATTCAAGACCAATCTTTTCCATACATTTTTTGAAGAGTTCTCTATTCTCTGCTTTTTCAATTACTGATTTTGTAGCTCCTATGAGTTCAACACCATATTTTGAAAGGATCTTTTTTTTCTGAAGTTCAATTGATAAATTTAGTGCAGTTTGTCCACCCATTGTTGATAACAAAGCATCGGGTCTTTCTTTAGCAATAATTTTTTCTAGAAAAAAAGTATTTAATGGTTCTATGTAGGTCTTATCAGCTAATTCTGGATCTGTCATAATTGTTGCTGGGTTTGAGTTTACTAAAATTATTTTATAACCCTCTTCCTTTAGAGCTTTACAAGCTTGAGCACCAGAATAATCAAATTCACAAGCTTGACCAATCACTATTGGACCAGCTCCAATAATCAATATTTTCTTTAAATCTTTTCTTTTAGGCATTTTGATCCATTAGATTTTTAAACTTTTCAAAGAGATATCTGCTATCTTGTGGACCAGGAGATGCCTCTGGATGATACTGGACTGAAAAAAAAGGTTTTTGTTTAATTTCTATTCCAGCAATTGTTTCATCAAATAATGAAGTATGGGTAACTCTAATTAGTTTTGGTAATTTTTCCTTTGAAACAACAAAACCATGATTTTGAACAGTAATTTCAACTTTTTTATTTTTGTGATTTTTAATAGGATGGTTAGCTCCTCTATGTCCATGATGCATTTTTGACGTTTTGGCACCAAACAGTAATGAGAGGATTTGATGCCCAAGACAAATTCCAAAAACAGGTATTTTGATACTTTTTATAATTTCTAGATTATTTTTAATTTTTTTAAATGTAGCCATTGGATCACCTGGGCCATTGGATAAAAAAAAACCTACAACTTTTTTACTTAGAATTTCTTTAATTGGAAAGTTTGATGGAAAAACAATAATTTGATATTTACTTTGATTTAGAATTTTTAAAATATTTGATTTTACTCCAAAGTCGATAACTGCGATGAATTTTGAATTTAAATTTTCAAAACTTATCTTTTCTTTTTTTTCATTATTCCATTTATAAATTATTTCTGTGGAAATTTCAGAAGCAAGATCTAAATTTTTCATTGAAGGAAAATTATCAAGTTTAATTTTTAGATCTTTGATACTCATTATTTTTTCCTTTGGGAAGTGTAAAATAGCTTTACATGCACCATAATCCCTTATTAATTTTGTTAGTAACCTTGTATCCAAACCAGTCATACATGCTTTTTTGTTTTTTTGTAACCACCTTTCAAACTCTTGCTCTGATCTATAATTTGAAGAAAGGGTCAATTCATTATTGACAATGCATGCCGAAGCATAAATTTTTGAACTTTCATAATCATTTTTATTAGTACCAACTACTCCAATATGAGGAAATGTAAAATTAATAATTTGTTTGTAGTAAGAGGGATCTGTCATTATTTCTTGATAACCTGTGATAGAAGTGTTGAAACAGACTTCGCCAAAATAGTTACCTCTACAACCATAACCAGAGCCAAAAAAATAGGATCCATTTTCAAGAAGAAAAATACATGAGTTTTTTTGGTTTTTTATAGTTTTTTTCATTATTTGCAAATAATATACTTTGAATATAAATTTTCCAATAGATGAAAATTAAATTAAATAGTTTTATTGATTTTCAATCTTTTTTTATATAGAGATAGTGATACTAATGAGTAAAATTAGGGAACAAATAAAATTAAGTTTAGATAGTTATCTAAAAAAAAGAGACGAAATTGCTACTTCCACGATTCGTCTGGTTTTGGCAGCTATTAAAGATAGTGATATTCAACATAGAACAAAAAAAAAAGGTGATATAATTTCAGATGAAGAAATTCTAAATTTATTGCAAAAGATGATTAAACAAAGAAAAGAGAGTGTTAGTATATATTCTAAAGCGGGAAGACATGATTTGAAAAAAAGGGAAGAAAAAGAAATAGAAATTATTAATTCTTTTCTACCGAAACAAATAAAAGCCCAGGAACTTGAAGATTTGATACTCAAGACAATTAATGAAATTGAATGTTCTACAATTAAAGAACTAGGAAAATTAATAAGTTTTTTAAAAGAATCCTACCCTGGTCAAATCGATATGAAAGAACTTGCAGATTTGGCAAAAAAAAATCTTAAATGATTAAAAAAAAAATATCTGTTAATGAAATTCTTGCTGAATTTAATAATAGATCAAAGTTATCAGATTTAATTTCACAATATGTTACGCTTAATCAAAGAGGTAATTCGTTCATAGGAAAATGTCCATTTCACAACGAAAAAACTCCTTCATTTAGTGTTAGCGACGAAAAAGGCTTATTTTATTGTTTTGGCTGTAAAGTTGGAGGAAATGCTCTCACTTTTCTTACTAAATATAAAAATTTTTCTTTTATTGAGTCTATTAATTATCTTTCTAGCTACTTGGGGTTGAATATATCATTAGTTAACTCAGTAAATCTTGAAAAAAATAAAAGTACTTATGAAATATTAAAAAATGCAAATGATTTTTTTGTAAAAAGCCTTAAAAAAAATAGATTTGCTTTAGCTTATTTAAAAAATAGAAATGTAAACCGTAGTGTTATAGAAAAATTTCAAATAGGTTTTTGCCCAGTTGATAATTTGTTAATTGATCATTTCAAAACGTACAATAAAACAATCAATGATCTAAATGATTCAGATTTATTAATAAAAAATAAGGAAGGTAAATTTTTTGGAAGATTTAGAGATAGAATTACGTTTCCAATATTTAATTTTAGTAACAAAATTGTAGGCTTTGGTGGTAGAACAATTAATGATTCAAAGATAAAATATATTAATTCGCATGAAAGTGAGTTATTTAAAAAGGGCGAAATTCTTTTCGGTTTAACTCAAAACTTCGATGATATAAAAAACCTCAAAGAAGTTATTCTTGTAGAAGGTTATATGGATGTTGTTTCCATGCATCAAAATGAAATTAAGAGTTGTGTCGCACCTCTAGGCACTACATTATCAGAAAGACAAATATTAAAATTATGGACTCTTTCAGATATACCGTATATTTGTTTTGATGGAGATTCTGCTGGTAGATCATCAACAAAAAATATTGCTATAAAAATTTTAGAACATTTAGTACCAGGTAAATCCTTCAAATTTATTAGATTGCCAAATAATCATGATCCTGACACTTTTTTAAAGCAAAACAATAGAAACCAGTTTGAGATAATAAAAAATGATGCACAGGATTTATCAAACTATATTTGGTCAATCATATTGGGTTCAGTCAAAGAACTAAGTCCAGAGTTTATTGTAAAAATCGATGAAACTATTAGGCATTATTCCAATAAAATCAGAAATAAATCAATTTCAACAGAATATTATAAATTTTTAAAGAACAAAAAAGATAAGTTTATTTGGGAAAAAAATTTTGTGAAACAGAATAATTTCAAACAATTTGATAAACAAAAGGTTGAAGATAATGTAAATGAAAAGTTATTAATTATTTTTGCATTATTTGAAAAAGATATTTTTGAATCTTTGTTAGAGGATATTTCTAAAATAAAATTTCAGAATGAAAAACTTGAGGTTATGAAGAATGATTTAGTTGAAATATATGGTTTAGAATTTGAAAAAAAGAGTAGTCTTATGAAAGATTTTGAAAAAAAAAACAAGATTTCAATTAGTAAGTTCAATCATATTAGAGGTACGCATTTAAAGAAAATAGACCATAATGAAAAAGTGGAGTTTTTGAAGCAAATTTTGAATAATTTAAAATTACCAGAACTTATTCTTGAGAAAGATAAACTTAAAGAAAAAATAGTCGCCGAAAGAGATTCTGAGGAGCAAGAAAAATTGATGAAAAAGCATAACGAACTTATTAATGAAATAAAAAGTATTAAAAATAAAGAACTTGAATAATATTCATTAACTGTTCATTTAAGAAATGTACAAAATTAACTGAATTATGATCAATAAAAAAGAAAAAGCCAAAAAAGAACTAATTGAAGAACCACTGATAGATAAATCTGGAGAATCTTTAAAGAAGTTAATTACAAAAGGTAAAAAACAAGGATTCCTAAAAAGAAGCGAATGTGAAAAAGTTCTTGAAGACGAAAAGTTCGAGGATAAAGATGAAATTTATTCTAAGATTGAGAACTTAAACATACAAATATACGATAACGATGATAATACTCCTGAAGAGGAAGAGTCTGAAAAGGTTCAATTCACTGAAAAGGAGAGTGATGCTGGTAGAGCAGATGATCCAGTTAGAATGTACCTAAAAGAAATGGGTAATGTTGAACTGTTATCCAGATTAGGTGAAATAGAAATAGCAAAAAGAATTGAAAGTGGAAAAAAAAAAACTGCTGAAGCTTTCTCAAAAAGCTTTATTTCAATGCAATCAATTTTTAATTTTTTTGAAGAATATAAAAATGAAGAAAGACAATTAAGAGACTTTGTTGATTTAGACTCAACCTTTAGATTTATTAATGGAGAGCAAGATGATTTTGATGCGATTCCAATAAATGATGACAATATCTTCGATGATAATCAAAAAGATGTTGATGAAGAAAAAGATGTTGATGAAGAAAAAAGTACGAATGAGGAATCTGATTTTGATAACGATTCAATAGATGATTCTAACGATGTATCTGACTTGTCAATTCTTGAAAAGGAAGAAAATCTTAAACCATTGATTACAGAGAACCTTGAAAAGTTTTCAAAAATTTTTAAAAAATATAAAAAAATACGTAATGACTTTATTGAAATAAAACTTTCTAACAAAAAAGTTGATTTAAAATTAGTAAATAAACTTAAGTCTAATGAAGATGTAATATCTGAATTAATCTCAAATTTATTTATTAATCAAACGAAAATTGATGAAGTGGTTGAAAATCACAAAAAATTTAATTTTCAAATCTTATCATTTCAAAAAAAATTGTCTGATGTGGCAAAAAAGTACAGAATAAAGGAAAATGATTTTAAAAATGAATATAATAAGAATGGTTGTAATAAAAACTGGCTTAAAAATTTAAAGAAAAAAACAGATAAGAAATGGAGTTCATTCGCTAATAGTGATGATGTATCAAAAACCTTTAACGTCATTAAAGATCTTGTCTGCAATACCCTGATGACAACTGATGAGATTATAAAAATTTCAGCATCAATTAATGAAGGAGTTTTAGAGTCAAGTAAGGCAAAAAAGGAGATGATTGAGGCTAATTTAAGACTAGTGATATCTATTGCAAAAAAATATACAAACAGAGGTTTACAATTTTTAGATTTGATACAAGAAGGAAATATAGGACTTATGAAAGCTGTAGACAAATTTGAGTATAAAAGGGGATACAAGTTTTCAACTTACGCAACCTGGTGGATCCGTCAAGCAATAACAAGGTCAATTGCTGATCAGGCTAGAACAATTAGAATACCTGTTCATATGATAGAAACTATTAGTAAATTAGTTAGAGTTTCAAGACAAATATTAAATGAAAATGGTGTTGAACCTCAACCTGAAGAGTTAGCTTCTAGACTTGGTATGCCAGTGGAGAAAGTAAGAAAAGTACTTAAGATTGCAAAAGAACCAATTAGTCTTGAAACTCCTGTGGGTGATGAAGATGATAGTCACTTGGGAGATTTTATAGAAGATAAAGCAATTAAATTACCTTTAGATGCAGCTATACAAAATAATCTCCGAGAGGCAACTACAAGTGTTTTATCGACATTAACGCCACGTGAGGAGAGGGTTCTTAGAATGAGATTTGGCATTGGTATGAATACAGATCATACACTAGAAGAAGTTGGACAGCAATTTTCGGTCACAAGGGAGCGTATTAGACAAATTGAAGCTAAGGGTCTGAGGAAATTGAAACATCCAAGCCGTTCTAGAAAACTAAGAAGCTTCTTAGATAATTAATTTTAAATAATCATAAAAAATAATTAACTGATTTAGTTGACGACAAAATTACAGCAAGTTAATTTAAGGAATGATAAAGGCCCGTAGTTCAGTTGGTTAGAACGCACCGCTCATAACGGTGTTGTCGGGGGTTCAAGTCCCTCCGGGCCTACCATATCTGTAAAAGTTTATAATTATTGATTAAATATAAAAAATCTCTAAGCTAATTACTTATCAGAATTAATTATATAAAAAAAATAGGGGAGTTTATATGAATACAGTCGTTTATTGGGCATTCTTTTCAGGAGGAATTGCTGCATTTTCATTAACATTAGGTTCACTTGTTGGATTGATATTTAGAATTCCATCCTATATTGTAGGTATTTTGGCAGCATTTGGTGCAGGAGCACTACTTTCTGCACTTGCTATTGAATTAGTAGCTCCTACGGTAGAGCATCTAGTTGTTGCTGAAACACCAGATGAAATTTTGCATAGCAGACACAGTTTTTTTGTATTGATTGGTGGTTGTATTCTTGGTGGTCTTTTATTTGTTCTGTTAGATCAATTAATTGGACAAGGAGGAGGATATTTAAGAAAAACAGCATATATAATTTCCAAATCTGCCATTGAAAAGAAAAAATTTTTTAGACAGACTCTTGAAGATATTTCAAATATTCCAATGTTTTCCTCTGTAAGCCCTGAGGATATTCAGGCTATACTCGTGAGGTTGAAACCAAGGTTATATAACAAGGGCGAAAAAGTTTTTTCTAGAGGTGATACTGCTCAAGCAATGTTTATAATTCATTATGGAAAATTAGCTGTTGATAGCCCTGATCATAGAGATATAGAGCTTAGTAAAGGTTCAATTGTAGGTGAAATGGCTCTGTTAAATAATACAAAAAGACCATCAGATGTTAGAGCTATGGAGAAGACTGAGTTGTTAGTTCTGAGTGCCGACGACTTTCATGAGTTAAGACAAATGATTCCAGAGTTTGATGAAGCTGTAAAAAAATTAGCAACTTCAAGACATAAAGAAAATATTTCGTTTCTTGAACAAGATAGCCTTGAAAGAAAAAGTTGGACAAATCAAGCTATGCGTGCAATTAATTTAGGAACAGGCCAACAATTACCTACCAGAACAGACCTCCAAAAAGACTTTGATTCACATAGCCATGCGGCTATGGCAATTTGGCTAGGAATAGCTTTGGATGCGATACCTGAGAGCATTGTAATAGGAATTGCAATTTTTGGGACAGCAGCTATTCAAGCAGCTAACGGCATTGAACCAACTTTTTTTAGTGTTCTACCTTATACATTTATTGCAGGATTATTTTTATCTAACTTCCCTGAAGCCCTCTCTAGTTCTGCACAAATGAAAAAACAAGGAATGAGTTTTATTAAAGTGTTGTCTCTTTGGTCAAGCCTTGTAATTTTAACAGCTGTTGGTGCTGGCTTAGGAGCATTTCTTGGCGATTCTATCGGGCACGGTAGTCTAGTATTTATTGAAGGGATTGCAGCTGGTGCTATGTTGACTATGATATGCGCTGCAATGCTTCCAGAGGCTTCACATCTCTCTGATAACAATTTAGTTGGGTTATCGACATTAGCAGGATTTTTGTGTTCTATAATGTTTAAATTATTAGAATAAGTTATTCTAAATGATTTGAAATATTTTGCCTTAATTTTAAGAGTTATATTTAGATTAAAATAACTATTAGCCTGAATTTTTTTTATTTAATGCTTCTATCAATCCATTGACCCCGTTAGGGTTATTTTTTATTACTGAGAGAAATTCTGCTCTTTGTGTGATCAACATACTAATTCCATCAATATTAACATCCAATATCTTAAATTCCTTGTTTTTATTAAGATACATTTTCCAAATCATTTTCAAGGTTGGGCCCTCTTTATTAAGTATGTCCATCTTGACATTGTAATAATTATTTTCGATAAGAGAGTCTGTTGCTTTAAACGTACCCTCCCAACCTTTGAATTTCGGGGCGTAAGTATCAACTATATACTTATTAAATGATTCAACAAATTTTATTTGTGCTCTTTTATCAATGGTTTTCCAATATCTACCAAGAACAAATCGTGAAATGTAATAATTATCAAAGGACGATAGATATAATTTTTTAAAGTTTTCGTGTCTCTCCTTGTCTGATATTGAAGTGTTGGAAACTTTTTCAACAACTTCTTTACCAAGTTTTTCAACAAAGATTTTACTGTTAGAAATTGTGTCTGCAGAAGTTGAGGATGCTATAAAAGTAATAAAGATTAAGACAGAGAATCTTTTTAGCATGCTACATATTCATTAATTAATTAAGTTCACCCTTGACTTGCTAAAACCAGGGTAATTTGAGGACGGCATAATACCATTGTAGATTCTAGGAGCATAATTGCCATTGACATTAGATGACCCTGGGTAGTTTGATGAGGGCAACATACTGGATGAAACTTTCACAGTCTTTTCAATTACATTTTCTTCTCGATCAGTTAACTTGACCTCTTTAACATTTTCAACATCTTCTGAAAGTTTGACAATCTGCTTTTTAAATTCATTGTTATATTCCTCTAGAGGTAAGTTGTTTAAAGATGTATTTTCTTCCTCAAGTTGACCTGTAATTTCCTTCTTCCTTTTTTGTCTATACAAACTTCTCATTGTGGCATAAAAATCCAATGAGCTTGCTTTCATTTCATCAACATAATCTAAATATTTTTCACGTTGGGTCACACCTCTTACAACAGGTCCTGATAGTCTTGCCTCAATGCCAATACCATTCATTCTGTATCCAAAAGAAAGAGGATTAAAGACGGCGTCGATGCCTAATCCGATGCTATCTCTTATACTTGATGGACCAAAAATGGGCAACATTACATACGGTCCATCCGGAACACCCCATGTAGCCAGTGTTTGACCAAAATCTTCTTCAGAATCTGGAATACTTCCAAATTCCTCGGTTCCAGCCATATCAAACATACCACCAAGTCCGAATGTCATGTTGATTAAAAATCTTGCTAAAATATTTCCTATACTTTCTCGATTTAATTGAAGTATAGCATTAGCAAGGCTTACAGGTGATTTAGCTGTTGTAGCTAAATTGGAAAGAGGTTTTCTAGGTATGTCTGGTAATTTTCTCCATCCTTTAGCTATCGGTTGGAAAAAATTGTCATCTAATGTGTTGTTAAAATCAAATATGTTCCTATTTACCTTTTCAAATGGATCATTTTCATCGATTGCAAATGCTTTATTTGGTGTATTTATAGAGAATACAATGGAAAGATACGCGAAAATCAGGTATTTATTGAAAATATTAAACATTAGCACTAAATTTTAAAAAAATATTCTATTAATTCAACACATAATATAATAAAAAAATAAACAACACAAACTGTAAATTTATTGTTTTTAATTTTTTTTTTTGACAAGTGATTAAATAACCCGAGAATGACTGATAATATAAACGTTTCTTTTGAATTTTTTCCACCCAAAAATAATGCAGCTATTGAATCCTTATGGCAAAATGTAAAAAGGTTAGAACCTTTAAAGCCGAAATTCATTTCAGTGACATACGGAGCAGGTGGATCAACTAGAGATCATACTCACGAATTAGTTAAGGAGTTTAAAAAAAAGACTAAATTGGAACCAGCAGCGCATTTAACTTGTATTAATTCATCAAAAGTTGAAATAGAAAAAATTGCTGAGGACTATTGGAACTCAGGAATAAGACACATAGTTGCTTTAAGGGGAGATAAATCTAATATTTATAACCCAAATAACAGTGATTTTAAATATGCTACAGATTTAATAGAATTTTTAAAAAACAAATTTAATTTTCAAATTACAGTGTCTGCTTATCCAGAAATGCACCCTGATTCAAAATCTATCGAGCAAGAATACGAAGTGCTAAAAAAAAAAATTGATCTTGGCGCAACAAAAGCAATAACTCAATTTTTTTTTGATGTAAGATATTATTTTGATTTTATTGATGGTGCTCTAAAAAGGGGTATAAATATACCGATTATTCCAGGAATTCTTCCTGTTACAAATTGCAAGAGAACCATTGAATTTGCAAAAAAGATGAACTGTAAAATGCCAGAAAATTTGATAAAAATGTTCAAAGGATTGGATTCAGACCATGAAACAAGAAAACTTGTAGCAACTACATTAGTTTATGATCAATGTAAAAAATTGATTAATGGAGGAGTTAGAGATTTTCATTTTTATACATTAAATAGGGCTGACCTTTCTTTTGCAATATGCCATATATTAGGTAAGAGGTCTTTAGATAATGGTGGATAATAAATCAAAGATAATTAATGTACTAAAGGAGGATATACTTATTTTAGATGGTGCAATGGGAACTATGATTCAAAAAGAAAAACTAAATGAATCTGATTTTAGAGGACAAATTTTTAAAAAAAAAAAAAAAAATTTAAAGGGTAATAATGATTTATTAAATTTAACTAACGAAAAATTAATTTACGAAATTCATATGCAATATTTAGAAAATGGGGCGGATATTATAGAAACCAATACATTTAATTCAACATATATATCTCAATTAGATTATGGTTGTGAGAGTTATTCCTATGATTTAAATTTACGAGGAGGGGAAATAGCTAGAAAAGCAGTTGACGATTTTAAAAACAAATCAAAAAGTCTAAATAAATTTGTGGCCGGTGTTCTTGGGCCAACCAATAGAACTTGCTCCATGTCACCAGATGTAAACAACCCAAGTTTTAGAAATGTAACTTTTGATGAATTGAGAGATGATTATAAAGTTTCTATTCAAGGTTTGATTGACGCAAAAGTAGATATGATATTAATTGAAACAGTTTTTGACACACTTAATGCAAAGGCAGCGTTAGTAGCAATCAAAGATATTGAAAATAAAAATAAAATAAAAATACCACTTATGATTTCTGCAACTATTACTGATTTATCTGGTAGAACATTGTCCGGTCAAACTCTCGAAGGTTTCTATAATTCAATATCTCACTCTAATCCGATAAGTGTAGGCCTGAATTGCGCACTGGGACCTAAAGAATTAGAACCACATCTTAAGGAATTAAATAGAATTTCAGAATTTTTTGTTAGTATTCACCCTAATGCTGGTTTACCAAATGCATTTGGGGAATACGACGAGACGCCAGAGTCAATGGGAAAGTTTATCAAAAGTTGGGGTGAGAATAGTTATATAAACATAGTAGGTGGTTGTTGTGGAACAACTCCCGAACATATAAAGTATATGAAAAAAGTAGTTGAAAACTTAAAACCACGTGAAAGGA
>MDSV01203872.1_pt1 | contig 17224 bp, 14 predicted proteins | sample 810851 | NCBI WGS metagenome assembly MDSV01 (sample SAMN05326640, study PRJNA326480) | marine metagenome | isolation source: seawater | place: Atlantic Ocean: North East | collected 2012 | reverse complement strand
TAAATCACTTGACATAATCATTCCATTTTAAAAGTTTGCTTAAAAATATAATATGAATTAAAAATTAAACAAATCATAGTCTTCTGTAAATGGAAAGTTGGTAATGGAAAGTTTTGATTATGACTTAATAGTTATTGGTGCAGGTTCTGGAGGTACTAGAGCCGCAAGAATTGCTTCTGGGCATGGAGCAAAAACAGCAGTTGTTGAAGCTGACAGGCCTGGAGGAACATGTGTTCTAAGGGGCTGTGTTCCTAAAAAATTATTAATTTATGGATCTGAATTTACTCGAAATGTTGATGATGCAATTGGGTATAGTTGGGATGTTGGGGTAGTAAAGCCAAATTGGTTTGATTTAATAACTAAAAAAAACAAAGAATTAGATCGTTTACACGATATTTATAAAAATCTCATAATCAATTCTGGATGTGATCTGTATAATGGATATGGAAAATTAATTTCAAAAAATCAGGTTCTTGTTATCTCTCAAGATAAAGAAAAAATAATTTCTGCAAAAAAAATTATGATAGCCGTTGGTGGAAAATCAAAGTTTCCTAATTTTAAAGGAAATGAATGTATGATAAACTCTGATAAAGCCCTTGATCTGGAAAAACTGCCAAAATCTATAATTATTTATGGTTCAGGATATATAGCGGTTGAGTTTGCAGGTATTTTTTCTGGATTTGGGGTAAGTACCAGTTTGGTTTTCAGGTCTGATTATCTCTTAAGAGGTTTTGATAATGATATAAGGAAAAAGCTAACAGAGCAGATAGAAAAATCTGGTGTTAGGATTTATCCTAATAATACTATTAAGCATATTGATAAGAATCACAAAAATTATAAAATTAAAATTTCTAATAATACAATATTACAATCTGATCTTGTTATGGGTGCTACGGGTAGGATCCCAAATACTCAAGAGTTAGGGTTAGAAAACATTGGATTAGAATTGGGAAAAAATGGAGAGGTTTTAGTTAACAAGTATAATCAAAGCAACATTCCATCAATTTATGCAATTGGTGACGTTACAAATAAAATTAATTTAACACCAGTAGCAATAGCAGAGGGGCATGCTTTTTCTGATAGAGAATTTGGTGGTATAGAGAGATTTATTTCTTATGAAAATGTGCCGTGCGCTGTTTTCTCTCAACCACCTGTTTCTACCGTGGGTGTTAGTAAACATGAAGCTGAAAAAAAAGGAATTGTAGTTAAAGAATACATTTCTGAATTTAATCCTTTAAAAAACACTATATCTGGTAAAGTAGAAAAAACTCTTATGAAATTAATAATTGATCAAAACAATAAAGTAATTGGGGCTCATATGTTAGGAGAATATGCCCCAGAAATAATACAAGGTATTGCCATAGCTATTAAAGCTGGAGCTACCAAGGATCATTTTGATGAAACAATAGGTATTCATCCTACTGCCGCAGAAGAATTTGTAACTATGAAATAATAATGTTTTTATTTATTGATAAAATTTTCAACTATTATTAATGTTACATCTTATTAAAAAGGAATGTTAAATGAAATGGTCTACAAATTCATGGCAAAGTTTTCCTATAAAACAAGTTCCTGAATATAATGACAAAACAAAGTTACTAGAAACTGAAAATGAATTATCTAAGAGGCCACCACTGGTCTTTGCTGAAGAGGTAAGGCGTTTAAGAAGGCGCTTAGCATCAGTAGCAGAAGGAAATTCTTTCTTGCTTCAAGGTGGAGATTGTGCTGAATCGTTTTTAGAACATAACGCTAATAATATAAGAGACAGTTTTAAAGTAATATTACAAATGGCTGTCGTCTTAACATTTGGTTCTTCTTTACCTGTAGTCAAGATTGGAAGATTTGCAGGACAATATTCAAAACCTAGGTCTTCATCATTTGAGATTATAGATGGCCTAAAATTACCAAGCTATAAAGGCGATATGATAAACGATATGTCTTTTGATAAAGTTTCAAGAGAACCTGATCCATTAAGATTGCTTAAAGCTTATGATAAATCTGCATCAACATTGAATTTATTGCGTGCATTTGCAAGTGGAGGAATGGCAGATTTAGCAAAGATTCAAGAATGGAATCTAGAATTTGTTAATGGAACCAAAGAAGCTGAGAGATTTGAAAAAATTGCTGAAAAAATTTCAGAGTCGTTGTCATTCATGAAAGCATGTGGAATTACTCCTAGTAATACACTTCAATTAAGAGAAACTGAATTTTATACTTCTCATGAGGCGTTATTATTAAATTATGAAGAAGCTTTAACCAGAAAAGATACAATAACTGAAGAAAAGGGATGGTTTGCTACTTCTGCTCATATGCTTTGGATAGGTGATCGAACTAGAGACTTAGATGGTGCTCATGTTGAATATATGAAAGGTATAGCAAATCCAATTGGAATAAAATGTGGCCCAACATTAAATCCTGATGAATTAATAAAAATTATAGAAAAGCTAAATCCTTTAAATCAAGCTGGTCGCCTTACATTGATTGCAAGAATGGGCGCAAAAAACATTTATAAAAATTTAAAACCATTGGTTCAAGCTGTAAAGAAATCTGGCCTTGTTGTAGGTTGGTGCTGTGATCCAATGCATGGGAATACAGTTAAAGCTTCAAATGGTTTTAAGACAAGAAAAGTTGATGATATAATGGCAGAAGTCAAAGGTTTTTTTGAAGTTCATTCTGAATTACAAACAATACCTGGTGGAGTGCATTTTGAAATGACTGGACAAAATGTTACAGAATGTGTTGGGGGTATTTACACTGTGAAAGAATCTAACTTGGGTGATAGATACCATACTCATTGTGATCCTAGGTTAAATGCTAAACAATCATTAGAATTAGCTTTTTTATTAGCAGAGTTATTAGTTGAAAGAAGAAAAAAACTGAGTAAGGACTTTTCAAAAGTCTCTTAAAAATTTATCGAAAATGTCAAATTCAAAAAATAACTCTGAAACAAAAGATAAAAAAAGCCTAGATTCTATTAGGCCAGACAAAAATCTTTTAAATTCTGTAACAGACAGATATTTCTTAAGAACTAAAGAAATAGTCTCAAAGTTTGGTGATACCGAAGTAACATATGCTATTTTTATGAGAAGACCGGTGTTAGCAGCTATTAGCCCTGCTATGGATTGGTTAAAAGAAATTATTAAAGAAAGAAAAGGAAGTGTCTCAATTAACAGATTGTTTAATGAAGGAGATTATGTTGGCGCTGGTGAACCTTTAATCTATATTTCTGGTTCAATGTCAAACCTTGTGGATCTTGAAACAGCTTTACTTCAAAAAATAGGTTCTACTTGTGTGGCTGCCTATAATGCAAAATCTATGGTATTATCATTACCTAAAGCCTCTTTTTTAGCAATGGACGCCAGACATTGTGCGGGTATAGATATGTCAGATTTAATGGCTTATGGAGCTTATGTTGGCTCAGATTCTGCCAAGAAAGAAAATGGAGCAAAAGGATTTATCGGATGTGCAACAGATAGGACTGCATATTTGTTTAATGATAATAAAGGCTTAGGAACAATGCCTCATGCATTAGTTGGTTATGCAGGTTCAACTGTTAAGGCAGCTGAGATGTTTAATCAAGCTTGGCCAAATGAACCACTAACTGTTTTAATAGATTATTTTGGTAAAGAAATAACTGATGGATTAGCTGTTTGTAGAAAGTTTAAAACTCTAGCCTCAAACAAAAATCTTTCTTTAAGACTTGATACTCATGGAGGGAGATACATTGAAGGATTAGATGTCGCTGGTTCTTATTCTGTATTAGAAAGAAACGTTCCTGAAGCTATAAAGGGATATAGAACAGAACAAGAGTTAAGGTACCTCATCGGAACAGGTGTGTCAGCAGCAGCGGTTTGGAGGTTAAGGGAAATTTTAAATGAATCAGGTTTTGAGAGTGTTAAGATTGTTGCCTCAAGTGGCTTTGGACCTGAAAAATGTAAGGTTTTTGCGCTTGCAAATGTACCTGTGGATGTTATTGGAACAGGTTCCTATTTACCAAGTAGGTGGTCAGAAACATATGCAACTGCAGATATAATTTCTTATGGTGGTAAATCGATGGTTAAACTTGGCCGTGAATTTTTGTTAAATAAATCTAAAATTAAATAAATCTTTTGTAATGAAACATAATCTTAAGATAGCTTTAGCTCAATTAAACCCTTTAGTCGGCGATGTTATAAGAAATGTAGATAAACTAATTAAGATAAGATCAGAATTAGATGACGAAGTAGATATTATAGTAGCTCCAGAACTATATATTTCGGGATATCCTATTGATGATTTAGTCTTAAGAGATGACTTTTTAATTTTAGTAGAAAAGCAAATTGAAAAATTAGCTAAAGTAACAAAAGACAATAAGTCTGCAATTATTATTGGAGCTCCTAGAAAAGATAACAAGTTTATTAAAAATTCAGTATTTGTTTTAGAGGATGGCAAGATTTTAACTCTGCGTGATAAATATGAATTGCCAAACACAGGTGTGTTTGATGAGCAAAGAATTTTTGAACCTGGATCACTTTCTGGTCCTGCAAACATTAAAGGTGTAAAAATTGGATTACCAATCTGTGAAGATATCTGGGAAGAGAATGTTTTAGAGTGTTTAGCTGAGTCTGGGGCTGAAATCATATTAGCTATTAATGCATCACCTTATACAATGACAAAAAAAGATGAGAGGTTTACAGTAAGTGTAGCAAGAGTGCATGAAACAAAATTACCTCTTATATATTTGAACAGAATTGGAGGTCAGGATGAATTAATATTTGATGGTTCTTCTTTTGGTTTAAATGCAAATGGAAATTTATTTTTTAGTTTATTGGATTTTCAAGAACAAGTTTCGATTATTGATTTTTTCTATAAAAATAATAAATGGATAGGTAAAGGTCATATTCAAAAAACTTCAAGTAAAATAGAAGGTTTATACAAGGCTCTAGTGTTAGGATTAAGAGATTACGTAAAAAATAACGAGTTTCCAGGTGTGTTGCTTGGAATGTCAGGTGGAATAGATTCTGCACTAGTGGCTGCAATTGCAACTGACGCATTAGGACCAAAACTTGTCCAAGCTGTTATGCTACCAAGTCCTTTTACTAGTAATACAAGTTTAAATGATGCAAAAACTACAGTTGATTTATTAGGTATAAAATATTCCATTTTAAAAATTAATGATGGAATGAAAATAATAGAGACTATTTTAAATGGATTTGACGGACCAAAGTTTTTACCTGGAATTACTGAAGAAAATATTCAATCTCGTTTAAGGGGTTTAATGTTGATGGCATTGTCAAATAGGTTTGGCCAAATGGTTTTGGCAACAGGTAATAAGTCTGAGTACGCAGTTGGTTATGCAACTTTATATGGAGATATGTGTGGAGGATATGCTCCAATAAAAGACGTATGGAAAACTGATGTTTTTGAATTATGTAAATGGAGAAACAATAATTTTTGTAATGGTTTTCTAGGACCTAATAGAAAGGTGATGTCAGATAATATTATTATAAAAGCTCCTAGTGCTGAATTAAAAGATAATCAAAAAGATACTGACAGTTTGCCAGATTATAAGATACTAGACGAAATTTTAAAAAGTTTAATTGAAAAAGAATTATCTGTTGAAAAAATTACTTCTTTTGGATTTGAAAGAAAAACTGTTGAAAAAATTACAAAACTTTTGGCAAAATCTGAATATAAACGTTTTCAAGCTGCACCAGGACCAAAAGTTACTTCAAAGGCATTTGGAAGGGATAGACGATTTCCTCTTACAAGTGGGTTTAGAAATTGGGATTAAATTTGTTTACATAGAATTATGAAATGTTTATTAAAAGTTTAGTAAAAACTCATAAGGTGAAAAAATGTTCAAATTAAGATTTGCACCTAGTCCAACAGGAAATTTGCATGTTGGCAATTTCAGAACTGCATTAATCAATTATCTTTATGCTAAAAAAAATAATGGTCATTTTATGCTGCGAGTAGATGACACTGATACTGAAAGATCAAAAATTAAATTCGAAGAGGATATTAAAGACGATTTAAGATGGGCAGGGCTTAATTGGGATAGTGAGGTAAAACAATCTGATAGGATAGATAGATATAATCAAGTTTTAAAAACTCTTGTTGAAAAAAAATTAGTATATCCTTGCTTTGAGACTCCAGAAGAACTTTCATTGAAAAGAAAATCACAATTATCTTCTGGGAATCCCCCAATATATGATAGATCATCTCTAAAACTATCAACATCAGAAATGGAAAAATTAAATTCTGAAGGAATTAAACCTCATTTTAGATTTTTGCTTAATCATGAAACGATTTATTGGGAGGATCTGGTAAGAGGAGAATGTAAATATAATTTAAGTAATGTTTCTGATCCAATATTAGTAAGAAATGATGGAAGATTTATATATACACTTGCATCTGTGATAGATGATATTGATTTCAATATAACTCATATTATAAGAGGCGAAGATCATGTAACAAATTCAGCAGTACAAATGCAGATTTTTGATGTTATAGGCTCATCTCGGCCTAAAATGGCACATCTATCTTTGATTACTGATGCCAAAGGCGAAGGGCTATCAAAAAGAATTGGAAGTTTATCTCTTGAAGATTTAAAAAAAGAAGAAATTGAAAGTATTTCATTAAATTCTTATCTATCCTCTATAGGTACTTCAAAAAATGTCATGTTATATGATAATTTAAAAGAAATTGTTAAAGATTTTGAAATTAATAATTTTAGTCGTGCACCAACAAAATTTAATTTTAATGAACTAAAAGTTTTGAATACAAAGTTTATCCAACAATTAGATTACAGTGAATTTCAATCTAAATTTAATATTGTTAACTTAAAATTTAATGAAAAAACTTGGAATATTATTAGAAAAAATATCTCTTCATTTAATGAGCTAAGTGAATGGAATGAAATAATTTATGGTCAATTATTTAATAATGAAATAGATAAAAAGATAAAAGAAGTTTTTTTTAAAAGTTTGCCTGATGAAGAATTTAATCAAAATACTTGGAGGAATTGGTCAAATGAGATTAAAGCAAATCTTAAAATGAAAAATAATGAAATTTTTAAATCGCTCAGAAAGGTTTTAACTGGCCGTCAGTCTGGGCCAGAAATGACAGATTTAATTTCTATTTTAGGAAGAGAAAAAATCATAGAAAGATTGAAAATATAAAATGATTAAAATTTTTAATACTTTTGAAAAAAAAGTAGTAAATTTTGTACCAATTGATGATAGTCACGTTAAAATCTATGTATGTGGTCCGACAGTATATGATAGAATTCATATTGGAAATGCTAGGCCATTAGTGGTGTTTGATACATTAATACGTCTGTTAAAGTTAAGTTTTAAAAAAGTTACTTATGTTAGAAATATTACAGACGTAGATGATAAAATTAATAAAAAGTCTCTAGATACTGGTAAATCAATTAAAGATCTTACTAACGAAACCATAAAACAATTTCATAATGACTGTAATCATTTAGCAAATATCCCTCCAGATTTTGAGCCAAAAGCTACTGATCATATTCACGAAATGATAGAACTAATAAATATTTTAGTTGAAAAAAAATTTGCTTATGAAAAATTAGGAAATGTTTTTTTCAGAGTAAAAAAATATCAAAATTATGGTCGTTTATCTCAAAGAACTATTGAACAAATGTTAGCAGGGGCAAGAGTTGAGGTTTCAAATATTAAAGAAAACCCAGCTGATTTTATTCTTTGGAAGCCTTCTTCAATAGACACGGCAGGATGGGAAAGCCCTTGGGGTAGAGGAAGACCTGGCTGGCATATAGAATGTTCTGCTATGAGTAAAAAATATTTAGGTAAAACTTTTGATATACATGGTGGAGGTGCAGACCTGGTTTTTCCACATCATGAAAATGAAATTGCCCAGTCGTGCTGTGCCAATGAAACAGAAATAATGGCTAAATATTGGATGCATAATGGGTATGTAAACTTTGATAATAAAAAAATGTCTAAATCTTTAGGTAATTTTAAAACTATTTATGATTTACTTAAAAAATTTAATGGAGAAGTAATAAGATATTTTTTATTGCAAGCTCATTACAGAGCACCGTTAAATTTTAAATATGAATTTATTGCAGAAGCAAAAAATTCTTTATCAAGATTATATAGATCTGTTGACGGTTTTGAAAGAAAAGGAGAACCAGACAATAAAATAATTAATTATTTAAAGGATGATTTAAATACTCCAAAAGCTTTTGCAAGAGCCCATTATTTATCTGAGCAAACAAATAAAGGCAGTAAAGAGGCGGGGCAGTTATTAAAGAATTCATCAATACTTTTAGGAATTCTTGGAGAAAATACAGAAAGCTGGTTTAAAAATAATTTAATGGATTTAGATTTAGTTAAACGATTGTCAAATGAAGACATTGAACAATTAATAGATGATAGAATCAAAGCCAAAGAAAATAAAAATTATGTATTAGCAGATAAAATTAGAAATGATTTGTCAAATGAAGGCATAATTCTTGAAGATAATATGAATGGAACAAACTGGAGAAGGTCATGAAAATTATTTCTATTTTACTTTAAAATAATCTTTAAAAAAAATGTATAAATCAAACGAATTAATTAAATTTCCAGTAATTATATTATCAAAACCACAATTGGGCCAAAATATAGGCTCTGTAGCAAGAGTTATGGAAAATTTTTGTTTTGAAGAATTAAGACTTGTTAATCCTAGAGATGGTTGGCCTAATAATGATGTGCAATCAACAGCTGCTGGTGCAACAAAGATTATTAACAATGTAAAAGTTTTTAATTCAATTCAGCAAGCATCACAAGACATTAATATTTTGATATCTACAACTGCTAGGAAGAGAGTTTTTAATATAAGAGAAATTAATATTGAAGAGGCTTTATTAAAATCACAGATAAATAAGAAAGAAAATGGAAAAGTTGCTTTTTTGTTTGGTCCAGAAAATTCAGGTTTGTCTAATGAAGAGATTGTATTATCAGATTTTACTTTTTCTATACCAGTTAATTCTAATTTTTCTTCATTAAATCTTTCTCATGCAGTTATGTTAGTTTGCTGGGAGTTTTATAAAAAAAATGTGTTAGGAAATTTTAAATCTAATAAAATTAAGATTAAAAAAGTTTATGAATTAGCAACAAATAAAGAAAAAGAGTTTTTTTTTGAAAGGTTAAATCAATTCTTAGTAAAATCAAATTTTTTTCATTCTCAAAAAATGGAAACTTCAATAATGAAAAATATTAGAACTTTGTTTAATAGATCCTCTTTGACTTCCCAAGAAAATAAAACTTTAAACGGCATAATAAAATCTTTGTTTGAATATAATAATGAGACTTGACTTTAGATTTTCTAGAGGTATTGTAAGTTTTTGTTATTCATTGAGTAAGGATATAGATGGCAAAATCAGACCATAAAAGAGTAAGTTCTAAACATAAAATTGATCGTAGATTAGGTGTTAATTTATGGGGTAGACCTAAATCTCCTCTAAATATGAGAGAATACGCACCTGGTCAACATGGACAAAGAAGAAAAAAACCTACTGATTTTGGTATTCAGCTTATGGCTAAACAAAAGCTTAAAGGTTACTATGGAAATATTGGTGAAAAACAGTTTAAAAAATATTATGTTGAAGCCGCCAGAAGAAAAGGTGATACGGGTGCCAATTTAGTAGGTATTCTTGAGTCTAGAATGGATGCCATTCTTTACAGGATGAAGTTAGCTCCTACAGTTTTTGCATGTAGACAATTAATAAATCATGGTCACGTTTTAGTTAACGAAAAAAGATGTAATATAGCCTCAAGAATGTTAAATGTTGGAGATAAAATATCTTTAAAAGATAAGGCAAGAAATATTCCAGCTGTAATGGAAGCTATATCTTCAACTGAACGAGATGTGCCTGATTATATCGAAGTTGATCATGCAAAGTTTACTGGAGGGCTTGCGAGAATTCCATTGCCTGATGAAATTCCTTATCCAGTTCAAATGGAAACAAATTTAGTTATTGAATATTATTCAAGATAATTTATATATAAATTAAATCATTCCATCTACTGATACAGGTAGACCACTTTTCTTAATTGTAAAAATAATGTCTTTTAAATGTTCTTGGTTTTGCGTTTCGATTGTAATATTTAGCTTTGCAACACTTGCTGATAAATCCATAGCAAACCTACTGTGTTCAACTTTTAAAACATTTGCACCACCATCAGCACATATCGTTGAAATAGTTTTAAGTGGTCCAGGTTTATCAGGCATCGTTATAGTTAAAGTTGTTATCTGACCTGCTCTTACAAGATCTCTCATTAAAATTGATGATAATATTTTAGAGTCTATATTTCCGCCACACAAAACAAGTCCAACATTTTTATCTTTAAAATAATCTGGGTTTTCCAATATAGCCGCTAAACCAACTGCTCCTGCGCCTTCTGCGACAACTTTTTCAGATAAGGCAAACATTGCAATAGCTCTTTCTATTGATGATTCAGAAACTGAAATCACTTCATCTACATTCTCTTTTATAATTTCCAAAGGTATTTTACCAATTTCGTCTACTGCAATTCCTTCAGCAATAGTAGATCCTAAACAGGGATCAGATCTATTGAAGATAATATTTGAAAGAGAAGGAAACAATTTTGACTCTACACCAATTATTTTTAAATTTTTATTCATTGTTTTGGCTACTATAGAACATCCTGCAATTAAACCACCACCTCCGACGGGCACCAAAATAATGTCTAAGAAATTTAAGTCTGAAAACATTTCATAAAACAAAGTTCCTTGCCCTTTAATAACTTCTAGGTCGTTATAGGGATGAACTTCAGTAAAGCCTTTTTCATTTCTTAATTTTTGAACATACTTATATGAATCACTTAGCGTATTACCTTTTAAAAATACATTACCTCCATAGTTTTTTGTTCTTCTAATTTTAGTAAAAGGAGTTCCAACTGGCATGACAATATTCGAATTAACTCTTAATTTTTTAGCACTATAAGCTAATCCTTGTGCATGATTACCAGCAGACATAGCAATTACACCTTTTTGTTTATCTTCTTTTGATAATGAACTTAATTTGTTATACGATCCTCTTACTTTAAATGAACCAGTGTGCTGTCTGTTCTCATATTTAACAAATATCTTTGTATTGGTTTTTTCAGAAATTTGTTGAGAAAAAGTTGTTTCCGTCCGTCTAATTTCTGATTTTATCTTTTTATGAACATCTATAATATGTCCTAAGTTAATATTCATTTATGACTTTCTTTAATTAAATAACTTTTATTGAAAAAAATTAAAACTTTTTTATAAAAAAAAATAACTTAAACATTCTTTTCAAAGAATGTTTAAGTTAAGTTTGAAATTCAAGAATTTATTTTTATTCTAAACCTTCCAAGACTTTTGGTGGAGACATAGGTAAACTATAGAATCTTTTTCCAACTGCGTTATAAATAGCATTTGCTATTGCTGCTAACGGAGGGACTATCGGAACTTCACCAACTCCCCTGACACCTTGTGGATGTTTTGGATTTGGCACTTCAACTAAAACAGTATCTATCATTGGAAGATCTGAACAAACTGGTATTCTATAGTCTAAAAATCCTGGATTATCCAGTTGGCCTTTACTATTATAAATATATTCTTCGTTTAAAGCCCAACCAATTCCTTGTGCCACACCTCCTTGAAGTTGTCCTTCAACGTAAGCTGGATGAATCGCTCTACCAACGTCTTGAACAGCAGTATATTTCAATATCCTTGCTATTCCTAGTTCTATATCAACTTCTACATCACATATATGTGTAGCAAATCCACCTTCAGCGCCAACAGTATTAATTCTATGATCAGCACCTATAGGTCCACCAGTAGGTGTGGCTTGATCTGCTATTTCTGCAAGAGTTAATGGTTTGAATTTACCTGCGTTATCTCCAGCTGGTTTAGCCACTCCATTTTCCCAATCTATTGCATCTTTATCAATGCCCCAAATTTTTGCAGATCTTTCTTTTAAAATATCTATGACTTGATTAGTAGATTCAGTTACCACCATTGCTGAAGCAAATAAAACTCTACTCCCACCAGTGAGATTGCTAAATCCAATAGAAGCTGTATCACCAATAGTTACTGAAACTCTGTTAATATCAATACCTAAAAGCTCAGCTGTAATATTAGCTATAGAAGCTCTTGAACCCCCAATATCTGGATGGCCAGTTGTAACTGCTACATTTCCATCTTCAGTAATATTAACTTGAGCACAAGATTCTCCTCCAGCATTAAACCAAAAACCACTTGCAACACCACGTCCTTGAAATTTTTTAAGAGGTAATTTGTAATGTGGATTTTTTAGAGCAGCTTCAAGGGTCTCTATATAACCCATTTTAGGATATACTGGTCCATGGACAGCTTTAGTTCCTTCTTTTGCTGCATTTTTTAGACGAAATTCTAAAGGACATATATTTAAAGTTTCTGCTAATTCATCAAGAACACATTCTACGCCATATGCGCCTATAGGAGCTCCGGGAGCTCTGTAGGCAGCAACTTTTGATCTGTTGGAAACTACATCGTAACCTATAGTGTGAGCATTAGGTATGTCATATGGAGCTAAACAACATCCAGCAGCTCCTCTAATTGGAGATCCAGGAAAAGCTCCGGCTTGTAAGTAGAATATTCCTTTAGCAGCAGTAATTTTACCATCTTTTGTAGCTCCTATTTTAACTGAACTTTTAGATGCAGAAGTGGGGCCACTAGCTCTCATGACCTCCTCTCGTGTCATCATCATTTTAACTGGTCTCCCTGATTTTTTAGATAAAATAGCCGCAACTGGTTCAAGATAAACTATAGTTTTACCTCCAAAACCTCCTCCAATTTCCGCAGGAATAGCTCTTATACTACTTTGAGGAATTCCAGTAATAAAAGAAGTCATAGCCCTTACCATAAATTGACCTTGGCTAGAGCTCCAAATCACAGTTTTATCGTCAGGCGCAACACTTACCAAACAAGCATGATTTTCAAGGTAACCTTGGTGTACAGCAGCAGTTTCAAAATTTTTTTCAATTACTACATCTGCTTCATTAAAACCTTTTTCAATATCACCTTTTTTGTGTTCTAAAGTACCCGCAATGTTTGAGGGTTTACCTTCGAATTTAATGAATTCATGTAAAACCGGTGCATCATCTTTTATTGCTTCATTTATTTCAATTGCCCATGGATGAACTTCGTAATCAACTTCAATTAATTCACACGCTTTTTGAGCTATTTCTTCAGTTTGAGCTGCTACTGCTGCAATTGGATGTCCATGAAAAAGTGCCTTTTCTTTAGCTAGGACATTCCTAGCCATCCATCGGATATCTTGGATACCTAGGATTACTGGAGTATCTAAAGGGAAATCAACTGCGTCGTCATTAGTAGCTATTGCATAAACACCACTTAAAGACTCAGCTTTTCTAGTATTTATAGATTTAATAGTTGCATGAGCATGAGGGCTACGAAGAACTTTCCCCCATAGCATGCCAGGCATTGTAGTATCAGCGGCATATTCAGCTCTTCCAGTAACTTTTTCTGCACCATCAGGGCGAATTGTATTTTTACCTATCCACTTATTACTCATTTCATTCATTATGCAATCTCCTTAATTTCAACAGATGCAGCTTGAACAGCTCGAACAATTTTGTCATATCCAGTACATCTACATAAATTTCCTGCAAGCCAGAAACGAATTTCAGTTTCTGTCGGTGAGGGGTTTTTATCTAGTAAAGCTTTTGCAGCTACTAACATGCCTGGAGTGCAAATACCACATTGCAATGCTGCATGTTCTAAAAATTTTTGTTGCAGAACATGAAATTTTCCATTTTCTGTCATACCTTCTATTGTTTGAATTTCTTTTCCTTCAGCTTCGGCTGCAAGCATTAAACAAGAGCAAACAAGCCTATCATCTAGTGTTATACTGCAAGCTCCACAGTCTCCTGAGCTACAAACTTCTTTACTTCCGGTAAGATTAAGTTCATTTCTGAGTATATCTAACATTGTGTCGTAAGGTCGACAGAGATACTCGGTTTCTTCACCATTTATTGAAGTGCTTACATGAATTTTTTTTGACATATTTTTCTACCCTTTTGCTCTTTCAACTGCAATTTTTAAAGCTCTTTTGAATAATACTCCAGATACTTTTTTTCTATAGGAAATAGTACCTCTTTTATCATCAATTGGATTACAAGCTTCTTCACAACATTTTGCAGCTTTTTCAATTATTTCATTTTCAAGTTTAGTTCCTTTTAACAAATCTGCTGCTTCACTCACTAACACAGCAGTTGGGGCAACAGCTCCCAGCGCAACTCTAGCATCTACACAAGTTTCATCTTCCATTGTTATATTTACTGCACATCCTACAACAGCAATATCCATTTCTGTTCTAGGTATCATTCTTAAATATGCGTCTGCTGAACCTGGATTTCTTTTTGGAAAGTCCAAATTTACTAATATTTCATTATCTTTTAAATTTGTTTTTCCAGGTCCAGAATGTATTTCTTCTACAGGGAGTTTTCTAGGGCCATCTGGTCCTTGAACATTTACTTTTACTCCGGATGCTATTAAAGCAGGGACACTGTCGCCTGCAGGTGAAGCATTACATAAGTTACCCCCCAGTGATGCTCTACCTTGGATTTGTTCAGAACCAATAAGCCTTAAGGCTTCTAAAACACCCGGCCAAGATTTTCTAAAACTATCATTTTCTTCTAGGGTCGCGCCTGATACTGCGGCCCCAATAGTAAAAGAACCTTCACCATTATCTTTTATATCTCTAATTTCTTTAATATTTTTAATATCAATAATTGTGTCTGGAGACAAGAACCCACTTCTAATTTGAACAAGAAGGTCTGTACCACCAGCTAACAACTTTGATTGACCTTCAACATTAGAATAAAGTTTTACAGCTTCATCTAACGTTTTAGGCGATAGGTATTGTGTTTCTGACATAAATTCTCCAATGAATATATATTAATAAAATAATTATAATTCTTTATAAAATCAATAGCTCAATTTATTTTGCTAAAATACCTTTATTTTCAAAATAAGTAGTTAATTCACCATTTTCATGCATCTCTCTTATTATATCACAGCCTCCTACAAATTCTTTTTTAATATATAGTTGTGGTATTGTTGGCCAATCAGAATATTCCTTAATTCCTTCTCTAATATATTGATCTTGTAATACATTAAATGTTTCATATTTCACATCCATATGATTTAACACGCCTATAACAGCAGCAGAAAAACCACATTGAGGCATATCTGGTGTGCCTTTCATGAAGAGCATAACATCATTTTGATTAATAATATTTTCTATTTTTATTTTTATTTCATTGTCCATAATTCATTCTCCTGTTTTTGGAACGGATGTATTGAGGGCTAAAGCATGAAGTTCATTTCCCATTTTTCCACCTAAAGCTTTATAGACAAGTTGGTGTTGCTGGACTTTATTTTTATTTATAAACTCTCTACTTTCAATATACGCAGCGTAATGATCTCCATCACCTCTCAGATCATCAATTTTAATAATTGCGTCTGGAAAAGCTTGAACTAAAAGTTCCTCTATCTCTTTAGCTGACATTGGCATATATCAATCCTTTATTTTGATAAAATTTCAGGTAGTTTTTTTGCATATTCATTATAACATTTTTTTATTGAAAATCTATCAAATTTTCCAATACTAATTTCACCGCTTGAATTTGTTTTTCCTAAATTATATATCTCAATTTTATTTTTTTTAGCAAGATCAATAACTTTATTGGCGTTTTCACTAGCAATTAATATTCTTGACTGATCTTCACCAAAGCACCAGCCATGAAGTTTGTAAAACTCTGTTTTTTTTAGAGTATAGAAAGTACTTGGTAAATTAATATCAATTCCTAAGTTTTTATCAAATAACATTTCTACCAAACATGGAAGAAGTCCTCCATCAGAAATATCGTGAGCTCCGACTAATAAATTTAATGAATTTAAGTTCAGCAAAAAGTCCATTAATTTTTTTTCTTTTTTAAGATTTACGTTAGGAACTTTACCTTCAGAGTTATCATGAATAACTTCTTGATATAAACTAGAACTCATCCAACCATCATCTTTGTTTTTGTCTTGACCTAAGATTAAAATTGTATTTCCTGGTTTTGCATGCAAAGTAATTATTTTTTTAATATCTTCAACTATACCTATCATTCCTATAATTGGAGCAGGCATAATACTTTTTCCATTTGTTTCATTGTATAAAGAAACGTTCCCAGATACTACAGGTGTATCAAAATACTCACAACTTTTCTTTATACCCAGAATACTACCAACAATTTGTCCCATAATTTCTTTCTTTTCTGGATTTCCAAAATTTAAATTATTAGTTATAGCAATTGGCCTTGCACCAGCACAAACTAGATTTCTAGCAGCTTCTGTTACAGCTAACATAGCACCCACTTCGGGGTTGTTTTCCACATATCTTGATGTGCAATCAGTTGAAATAGCGATGCCTTTCCCTTCAAAATTATTTTGTTCAGATCCATGTATCTTTACAACTGAAGCATCACTATTGTTTGAGGTTAGAACTGTATCCCCCATAACTGAACTATCATATTGTTCATAGATCCATTTTTTAGACGCAAAATTTATATTACCTAAAATTTTAAATAAAACTTCTTTTATTGGTTTATTAATACACACGTCTTTTGATTTAAGTTCTTTCTCATTTATAAATATTTCGTATTCTCTGTCATATTCGGGAGCATTCTCAACAAGTAATTTTAAAGGTAAATCACAAACAATTTTTTTATTTTTTTCCAGTATAATTTTTTTGGAATTAGTAATCTTACCAATAATGGAAAAATCTAAATCCCATTTTTCGAAGATATTTTTTGCTTTTTTTTCGGAACCTTTTTTTAAAACCATTAACATTCTTTCCTGACTTTCTGACAGCATGATTTCATAGCTTGTCATTTTAGGTTCCCTTAAAGGAATTTTATCTAAGTCAATGTGAATTCCTAATTTTCCTTTTGAAGCCATCTCAACACTTGAACTAGTAAGACCAGCAGCTCCCATGTCTTGGATTGATAATATAGATTCTGTTTCCATCAATTCTAGACAAGACTCAAGTAATAGTTTTCCAGTAAAAGGGTCGCCAACTTGGACTGTTGGTTTTTTATCCTGAGTGTTATTAGAAAATTCAGCAGACGCCATAGTGGCACCGTGTATGCCATCTTTACCTGTTTTAGCCCCT
>MDSV01023557.1_pt1 | contig 17224 bp, 30 predicted proteins | sample 810851 | NCBI WGS metagenome assembly MDSV01 (sample SAMN05326640, study PRJNA326480) | marine metagenome | isolation source: seawater | place: Atlantic Ocean: North East | collected 2012 | reverse complement strand
TCTTCATTTGTTATTATTCCTTCCATTAGACCGGAATACTCTCTGGAAACATCTCTACCTGTTATTTTATTTATTATAATCATAGTTTACTAAATTTTTCTATTAAGTTTAATTCAATTTTACATTCTTCTTTATCACTTTCGGATAAATCTTTTAATCTATCAACATAATACAATGTTTTCACATAATCTTTAAGATCAAAATATAATCTATCTATTTCTTTTTGAGTTAATTCTACTTTCATATTTTTATTTTTTATAATTCTTTATATTCTATTAAATCTTTTTTATAAATTTCTTTTATTTCATTTATATTTTTACATGTAACTATTTTAGTTAATATTCCATTAAACTTTTTATAATAACTACTATTTTTATTACTTAATCTATTTTTTAATTTTATTTCAAAACTTTTCATATTTTTATTTTTATTTTGTAAAATCATATATTTTTAAATAATATTCTTCTATACTTTCATTATATTTCATTTCTAATTTATTATCTAAAACTATACAATTATTCATTATTATTGTTTCATTTTTTATTTGTTCTTCACTTCCATAATAATCATATTTAAATATTTTATCTAATTCATTTTTAACTAAATTATTTAATATAATTTTATTTTGTTTTTTAACTTTTTTTAAATGTTTATTTAACATATTTATTATTTTATTTACATTTATATTATCACTTTTTTAAATACTTTGTAGTGTACTTTTTTTAATATTATTTATATTTATAAATGTTAAACCTTTTAAATTAAATTCTATAACATTTTCTATTTCTAATTTATCTTTTAATTTTATATTTTGTAAATCATTTATATTAAATCCTATATATTTATTTTTATTTAATTTTAAAGTTTTAGTATTTAATATTTTAGTTTTATAGTGATTAGTTTTAAGATTTTTTAAATTTGACATTATTAATATTTTTTAATTACACTTATATTATCACTTTTATATATAAATTGTTGTGTACTTTTTATTAAATATATATTAAATGTCACATTTTAATAATATTGCACTATATTATAATATATATTAATAATAATATAATACATTATAAACATTATTATTAAATACTCAATACATATTAATAAACATTGAATATATAATAATATAAAAGTAAATACTATAAAATATTAATGTAGATAATTGTATTATATATGTATAATCCATTAGATCTATGTATATAATGTGATAAAATGTAGTAATTGTTGTCATATGTGTGATAATAACTATAAATTATTGACAATGTTGCAATATATTGTAATAAAATGTAATGTCATTGTCATATATGTGACAATTATATGTAATTGTTACTAAATTAGTAGAAAAACTATACATTTATTATCATATATGGGGCATATTTTATATTGACTTTCCTATATACTTGGTTATCATATACATATGTGTAATACAAAACCTCTATATATAAAACAAACTTTAAAATAATGCCTGATACATTTGTTAAGAACAACTTATCTATAGTCATATCCTTTATTGTTGCTGTATTTGGAGCCGGCGGTATATTTGCTGAGTTCACGGCGCTTAAAGATGAAATTCATTTAGTACATGAAAGGTTAGATGAGAAGATACTTGTGATAACAAAACTTGAAGACAGGATATTAACTCTTGAAAAGCAGGTGGAATACGAGAAAGGTTTTTTAGAGGCAAGAAAGAAAAACAATTAAATCGAATGTAATGAGTAAAGATTATACCCACATTAAAGCTAACGGCATCCGAAACGAACTCAAAGAGATCCGTAAGGCTGTGGACAAACTAACTGAGGCAATGATTGAAATACACATTGCACAAACAAACAAACATAATGAAGGTTATGATGATGATGACACTTGTTGCAGTGATGATGAGCTGTGCAAGTGTAAAAACAAAAAGGAATAAATTTAAAGAGCTAACTAAGGATATGTGTATAGAAACTAAAGAAGAAGCAAGGCTTGCTCAAATTCTATACATCGAAATAATGCACAATTGATATGCCAGTAAAAAGAAGACGTAAAGCAAAAAAGAAAAAAGGGTCAAAAAAAGACGCCTGCTATTATAGCGTTAAGGCTAGATATGATGTGTTTCCATCGGCATACGCCTCGGGTGCTATAGCTAAGTGCCGTAAAAGAGGTGGTCCTAAACGTAAAAGAAAATGAGTCGGACTAAGGTAAAGCAGAATTTAATAGACGCATCGTTCGGCAATATACTAGAGCAGATTGTTTACTACGCAGATGGTAAAACAGTTACTACAAGTGCTGGCAATTTTACTGCCCCTAATATAACGGCTATTACTGCGGTTGGTTCAAGTTCATTTGTAGAAAACACCGGGTGTGCTGTATCTTACACTCCACCTGCAGGTACAACTAAAGTTTATTATGAAGCTGCAATACAATTAAGGTACTATAATGTATCTACAAACACTCATATGTCACCCTCTTATTACGTAGCTTTAGATAATACTTTAATAACTCAAACAAAAAGAACTCAGCTGCAACAATACACATATGAAATGAATGTGTCTCCTCAGGCGGTTATAAATATAGACGGAACAGATAGTATTGCTACCGGGCAAGTTGCTTCGTGGACCAGTGCTAGAACTTTTAAAGTTTTTATGTCCGGCTATGGCAATGCAAATTATAGGTATTATATGAATGGGTGCTATCATTACGCTGGTAGTGGTGGATCTGGAGTAGAATTTGTTAGTCCTCCAGTAATTAAAATAACAGCATACTCTTAAAATAAAAAATAAAAAATATGAAAAACGGAATAGGACCACAGAATTTAGGTGCTTCAGGTATGAGCACCAAAAGTAAACCATGCGGTACTCCTTTAGATTTTAATGATAGTCTACGAGCTGCATTGCCTGAAATTAAAAAAGATAACCCAAATTTTGCTGCAGCAATTGAAGCTGATTCAAGTTCACCAATACCTTTTCAAGATGATATAACAAAAATTCAAGAAGCGGCTGGTGTATTAGAAGCTCATAATATAACCGGTGGCGGTGGTGGTGCTCCTGCTGGTGATATTAGAGCACAACAAACTAATATGGTAATGGACTCAATGGGTGGTGGCAACGCCCCTGGTACCGGTAGCATGACTTTAGGCGGCAACTTGGATGGTAGATTTACTAAAGGGGCTTTTGGGGCTAGAATGTTAGCAAAAAGACGGAGATAAATGAAAAGAGTAAAAGCACCTGCAGGGTTTCACTGGATGAAATCTGGAAAGCAATATAAGTTAATGAAGCATACAGGCAAGTTTCAAAAACACCCCGGGGCTTCTGTATATGCTAGTTTCCCTGTACAAAAAGTACATAAGCGTGGCAGTAAGAAAAACTAAAAAAGGATTAGCACTTAAACGTTGGTTTAAAGAAAAGTGGACTGACGAAAAAGGTAATGTTTGCGGTTCACGTAAAAATAAAAATACAAAAAAGTGTCGCCCATCGAAACGGGTGTCCGGTAAAACAGTCAAGACCTGGGGAGAAATGAGTGCCTCGGAAAAACGTAGGGCTGTTGCGGAAAAGAAACGCGTAGGTATGGGTAGGAAGACATCTCAAATAAGACGTAAAACTACTAAAAGAAAAAAGAATGGCCTTACCAAAAAACGGCGTCGCTAAAGAACTTAGATCATATGCGGGATCATTATTTATATTTTTATTTGTAATAGGCACTATAGTAACATTATTACAGTTTCCTGTTTTGGAATCAAACAAAGAAGTTGTAATGATGCTCATTGGGACTATTGCAGCATCAATTCCCGTAGTAATCAGTGCAATAACTGGAACCAAACCAGACGACGTAAATGCACTAAAAAACGAAGTAGAAAAAAGAGATCACCAAATAGATCTACTTATTAAGTCTAAAGATGACTTAGAAAGAATGGTGATCAACCTACAAAAAGAAATGTTAAAAAATCAAGATGATGTTATGGACAAAATAATTTTAAAAGCTGCTCTTGATTATGATGATAGAGCTGCTGCAAAGAGCTACATACAAAAAGACCTTTGTGAGTGCGGCGAAAAAGAAGATTGTGATTGCAAATGAGTCAGAAACTAACCCGAAGAGCCCGAGCGGCTAAGGCAAAAAGAGATTTGCGTTATGCAAAATCAAAAGCCCGCAAATGGAAGAAAGCGGATAGCCAAAAGAAACGTAGAGCTGCAAAGAAGGCGGGGCGTTCTCTGACCGGTAAAGATTACGATCATAAAGACCGTAAATTTAAAACAGTAAAAAAGAACCGCGGAAACGACGGTAAAGGAACAAAAAAAGAAAAACGTAAATAACTAAATTTTTAAAAATGGAAAATTCTATTAACAAACAGTTTAAAATGAACCAGGGTGCTCATGCTGAAAACAACACCGAAACTTCATTTAGAAACCCCGAAAAAGTTGCTCAAGCAGGGGGAATGCCTATGATGGGTGACCCTATTAATTATGGAAGTCCACTTCCTGACAAAGGGCACGGTACTAAACCTTCGAAAGACGATGGTCACACACACACCAGCGAAGAGGTTTATCAAATGGCTATGAATAAAGTCCAAAAACAACTAAAAAATAACAAAGACAAAGAGCAATCCGGAAGAGCTGGTGATTTTTCAATTGGTCCGATAAAAGGCAACCTTAACCGATACGGGGAAGGAGGATAGAATGCCTGCTAAAAAAAGACGCAAACCACCCGCGCCTTCTAAAAAGAAGTCGCTTGGATATTACGCTAAAGTAAACAAAAAAGGTGGTAGAGGTAAAAAAGCCGGCGGTGGAATGACGCGTAAAGGTGTTGCTAAGTATCGTAGAGATAATCCTGGTAGCAAACTTAAAACAGCAGTCACAACTCCTCCTTCTAAATTAAAAAGAGGTAGCAAAGCTGCAAAACGTAGAAAGTCATTCTGCGCTAGGTCTCGTAGCTGGACCTCAGAAAGAGGTAGAGCTGCAAGACGCAAATGGAATTGTTAATATAATCAAATAAATTAAATCTAATTAAATGGCACAATTTGGTGGTCCAAAGCTAGTCAAGCAAATGTATTTTGATGGCGAAGCTAAGGAAAAACTAATTAACGGAATAAATAAGATAGCAAATGCCGTTGGCTCAACTTTAGGAGCTAGCGGCAAAACTGTTATTATAGAAGACGACTTTGGTGGTCCTCAAGTAACTAAAGATGGTGTTACCGTAGCAAACAGTATACTACTTCAAGATCCTATAGAAAATCTTGCGGTATCTATGATGAAACAAGCTGCACAAAAAACAGCAGCTGTAGCAGGCGACGGCACAACTACATCTATAGTACTTACAAAAGCTATCATTGACTATTACTATTCAGCAAAAGGAGAACAGCATTCTTTTAGAGATATAAGAAAAGGTATGGATCTTTTTAAAGAACATATTATAAAAATACTAGATGAGAAAGCTATACCTGTTGAACAAGATAAGTTAAGACAAGTTTCTACTATATCTGCTAATAATGATGTAGAACTTGGCAATATAATAGCTGATGCTTTTGACCAAGCTGGTGACAATGGAGTTGTTACTATGGAAAGCTCCCCAACTAGCGAAACTTATGTGCAAGCGGTACAAGGCACAAAAATAGGGTCAGTAAGTAAAAGCCCTCATTTTTATACTAATAATGAAAAAGAGGTTGCTGAATTAGATAATCCGTTAATTTTCTTAAGTGTTTCGGACATTCCGAACATGAGAAAAATTCAAGACATTTTGGAGTACGCGATACAGTCCAATCGATCAATACTCCTTGTTGCTCCTTTAGAGTCGCAACCGCTGGCGGCTTTAGCTATGAATAAAGTAAAGGGCAACATTAAGGTCAACGTTATAGACCCTCCAAGTTTTGGACTTAAAAGAAAAGATATACTAGAGGATCTAGCGTTGCTTGTCGGTGCAAAAGTGTTCGATGAAACCTTGGGTGATTCGATTGATGCGATCACCCCTGACATGCTAGGGTCGGCTGATAAAGCCTTTTCAGATAAAGATGGTACTGTACTCATGGTTAATGATAAACCAAAAGAAGTGCAAGACAGAATTAAGTATTTAAAAACTGTTCTTGAAAAAGAAGATCATCATGTAATGACTAAACATTTAAATGATCGTTTAGCTTTGCTTTCGGGTGGCGTTGCAGTAATTTTTGTAGGCGCTGATACCGAGGTAGAGTTAAAAGAAAAACAAGACAGAGTAGACGATGCTATACACGCCGTTCGTGCCGCTAAAAAAGAAGGCATATTACCCGGTGGTGGATCAGCACTTGCGCATGCCGCTGTTATGGAAACAGGTGTAATGAAATTAAACGGTGGAATGCTAACTGGTTTAGAAATTTTAAAATCAGCTTTAGCAGCGCCTTTTACCAAAATACTTAAAAACGCTGGTTTAGAGCCTGCCTCATATAGTTTAAATAAATGGGGCGAAGGTGTTGATGTTACTTGTGGTTGTACAAAAGAAATGATTGACGTTGGAATTGTTGATCCTCTTCTTGTTACAAAAACAGCTTTGAATAATGCTGTATCTGTAGCCGCTACTATTCTTTCGACTGATTGTGTAATTTCAAATGTTAGAGAAGAATGATAGCAATAGGTAATTATATAATTATAAAAGACATAGCTGAAAATATTAAAAAAACAGCAGGTGGATTAGAACTTACAGATAAGCATGAAGAAATGCGTTATCGTAAGGGAATTGTAATATCATCTGGACCAGATGTAATAAAAGAAAAGCAAAAAATATTATACGATAAAGTTTCAGGCCACGATATAGAGTATAGCGATAAACTATATAAAGTTATAGCTCTTAAAGACGTAGTTGCTATTTTATAATGGATCGATCTGATTTCGTTGAAAGAGGTGAGTTAAAAGTAGATTTTTTAAAAAATTATAGATTAGTATCACGTTGGGCCTGTATTAATAATAATTTAGGTGTGGCTGATTTAGAGCTTTTGTTTTATTTAGATCCTATTGTTTATTTTACAATCAATGACTTTAAAAACGGTACTTTATATTATTCTTGGGATAAAACAAGATTTTATAGACTACAGAAAGAAGGTTGGATTGAAAAAGTCCATATGGGCAAGGGAAGAATAGGTGACCATAATAAATATAAAGTAAGCCACAAGGGAAAGTATTTAATAAATAGAATATATAGAATACTTATAGGTGAAGAAAATTTACCTGAATCTACTAAGCGTAATAAAATAATGAAGCGCGAAAGGTATATAGATAAAGTATATAGCCAAGCAATTAAAAAATTTAACAAACAAAAAAAATAAAAAATGGGATTTTTAGCTATAACTCCTTCTGTTGATGCAAATACAGGCGAAGTGTCATACTCCGCAGCTGCTCCATCAAATGGTGTAACTATAACTGGCGTTGTATTAAGAGAATTTATGACAAACGGGCCTAGCAAACTTGCTAATGGAACATACGAAACAGATGTTACTAAGTTAGTATATGATGTAAAAGTAAGGCCTAATAGTGTTACAGCAACTATGACTGTAACTAAAGGATCAGCTGTTCATACTATAATAATGTTTAAAACACCTGAAGGAATACTACAATCATACAAATTTGCTACTAATGATACTCTTAAAGTAAATGGAGTGGTTGAAGCATTAATAACTGACGCATAAAATAAATAAAAATGGAAGGACTACACTTATACAAAAACTTACCAGGCATTCAGATAAAATCTGATAAAGCGTCAGACGCTAACTGTATGAAGCCTATTACTAAAAGAATAAAAGAAAGTGCTAAAGGGACACAATTAAAAAATAAATAATGGCAAGAATAAGCACATATACCATAGACTCTACTGTCGAGGGAAGCGATAAGCTTTTAGGTACTGATGCAAATTCTTCATCCGCATTAGCAACTAAAAACTATACGATAGATAGCCTAAAGACATATATTGTAGGAGACGGTAATACTGTTAACAATATTCCCGACTCAGTTCCTTTAGGTTTTTTTCTTTCAGTGAACAGAGAAGGTACGGCATATGAAAAAGCGCTAGTAAGAACATTAAAAAGTTCAGCACTTACAAATGTTGTATTAAAAAGTGCTACGGTAAACACCGGAGCCGATATTTATTTAAACACACTTGGTACAGGCCAAGTGTTTTTAATTATAAGAGATTACAATGACGGGCAATTTGCCTTAGATTATGATTTAGCAGATTTTGCTGCAAATTCAGCAACTTTTACAGGTGCTATAAGTGGAACAACTTATACTGGTACGGTAACATCTTTTAATGCCCCAACGTTTACTTCAGATTCACCGGCTGCTAATGATAGTAAATATGTAACAAGCGGTAGCAATAAATATACAGAATGGTGTTTTAATGTAACATTAAACCAAGTATATACAGGTGGCCAAACTGCTTTTACAGAATTTACATTTTCAACAGGAGTACAACAAATTGAAACTCAAGCAATTGGAACTTTCAAAGTTACAAGAGATATAATTGTAGATTCAGGAGATGTTACAATAGGTACAGATAATCCTAATAATGATCCAAGAAATTTAAATATGCATGGGTCAATAAACATGAAAGACACAGAGTCTACAATTGTTTTTGGCGATAGTGCTCCTAATGTTACTTTAGGTACAGATGGATCTGATTTATTAATATCTGGTAATGGTTCTAATATAATATCTAACAATACTAGATTCACCCAAGACATTGTTAGAGATTCTAATACTACTGTAAATGACGGTAGAACAATAATGGGCCAAAATACCGTTACTGCTATTGCATCTAATGGGAATAGGGCTGTTTTGTCCGCTACAGGAATATCGCTACAGAATTCTTCTGGTACGCCAACAGGTGCACAAATAGTTGCGGTAGCCGGAAACCCCTCAAGTTTATCTGGGCTAGTTAACCAAGGCACACTTACAAAATTACAAGTAGCTTCAGATTATTTTACACTCCCTGAATTATCTTCAGGAGTTGCGGCTATATTGCCAGGGTTATCTGAAACTTTAGCTGGCCCGGGTAGCAATATAACTATGGGCCGAATGTTTTACGGCATAAGACAAAGTAATGGCGCATTATTTCAAGCTGCTACTTCGCCTACTTCTGTAGCCGGAATATCAATAACAAGTGGGGCGACATCTGTTGCTACTAGCTCTTCAAATTTCGCATCAATTAATACTTTGTTTGGTGCAATTCCGTCGAATCAAAATTTATATTTTGTAGAATCAACTTATACTACAGCATTCCCATCTCAAGGGCAACTTATAAGTGATACATCTGTAAACATATATCAAATAGTTTCTACTGACGATTCTAATGACAGCTTCACATTTGGTAAACAAGGAAGTGGTGCGTTAACAGTAAATACAAGTGAGTTTAATATAAATGCAGAAGTTCTAAAGTTAAATGATATACCTACTGCTAGTACAAATAATTATTTATATTATAATACTAGCACAAAAGCTGTATCGCAAAACCCATTAAATGTTTTAGCTTCTGCTAATGGGGCTAATTATGATTTTGGGGGAAATACAGACGTACAAGTTGCATCTATAGATTTTAATAATTTAATTGTTGCTGCAGCGGGTACTAACGGCGCTGTAGTGTTAAAACAAGGATATGAATACGGAGGCGCATTAACAGCTAATGCAACAGCTGTAGCTTGGAAATATTATATATTAAGTAATATATCTGCAGATAGAACTTTAACTTTACCCGCAGGAGTAGCAGGAGATAGTATTAAGTTTACAAATCTTTCTGCTTTTGACGCAAATGGTAATTATGCGCAATCAGCATATACCTGGACAATAAACCCAAATGGGTCAGAAAAAATAATGAGAACCAGTTCGCTGGTATTAGATGAACAAACCTCATCATTTGAGTTGTTCTATACTGATGCTGCAAATGGCTGGGTAATAAATGGAATTAGCTAATGGGACTACAAATAGATTTACCAAGCGCCGGATTATTAGGAATATCAGGCGCTACAGGTGGTGTTATAACAAGTAATACTACAGCTGTACAAAATGGAATATATATAATAGAGGGTTCTAATAGTTTAACTATTACTTTACCAACTACTATTGATATAGGAGGTACTATATTAGTAAAAAATACAGGAACTGGAACAGTAACTATAACGTCAGCAGCAAAAATTGAAAATTCAACTAGCAATGTTACGATGGCACCCTCCACTGGACATTTAGATGAAAAACTTATAAGATTTGTTTATGTTTCTGCGGCTTATGGTTATTTAAAAGCATAATATATGGCAAATTTAACAACAAGAATAGGTGGACAGCATTATTATAAAGCTGCTACCGGAAATAATGAAAGCCTACTAAATTTTTGGAAAGGCACTCAAGCACAATATGATGCTTTAAAGCAAACAGGTGCTACTACAAGTGGCAATCCCTCAGGTGCATCTTCTGTAACTTTTACAGTAACGTCATCAAGTATATTTTCGGTAAATGCAACTGTATTTGTAACTGGGACTAGTGGTAATACCACAAGAACAGAAGGTACTGTTTCAGCCGTACCAAACGCTACATCTGTAACTGTAGCTTTTACACCTGCATACACATCTGCGGCAGCCTCTGGGTATCAAGTAGACGTGTACGATCCAAATACATTTTATATTATAACAGCTTAGTATGCCTTCTAATATTGAACACGCAAACATCTCAGCTTTAAAACTAGGTACTGCCACTGTTACAAAAGGCTATATTGGGCACGAAGAAGTATATCCTAATACTAAGGAAGTAACAGGTGCGGTTTTTACTGACACTTCTACTTTGGCTAATTCAGGTGGCACTAGAACCTATAGAGTAACAGGAGACGTAGGATCTCAATATACATTAGCCGGCAGTAACGGAGCAGCTTCCCCGGGAGGTCAAACTCTAGCTACTTCTCCAACCGATTACTCTGTAGCTATATCTGGCAATACTGGCTGTGGGGCTTCTTCTAGAACACCTACTATAACTATTACACCTACAGGATCTACAACACTGGCAAGTGGGGTTTCAAGCACCTCTTCTTTTACACAAAGTGCTGGACCTCCATTAATTAATTATAGCCCAACTCATACAGTATCAATTTCAACTAATCAATATCCTACCACAACGGTAAATGGTGTTTTGCATTTTGCGACTGGTACTATTTGGACCATGACCTTTACTGTAAATGGGGCTGGTTATCTTACGGAATTTTACGCATGGGCGAATGGAGCTTATGGGAGCTCTAATGGAAACGTAGGTAGAGTTTTTCAAGATGGTGGCGGGGGTCAAAGTTTTGGAACTACAGGAGGTCTTTATATAACACCTACAACGTGGCCTTATGAATATGTGACTTCTGGTACTGGTACATGGAGCCAGACAGTAGAACTCATTTCAGGATCTATGGCAAATTTTTCCATTAGGCCCCAGGCAAGCCCACCTTCAACATCTGACGGGGGTAGTGCTTGTCAAAGAGTTTATAACCCAAATACTGGCAGCTATGTAGCATGGCCTTATAGTGCTTCCTTCCCCACTATAACTCGTTATCCATAATAAATGGCAAGAATACAACAATATTCAACAGATACCACTATCACTGGTGGCGATAAACTAGTAGGTAACGACGCGGCGGATAATTCTACTAAGTTATTTCAAATAAGTGATATAGGTTTACATTTTGCTAAGCAAGGCAATGGTACAGGTTATCAATACTCTTATGGTGGTAAATATACAAATTCATCAATTGGTGCAGGTTCAATAGAATATTTGGTTGATCCTACAGCACCTTCACAATTTGGTTGGGCTAATATACAAAAAATAGCTTTTTCAAATACAATACAAAACGGAACAGATGTTTCTGGTATTTATACTTTATTCACAAATCAGATAATAAAAGTAACTGATTTAGTTGGTGACGGCATTAATAGCTACGCTATTTATAAAGTTACTAATATTGAAGATACAACTGGTGGCAAGTTAGTTTCCGTTACAATGTTAGCTGCATCGGGTACACCCACTGAAGCAGATGTAGTTGTTGCTTTTTCTGGTATTGTAAGAGCTGAAGATATTAATGCTATAACAGACGCAGATGTTATTGATAATTTATTATCACAAGACGGAACTAAAGTATTATCAGCAAAGCAAGGTAATGTCCTTAAAGGGCTGATTGATACTATAAACGGTATATTAGCGTCAAACGATGCGTCTTTAGATACAATACAAGAAATTGTAGATTACATAAAAGCAAACAATGCTTCTATAGCTAGCCTTAATACTACTATGGCCACTAAAGAAGACAAGGTTGCAGGTAAAGGTTTATCAACTGAAGATTTTACTTCAGCACTTCTAGCCAAACTAAATAGTATAGCTACAAATGCAGAAGTTAATGTACAGTCAAATTGGAATGAATCGGATAATACAAATGACGCATTCATACAAAATAAACCAGCTATTACATCACCTTCAACTACACTTACTGTTTCAGGCACAACAAATGAAATAGAGGTTACAGGAGGTGCACAAGATTTATCAGCTAATAGAACATGGACTGTAGGTTTGCCTAATGATGTAACAATAGCAAGTGACCTTACAGTTGGCGATTCTATTCAGCTATCTAATGCTCAAAGTTCTACACCCACATTTGATAACGGTATATACTTTAGTACCGAGAGTGGCAACGATACTTTGCATTTTAGATATGACGATAAAGACTTAAGTATTGATTATTTAACAGAAGTATTATCAACTGGTATATTAAACGGTGGTGAATTATCTGTTGCTAACGGTACACAATTTACTATTGCCGCAGGTGATGGTATAATAAATGATATAAATAAAGCGAGCGGTTCTGATCCACACCCAGAAATTAAAAAGATTTCTTGGTCGCAGCAAACTATTACAGTTTCTAATTTAGATTCTAGTAATACGCAGCAGCTTAACTCGTGGATATATGTAGATGCAAACGGTGCTGTACAACAGCAGGCAACTGCATTTACAGACGCTCAGAAAAGAAACAACATAACAATAGGAAGTGCTATACACAGCGAAGGCGCACTTAAGTTTGTAAAAACATTTCCTATAACAGCTTACGACAATACAAGTCAGATAAATGAGTTTGCCAATATATTTGGCCCACTTAAAAAATCAGGCCATAAAGTAACTGCAAATGGTGCTAATCTGTCTATAAATAGAGCAGCTGGTGTTGCTTTTGCTTTAGGTAGAAACTATACTGCTGATCCAGAAAATCCATCAACTGTTTCAGACTCTGCTAAAACGCAGTGTGTTATACATAGATATTACAGAAACAATTCAGGTGGTTTTGTTTTAGACGATGGCCCTAGCGGTAACGGTTATACTGTATTAGATCCAACAAAATATGATAATGGATCGGGTACATTACAGAATGTAACTAGTGCTAAATTTGCGGTACAAAGATTATTTTATTTTCCAGGTACACCTAATATCGTTGTATCTTATTATGGGCATAATGTATATGATACGCTAATTGATGCCGAAAAAGAATATATACTTGAAGACTTTTTAGAAGCAGAGAACACCTCAGATCAAGCTATATATCTTGGTGCTATTATAATGAAAGGTGACGCAAGTGCTCTTAACAACGCAGCCCAAGCAAAAATATTAACTGCTGGGGCATTTAGAGGTTTAGCATCTGTTGATTTAGGTGGTGTATCAGCTTCAGCTTCACTTGGTGATTTACAAGATGTAAACATAGCTAGTGTAGCTAATAACCAAATTATACGCTATAATAGTTCAAATGCTAGATGGGAAAATGTAGCATTACCAGCCGGTATTTCATTAACTGATATATCTGTAGGTTCTGAAGGTTCGCCTTCGGGAGATGGATCATTAGCATATAATAATTCAACTGGGGTATTTACATATACTCCGCCTGCTCTCTCAAGTTTTATAGATGGATCCGGTAGTGCTAATGCACTGCCTAAGTTTAGCGATTCAGATACACTTGCAGACTCTGCTATATCTGAATCAGGTCAAGTAGTAGACGTTAATATTAACGGTGCTATTAAAATGCCTGACGGCACAACAGCACAAAGACCCGGTTCCCCTGCGGCTGGTATGTTTAGATATAATACTACAGATGGGCAATTTGAAGGTTATACTACAGAATGGGGCGCTATTGCTGGAAGTGGAGGAGGAGCATCAACGATTGAAAGAAATACTTTTTCAGGTAATGGTTCAACAACACAGTTTACCTTATCGAGTGCAGTTACAGATGAAATACACACGCAAGTATATATTGATGGTGTATATCAATCTAAATTAAATTACAGCACTTCAGGCAATGTATTAACATTTAGTTCAGCACCACCTTCGGGTACGAATAATATAGAGGTCATACATGTTGCTACTGTAACAGTTAATGGTGCTTCTGCTTTAAATAAGAATACTTTTACAGGAAATGGTAGCACGACAGGATTTACACTTAGTGCTGCACCTACATCTGAAGATTTTACTTTTGTATTTATACAAGGTGTATATCAAGAAAAGTCAACTTATGTAGTTGCTAATAATGTTATTACTTTTAGTACAGCACCACAAAATGGTTACACTATAGAGGTAATGCATATTAATGCTGTTAATGTACAACAATCATCATATATGGAATATGATGGATTTACTGGTACAGGAAGTCAAACAGCATTCACACTTGTAAACGGTAATCCTACAGATGAAAAGTTTACGATGGTATTTTTGCAGGGTGTATACCAAGAAAAATCTACGTATTCTTTATCGAACAGAGTTATAACATTTACAACTGCACCGGATTTAAATTATACAATTGAAGTAATATCTATAAACGGTGGTGGTTTATTAACTAATCCATCAACAAGACCAACTGTAGGTGTTATATCAAGTAATACAACAGCAGTAGCAAATAGCGTATACGTATTAACAGCTAACTTAACTTTAACGCTGCCTGCTAATCCGCAAATTGGAGACAGCATTAAAATATCTAATAGGTCTGGTGTTGCAACTTGTGTACTGGGAGCAAACAATAAAAAAATTATGGGTGCAGCGGCTAATTTAACATTAGATACAGCATCTGCTAGTTTTGAATTAATATACTCTGGCGTTGATCAAGGCTGGGTAATAATAGGACAATAATATGAGTAATCTATCAACATTTTTTCCGGCAGCTTCTAGCACAAATGTATTAGAACATTTGATTTGGCAGCCAGACGGTAGAACTATAAAAACCGTTAATGGAGATAAAACAGCAGAAACTGTAACGGCTAGATTTGTTCCCCCAGCTTCTTGGACAAACTCAGGAGGTAGCAGTATAGATTATACTCCTCCCGAGGGCACAAAAAATTTATTGTATCGGTTTAATTTTAATTATGATTATTATAACGGGTATGTAATATGGCTTACAGCAATACATATAGACGGTACACTGGTAACGACATCAAAAGATTCTTTATGGGGAGGAGCTGATGATTATAGAAATGCGGTATCTGTATGTAGAGGGTTCCAAGTAGGTGCAAGCTCAGAGAATATTGCAGCTGGCATAATAGGTACATGGACAAGCGACAAAACTTTACAATATAGAATTGCAAGTTATAACTCTTCCTATGACTACTATGCTTTTTCTAACGGGTATAATATTGGTGCTGGAGATGGCTCATATCAACCACCTACATTTGAATTAATAGCAACAACTTAAATAATGGCACAAACTAAAGTAAAACCAGAATTACTATCTGGTGGATTTAATACAGTTACGGCTTTAACGCCAGCTTCAACTATTACTGTAGATTATGATAGTGCACAAATATTTACGTTAACGCCTACATCAAATACAACATTAAATATTACAGACCCAGTAGTTGGTATATCAAAAGCTTTTATAATAACAGGTAGCGGCAACTCATATACTATAACTTTAAATGTTGGTGGTTCTGCTAATACTTTTAATAAAATTGCTGGCACCTATGACGATACTTCTGCAAAGAAAAATTTAATACAAATTATGTGCGTTGGTGCAACTGAATTTTGGTATACAATATCACAAATAGCTTCATAGATGTTAGGCGATACTATAATGCTTTCTACCCTTAAAGGCGATATAAGCATACAATATTTAATTGTTGGTGCAGGTGGCACCGGGGGTGGTGGATCTCCTACCAATGATAGAGCAGGTGGTGGAGGTGGAGGTGGCGCTGTTTTAACTTCTACAGCGGATTTTCCTACGGGAACAAATCTTACAGTGCAAGTTGCTCCTACTTCTAATGGTGGTTCGTGGACAGGTGCATCAGTGCGTGGCCCAAATGGCGGGGATTCTATTTTTCATGATATAACCGCAGCTGGAGGTGGAGGTGGTGGTAGTGCTCAAGCATCAGGCTCTTTAAACAGTAATAACCACGGAAGATCAGGAGCATCCGGAGGTGGTGCTGGTGGTATATCTAGTGCTTTAGGTGGTTCTGCAACTGCAGGCAATGCTGGTGGCAATATGGGTGCTAGTTGTTGTGCATCATCCGGTGGTGGTGGTGCTGGAGGTGCTGGAGGCGCTTCTTCTGGTAGTAATACACAAGGAAACGGAGGAGCCGGTGTTACAAACAATATAACAGGAAGTAATGTAACTTATGGTGCCGGTGGACACGGTGAAGGAGGCGGGACCTATGATATTGCAGTTGCTGGTACAGCTAATAGAGGAAACGGCGGCGAAGGCGCTGGCGGTGATGGTAATTATTCCTCTGGTGGTTTATATAATTATCAAGGGGCACCTGGAGGATCAGGAATTGTAATTTTAAGATTTGCAGGAACTACACCAACAATATCAGGAGGATTAACACATTCAACTTCAACTGTATCTGGAGACACTGTAATATCATTTACAGCAGGCACGGGAACAATAACATTTTAATATGGCATTAACAAAAATAACATCGGATATATTAGCCGATGAATTTAATACAACAGATACGCTCACAGCAGGTGCAACAGTTAATGTTAACTTTAAAAACGCGGAGGTGTTTACTCTAACACCAAACGCAAATACAACATTTAATATACAAAACCCTGTTGTAGGAATAACAAAAATAATAGTGGTTACCGGAGCTGGAAGTTCATACACAGCGGATACTTGGACTGTAGGCGGTAGCTCAGGCACATTTAATAGAGTCTCAGGGGAATATGATGATACTTCTGGAACTAAAAATTTAATTCAAATACTATGTATATCTGCAACTGAATTTTGGTATACTATAGTACAACCAGCAACATAATAT
>MDSV01182332.1_pt1 | contig 17225 bp, 16 predicted proteins | sample 810851 | NCBI WGS metagenome assembly MDSV01 (sample SAMN05326640, study PRJNA326480) | marine metagenome | isolation source: seawater | place: Atlantic Ocean: North East | collected 2012 | reverse complement strand
CATAATTACTTTTATTTATAGAAACTAATATTGTAGAAGCAATCAAAATTTTATGAGAGCACTAAATAAAGGTTGGATAGGAATAGCATTAGTAATTCTTTTTGGTGCTAGTTTGTTCTTTTTTAGAGGATCTTCAAGGTATTCAAATCTATTTAATTCAGATAACTTTGTAGCAAATATTTCAGGTACTAACATATCTACTACTCAATTTCTAAGATCATTAGAAATGAATATTGGTCAATTTGCACAAATGATTGGTCAAGAATTAACAGGGGATCAAATAAGAGCTTTCCAAATTCATCAATTAGTACTTCAGAACTTAGTTAATAATGCAATATTTGAAAATGAGTTTGATAATTTAAATTATATATTAGATGACTCGATCATAGCTGAAAAAACAAAAAAAAGATTTCCAAACCTCTATCTAAATAACAAAATAAATGACGATGCTCTAAGAAATTTTTTAGGTCAACAAAGATTAAAAATAGAAGATTTAGTAAATATTATAAACTATGAAACAAGAGCAATTGTATTTGATAATTTATTTTTTGAAAAAAATTATCCAAAAGCAATAACCGAAAAAATAAATATGTATAACAACCAGACAAGAGATATTGAATTACTAAAAGTACCCTATGATAAAATTATTTTGCCTAATTTTGATGAAAATAATATCACTAAAGATAATTCAGATTTGATTGATTACTTTGATAAAAATATTAATAATTATATGATTCAAGAAAGTAGAGATATTTCTTACATAATTATAGATAAAAAAAATTATGAAAATGACTTTACTCCAACCGATAAAGAGATTTTAGATTATTTTAATGCTAATAAAGAAATATATACTATCCCTGAAAAAAGAAGCTTCAAACAATTTAATTTTAAATCAAAAGAACAAGCTGAAGAGTTTAAAATAAATATAACTAGTTTATCAATAAATGAAATTGAAAAGTATGCATCTAATAAAAATATAAAATTCAATAATTTTGAGGATTTAAACAAAAATCAAGTATTGGATGAATTATCTAATGTAATTTTTTCTCTTAATAAGGGTCAAATTTCAGATGTGGTAAAAACTACATTAGCTCACCATATCATTATATTAGATAATATTTTTGAAACTAAAGAACCATCACTTAATGAAGTCTCAGAAATAATAAAAAACACAATAACAACAGTACAATTAGATAATTTTATTAATGACTTAAAACTAAAGATTAATCAACAAATATTAGATGGCTTAACTATAGGTGAATTAACCACAAAGTATAACTTAAATATAGAAAAAATTTATAATGCTAAATTAAATCTTGATCAAAAAAATGATTTATTACAAACAATAGTAAATGAAGCTTTTAATCAAAATAAAGATTTTATAAGTGATATTTTTAATTTTGATGAGAGAAAATCATTTATAATTAACGTTAATGAAATATATCCATCAAAAAATGAGAAAATAGAAAATGTATTTAAATTAGTAACTTCTGATTTTATTAAAAGTAAAAAATTTGATTTATCAAATCAAATTTTTAAAGATTTAAAATTTAATAATAATTTAGAAGTAATAAATGATAAATTTTTATTAAAAATAAAAAAAATTAATATTAAACTGAATGACGATAATTTACCTGCCCCATTGATTAAAAATATTTTTGAAACTAATTTAAATGAAATTACTTTTTCATCAGATGATAAAAATGTATATTTTGCTAAAGTAAATAATATAAAAATACCAAGTGAGACTAAAACGTTACAAGATATAAATTTAATATCTGAGTTAAAAAATGCTTTTGGAAACGAGATTATCAAGACTAAAAAAATATCATTTAATGATGAATTAATTAATGGTCTTCTATCTCAATACAAATGAATATAGAAAAAAGAAAATTTATTACGAAATATAAAAAAGGTATACCGCAGTTATTAAAAAAAAATTTAATTGCTGATATAGAAACTCCATTTTCATCACTTTTAAAAATAAATAAAGGTGAAAAGTATTCATTCCTTTTAGAATCTGTAGAAGGAGGAAGTAAAAGAGGTAGATATTCTTTGTTAGGTTGTGATCCAGATTTAATTTGGAATGTAAGTAATGGAAAAACATCAATTAAATATTTAGGATGTGATTATAACTATAAATTAAGTGATGATCCACTTAATGGATTAAGGGAACTAATTAATTTATCAAAATTTAAAAATACAGAAAATAATTTACCTTTTCCTACTTTAGTAGGTTACTTAGGATACCCCATGATACAATTCATGGAAAAAATTAAACTAAAAAATATTGATAAAATTAAAATTCCCGACGCAACTTTGATTAGACCAAAAATTGTTGCGGTCTTTGATAACATCAAAGATATCATATCTCTTATGACAGTTAGTTATCCAAGTAAAAAAATATCACCTGAAAAGGCATACAAAAATGCAAATTTACTTCTTACAAAATCTATTAAAAAATTAGAAAAAAGTATCTTAAATTCACCTAATAAAAAAATTAAAAAAAATAAATTAGATTTTAAATCTAATTTTAAAAAAGAAGATTTTTATGAAGTAGTTAAAAAAGCAAAGAAATACATTAAAGAAGGTGATATATTTCAAGTAGTACCTTCGCAAAGATTTGAAACTAAATATGAACTTAAAGCAATTGATTTATATAGATCTTTAAGACGTTTAAATCCATCCCCATATCTTGTTAATTTAAATTTTGATAAATTTGGTATTGTAGCCTCTAGTCCAGAACTAATGGTACAATTAAGAAATAATAAAGTAACAATAAGGCCAATAGCTGGAACAAGAAGAAGGGGCAAAAATATTACTGAAGATATTTCACTCACAAAAGATCTTTTGAGTGATCAAAAAGAATTAGCAGAGCATTTGATGCTGCTTGATCTAGGCAGAAATGATGTTGGAAGAGTTTCTAAAAAAAACTCAGTTAAAGTTACTGAAAAAATGATCGTAGAATATTATTCTCATGTAATGCATATTGTATCAAATGTAGAAGGTACTATTAATAATAAATTAGATGCAATAGATGCTTTAATAGCAGGATTTCCTGCTGGAACAGTTTCAGGAGCGCCAAAAATTAGAGCAATGGAAATTATAGAAGAATTAGAAAATGTTAATAGAAGTTTTTATGCAGGATGTATGGGATATTTTGACTCAAACGGTGATATGGATACATGTATAAGTTTAAGAACTGGTTTAGTTAAAAATAAAAAATTATATGTTCAAGCTGGGGCTGGTGTTGTTTATGACTCAATTCCAAAAAATGAACATATGGAAATCCTTAACAAAGCTGGAGCACTAATGGCAGCAGCTCAAGACTCATACAAGTATACAAAATGATTTTACTTATAGATAATTATGATAGTTTTACATTTAATGTTAAGCACTATTTATTAGAATTAAATCAGAACGTTAAAGTTATTAGGAATGATAAAATAACTATAAACAGAATATCGAAATTAAATCCTAAGGCTATAGTAATTTCTCCAGGACCATGCACACCTAATGAAGCAGGTGTATGCCTGAGTGTGGTTTCAGAATTATATTCAAAGTTTCCCATTCTTGGAATTTGCCTAGGCCATCAAACTATTGGGCAAGCATTTAATGGTAAAATTATTAAGTGTGATGAAATTATGCATGGTAAAATTGATAATATATATCATTCTGGTCATTCTATTTTTAAAAATATTGAAAGAAAATTTAAAGCCACAAGATATCATTCTTTAATAATAGAAAAAGGATCATTATCAAATGATTTCATAATTACAGCAGAAACAAAAAATAAGATTATAATGGGGATAGCTCATAAAAAATTACCAGTTTATGGATTACAATTTCATCCAGAAAGTATAGGAACTGATAATGGTAAGACGATATTAAAAAATTTTTTAAACTTAATTTAATAATGGATCATAATTTAATTTTAAAAAAAATTTATAATAAAGAAAATTTATTTATTGATGAAAGTACTTTTATTTTTAATAAAATAATGAATGGAGAATTAGATGATATAGAAATTACTTCGGCATTAGTTGGTTTAAAACTAAAAAAAGAGTCAATGGATGAAATTATTGGTGCAGCACAAGTAATGAGAGAAAAATCTATTAAAATTAATTCTCCAAAAAATACGGTAGACACATGTGGTACGGGTGGAGACATGAAAGATACTTTAAACATATCAACTAGCGCAGCTATAGTAGCTGCTAGTGCTGGGGTTAAAATTGCTAAACATGGTAATCGTTCTGTAAGTTCAAAGTCGGGATCAGCAGATATGCTTGAAAAATTAGGGTATAAGATTTCTAAGAATGTAAAAGAGTTGGAAGAAAATTTAATGAATAATAATTTTTGTTTTTTATTTGCACAAAATCATCATTCAGCAATGAAAAATGTAATAAATGTTCGTAAAAAATTATCTACTAGGACTATCTTTAATTTACTTGGACCTCTTACAAACCCAGCAAATGCTAAAAAACAACTTCTTGGAGTTTATTCAAAAGATTTGGTTTCTATGCATTGTAACTGTCTAAAAGAAATGGGCTCTGAAAGAGCATTTGTTGTTCATGGACTTGATGGTTTAGATGAAATAAGCTTATCAGATAAAACATTTGTTAATGAGCTAAAAGATAATAAAATTTTAGAATATATTTTCAATCCAAGTGATTATGGATATGATCTAATTAATATTGAGGAAATTAAGGGAGGAGATCCAGATTATAATGCAGCTTGTTTTAAAAAAATGATTAATGGAGAATATGAAATTTTTCAAAATATAGTAGAATTAAATGCTGGGGTAGCAATTTATCTGTCTGGTTTAGTCAATAATATAAAAGAAGGATTTATATTAGCAAAAAAAGTCATTGATGATGGAACTACAAAAAATTTTTTAAATACTATAATTAATGAATAATATTTTAGAAAAAATCTGTAATAATAAAATAAAAGAGTTAGAAGAAACAAAACTTAAGTGTTCCTATAAGACATTAGAAAAACTTGTCTCACCTAAATTAGATAAACGTGAATTTAAAAAAAAATTAATTTTATCACAGTCAAATAAAGAAAACTTTATAATTGGTGAAATAAAGAAGCAGAGCCCAAGTGCAGGTGAGATAATAAAAGAATATGTACCTGAAAATCTAGCTTTAACCTATGAGCGTTCGGGTATTGGGGCTATTTCAGTATTAACAGAAACTAAGTTTTTCTTAGGTGATGTTGAACATATATCACTTATTAAAAAAAAATCCAATTTACCTATTTTAAGAAAAGATTTTATTATTGATAAATATCAAATTTTAGAAAGTAAAATATATCAGGCAGATTGTATACTATTGATTTTATCTATTCTATCTGATGATCAGACAAGAGAATTCATCAAATTAGCTAATGAATTAAAAATAGATTGTATAGTTGAAGTACATGATGAAGAAGAGCTAAAAAGAGCTATTAAAATAGATTATCCTATAGTTGGTATTAATAATAGAAATCTAAAAAATCTGGATATTAATCTCAAAAATTCAATAAAACTTAATAAAAATATAACAAAAGATTTTACTATTATAGCTGAAAGTGGGATTAAGGAATCTAAAGATATAATAAATTTTAATAATAATGGAATTTATAATTTTTTAATTGGGGAAAGTTTGTTAAAAGCAAAAAATAAAGAAAAAAAAATTGGAGAATTACTTTTAAATGAATCATATCAATAAAAAAGGTAACCCGTACATCATTGATACATCTGACAAAATGTTAACAGAAAGATTGGCTATAGCTTATGGAGAAATTAAATTTGATAAGCAAACATACAAAAAAATAAAATCATTCGAAACAAAAAAAGGAAATTTTGAAAAAACAGCAATTATTGCTGGTATAATAGGAGCTAAAGAGACATCAAGATTGATTCCACTTTGTCATAATATACCAATAAATCACGTAAATATTATTATTAAAAAAAAAGATAAAGATAATTTATTTTTAATAGAAGCAACTGTTAAAACCAAGGCTAATACAGGTGTTGAAATGGAGGCACTAACTGCAGTATCAATTTGTTGTTTAACTATTTATGATATGTGTAAATATTTGAATAAAAAAATCTTAATTAGAAATATCAAACTAATAAAAAAAACTGGTGGGAAATCTAATATTTAACTAATTGAAATATATATATATTTTTATTTTTGGTTGTTATTATTTAAAAGAACATATATAGAACAAATATATGTTAACTAAAAAACAAAAAGAATTATTTGATTATCTTAGAGATTATATGACAAGTAATCAAATTTCCCCTTCATTTGAAGAAATGAAAGAGGCAGTAAATTTAAAATCTAAATCAGGAATTCATAGATTAATTACTAGTCTTGAGCAGAGAGGCTTTATAAAAAGATTAAAACATAAAGCAAGGGCTATGGAAATAATTGATAAAGATAAAGGCAATAATGAATACTTTAATGACAGCGTTAGCATTCCTTTAATTGGTGCTATAGCTGCAGGTGATGCTATAGAAGCAATAGAGAATTCAAATGATTTTATCACAATTCCAACCTCAATGACATCGCCTAACGCAAAATATTTTGGCTTAAAAGTAAAAGGTCTATCGATGATTGATGAGGGCATATTTGATGGCGATATTGCTGTTATTCGTAAAACAAATAATGTTGAGAGTGGCAAAATTGCAGCAGTTTTAACGCAAGATAATGAAGTAACTCTTAAAACTGTAAGGTTTAACAATGATAAAGTTATGTTAATACCAGCAAATCAATCTTATGAGACTAAAGAATATAAAACTGGTGAAATTCAAGTACAAGGTACTTTATCTGGAATTATAAGAAAATATATTTAAAAGTTATCTTACTTTAAGATGACTAATATTATCACAAGATTTGCACCCTCTCCTACTGGAAATTTACATGTCGGAAGTGCTAGAACAGCTCTTCTAAATTTTATTGTCAGTCAACAAAATGACTCTTCTAAATTTTATTTAAGGATTGAAGATACAGATAAATTAAGATCAAAACCAGAATACAATAGAAACATTGTTGATGGGTTGCAATGGCTAGGGATTAAGTGGGAAAAAGAGATTCAAATTCAATCTAAGAGAATTAAAAGACATCGAGAAATTGCTAATTTATTATTAGAAAAAAATTTTGCATATAAATGTATTTGCTCAGAAGAAAAACTTAAAGTTAAAAGGGAAATTATCAAAAAAAATAAAAATATATCAAAAAAAATTTGTACAGAATGTAAAAATGATAAAGCTATACAGAATTTGTTTGAAGGATTTGTTATTAGAATAAAACTACCAGACGAAGGTATTTTGAAAATTCAAGATAAAATTCAAGGTGAAATTATAGTTAAAAATAGAGAATTAGATGATTTTATTTTATTAAGAGCAGATCAATCACCTACTTATATGTTATCGGTTGTTGTTGATGATAATGATCTAGGAGTTAATTTAATAATTAGAGGTGATGATCACTTAAATAATGCCTTTAGACAATTATACATTTATAATTTTTTAAACTGGAATACTCCTGAGTATGCTCATATTCCTTTGATACATGGAGAAGATGGTTCAAAACTTTCAAAAAGACATGGGGCTGTTGATGTTTTAGATTTTAAGAAAAATGGTTATTTAAAAGAAGCTATAATTAATAATTTAATATTGCTTGGGTGGTCTCCTGGAAATAAAAATGAGATAATCAATATTGATGAAATTATTGAGTTATTCAAAATTAATAATATCAGTAAATCATCAAGCATATTTAGTTATAAGAAACTTAATTTTTTTAATAATCATTATTTACGAAATGAAAATGGTTTTAAAAAATTTGAAGATTTTTGTTTAAATAATAATAAATTAAAATCTTTGATCAAAATTGATAAAAATAAAATAGAAAAAATTTTTCAAATTTATAAGAAAGATTTAAATAATTTTTTAGAGTTGTTAGATATTGTTGATGTGTATTTTGATGAAAATTTCCAATTTAATATTGATAATAATTTTAGTGAGGAATTTAATGGTATATTTAATGATTTTAAAACAAAAATAATAAATATTGAAAATTGGACTAAAGAAAATATACAATTAAATATCGAAGATTTTCTTAAAACAAAAAACATAAAATTCTCAGTTTTAGGCAAACCAATTAGGTTTATTCTTATTAATTCATATAATGGGCCTTCAATTTCTGATATTTTTGTAATATTAGGTAAAAAAGACTCATTAGAGAGATTAAATCAATATATAGAGAAAAATTAATTATGGCTGATTACGAAGATAAAAAAGTTGATAATAGACAATTTACTCTTTTTAATAATGAAACAGGTAAATCATACCAACTACCTGTTATAGAAAGTAAAGAGGGTCCAAACGTTTTAGATATTAGAAAACTATATCAAGAAACTGGATTATTTACATTTGACCCAGGTTTTACTTCAACAGCGTCGTGTGAATCAGAAATAACATATATAGATGGTAATAAAGGAATACTTAGACATAGAGGCTACAACATACATGATCTAGCTTCAAAAAGTGACTTTCTAGAAGTTTGTTATTTATTGCTACACGGAGAATTGCCATCATCTGAAGATAAGAAAAAGTTTAATAGCGTTATAACAAACCACACTATGCTTCATGAACAACTTGTTCATCTTTATAGAGGCTTTAGACGTGACGCACATCCTATGGCAATTATGGTTGGTGTGGTTGGCGCCCTTTCGGCCTTCTATCATGACAGTACAGACTTTTCAGATTTAAATCAAAGAATGATAGCTTGTCATAGACTAATTGCAAAAATCCCTACTATTGGAGCTATGGCTTATAAATATTCGGTTGGGCAACCATTTGTATATCCAAGAAATGATTTATCATACGCTGAAAATTTTTTATATATGACGTTTTCAGTTCCTTCTGAAGATTTTAAGATTAGCCCTAAAATAGTAAGAGCTATGGACAGATTCTTAATGTTACATGCTGATCACGAACAAAATGCATCAACTTCAACAGTACGATTAGCTGGTTCATCAGGGGCAAATCCATTTGCATGTATAGCAGCAGGTATTGCATCTTTATGGGGCCCAGCTCACGGTGGAGCAAATGAAGCTGTTATCAAGATGCTAGAAGAAATTGGAGATGTTTCAAATATACAAAAATTTATTGATAAAGCAAAAGATAAAAATGATCCATTCAGATTAATGGGATTCGGTCATAGGGTATATAAAAATTATGATCCTAGAGCAACAGTAATGAAAGAAAGCGCTCATGAAGTACTAGAAGAATTAAATATGCAAGATGATCCTTTATTAAAAATTGCGATTGAGTTAGAAAAAATAGCCTTAAAAGATGATTATTTTATTCAAAAAAAATTATTTCCAAATGTTGATTTCTATTCAGGTATAATTTTAAAGTCACTTGGATTCCCTACGAGTATGTTTACAGTTTTATTTGCAATAGGGAGAACTGTTGGCTGGATTTCACAATGGAAAGAAATGATAGAAGATCCCATAAACAAAATTGGTAGACCAAGACAACTTTATACAGGTTATAATGCTAGAGAGTACCAAATAGAAGCTTCAAGAGAGAAAAAATCTATATTTAATTGGCTGTGGAAGAAATAATTAAACTAAAGACATAATTTTTTTAGCACTTAATTCATAAGGACATTCGTTAGTTTCAAATTTTGTGAGATGATGATTGATATTTTTAATTTGTTTATTTCTATATTTTGAGTCATTTAATAATTTTTTAAAAGAAACAAGTAATTTTTTTTTTGTTAGCTTAGAATTGATAATTTCAGGTATAATCATTTTATTACTCACAATATTTAATAAACAAACATTTTTAATCTTAACAAGTAGTTTTAATATTAATTCAGTTGAATAATTTAATTTATAGATAATTATTTGAGGTATATTTCTTTTAGCTATTTCTAATGTAGCTGTTCCAGAGCAAGTAACACTTATAAAAACATCTTGATAATATTTATCAAAATCTTCAATTTTATTTGTTATAAAAGTTTCCGTTTTCCATAAATGAGTCTTCTTTTTTAACATATTAGTAAGATGAGGTAGGGTTGGGATAAATATTTTAAAATTTAAATTATTATAACTTATATATTTTTCAATTAAATCAAAATATTTGAATAGTCTATTTACTTCACTTTCCCTACTGCCAAAAAGGAAGGATATATATTTATAATTATGCTTTTGTTCTCTTTTTTTTATATGATAAATAGGATGTCCGATGAAAGTAGATTTAAAATTAGGATAATCAAAGTATTTTTTTTCAAAATCAAAAAGAAGAAAAATTTCGTTATATAAATTTGCAAATTTTTTAGCTCTTTTTTCTCTCCAAGCCCATACTGTAGGAGCTACTATTTGAATTACTTTATTAGGAAAATTTTTATTTCTTAAAGATTTAACAAGATTATAGTTAAAATCAGGAGAGTCTATACATATAACTAAATCATATTTTTTTTCTATTATTTTATTTTTTAAAAAATTAATCATTTTAATATATTTTCTTATTGAAAATAGTATTTCAACTAAACCTATTGATTTAAATTCTGAAATATCAAAATATTTAATATTAATATATTGCTCAGAGCGACTCCCGCATACTCCATCAATATTTAAATTTTTTAAGTCTAATCTTTTTAATATATTATAGCATATATTTTCTCCTGATTGCTCAGTACAACATATAAAAATATTTTTTTTCTTCAATTTAAATCCACACTTGAAATAAATATTTTATTATGATTTGCATAATTAATTATTTTTTCTTTATCAATAATAAGACATCTATTTTTTTCTAAAAAAACACCTTCATAATCATATTTTTTGAGATTTTTAATTGTTTCTAGGCCTATCAGTGGAATATCAATCAAATTACTCTGATTTTTTTTTGAGAATTTTAACAATATTCCTTTGTCACCTTTCCTTTTATAAAAATTACATCTTTTAATTAAATTGTCAGTACCTTCAATTGCCTCAACACCTAATACTAATTGATTTTGTACAATAATAGATTGGCCCACGTCGATTTTTTTATATTCTGAATAGATTAACTTAGCTTTTTGTAAGTTTTGAATTGCATGATTTGATGGCTTAATTTTTGATAAATTTTTTTCAAATGAAAAAATTTCTGGACAAAATTGTTTCCAATCAAAAAAGGTAAATCCATTTTCTTCTAAATAATTTTTAATTGAAATTAATAATTTATTATCACCTTTTTTTTCAAGTAAAAGTTTTTTTGCAAGTTTTAATGTTTGTAAATCAAAACCTATATCTTTAATACTTGGTCTTTTAATGCTTCCAGCAAAAATAATATTTTCAATATTATTTTTTTTTAAAATATCTATTAATTTTTTAATTGAAAGAATATTAATATCTTTATATTTTTCTTTATTGTAAATTTTTTTATTCTTAACAGAATTTAATAAAAAATAAGTAATATCAAAATTTTTTTTTGTAAGCACATTACCTATATAAATTGGTAAATTACCATCACCAGAAATCACTCCTATTTTAATCATTTTCTAAAGAACATATTCCTCTTTTTGAATTATTTTTAAGGAAATTAATAATTTCTTGAATCTCTTTAATATTTATATTGATCAATTTCTCAATATTATTAGTTAGTGTATCATCTTTACTAAAAATTTCTTTAATTGTATTATTTATTATATTGATACTTTTATTATCAAGACCCTTTCTTTTTAATCCAATTAAATTGATACCTTTTAAGTTTTCTCTTATTCCAGTATATAATCCATAAGGTAAAATATCTTTTTCAACACCACTCATCCCACCAATCATTGCATAATTTCCAATTCTTACAAATTGATGTATTGCAGAATTACCACCTAATATAGCATTATCATAAATTTCTACATGTCCAGCTAATGTTGCATTATTTGCTAAAATTACATTAGAATTAATTTTACAATCATGGGCTATATGAGAGCCAACCATAAATAAACAATTATTTTTAATTATAGTTTTTAACCCCCCACCCTGAGTTCCTGGATTAACTGTAACGTTTTCTCTAAATTTATTTTTATCGCCAATTTCTAAATATGAATTTTCGTTATTAAACTTCAAATCTTGTGGATCAGAACCGATAGAAGAAAATGGATAAAATATATTTTCATCACCTATGGTAGTATTACCTACAATTGATACATGTGAAATAATTTTATTTTTTTTACCAATTGTTACATTATTACCAATTATACAATAAGGACCTACTGAGGAACTTTGATCAATTATGGCATTTTTAGATACTATAGCAGTTGGATGAATCACCATGTTCTAATAAAATATTAAATTAATTTTTAAATAATTAATTTATTACAAATTATTACTTATAAGAAATCATTGCTGAAAATTCAGCTTCACTGACTTTTATATTATCCTTAGTACATATTCCATAAAATTTATAAACATCTCTCACTTTATTTAAAAATTTTACTTCAAAAGCAACCTTATCATTAGGCAATATAGGTCTTCTAAATTTTGCTTTATTAACACTCATAAAAAGAACAGATTTATCTTTATATTCTTTCAATTTATATGATACTACAATTCCTGCAGTTTGCGCCATTGCCTCGACAATTATTACACCTGGAACAATAGGATTATTTGGAAAGTGACCTTTAAAAAAATATTCATTTTCATTGAATTTTTTAAAAGATATTCCATGCTCACCAGGAATTTTAATTTCACATTCATCAACAAATAAAAAAGGTTCTCTATGAGGAATTAATTCTTGTATTTCTTCAACTTTTAATTTCATTATTTTTACTCATTTTGATAATTTCTCTTTTCCAAATACTGATATCTTTTGCAGGAAATCCTGCAACAATTTTATTATCAGATATATTTTTTGTTACACCACTTTTTCCAGCAATAGTTACATTATCACCTATAAATAAATGTCCTGCTATACCAGCTTGACCACCTATTTTAACAAAATCACCAATTGTTGTACTCCCAGCGATACCAGTCTGCGCTGCTATAATGGCATGTTTTCCTAATACAACATTATGAGCAATATGAACTAAATTGTCAATTTGTGAAAACTCTCCTATAGATGTTGTATCAAATACCGCTCTATCAATTGTTGTATTTGAACCTATTGTTGTATTATGATTTATTTCAACGTTACCAATATGAATAATTTTTTTCTTACTTTTTTCTTCAAAGCCAAATCCTGATGAACCTATTCTTGCGCCTGATTTAATTTCACAATTTTCATGAATTATGCAGTTTTTTAGTGATACATTATCATGAATTTTACAATTACTTTTTATGATAACATTAGGACCAATATTTACATTTGATCCTATAATTACATTATCATAAATTTCTGTATTATCTGAAATATAAGTAAATGGATCAATTTGAACGTTTTTATGTATTTTGCTATTTTTATGCAAAAAAGTATTTTCAGATATAGTTTTATTTTTAGTAATTACATTTTTATCAAATAAATATGTTAAATATGCAAAAGCTAAATATGGCTTATCAACTAAAATTGGTTTACATTTAGATGGCAGATACTTAATATAGTCTTTTTTAATAATACAAGCTTTAGCATTACATTGATCAAGTTTATCAACATATTTAATATTTGAAAAAAAAGTTAAATCATTCTTTTGTGCATTTGATATAGAATTAATACCATAAAATAACTCATCTGAATCTAAAGTAGATTCAAATCTAATATTATTTGATTTTAATACACTTACAATTTGTGAATATTTAATTTTTATCAAAACTTTCAAATTCCAATTTTATTATAATTTCATTTAGTTCTTTTTTTACAATACTCGTTATATTGATAGCATTGGATGCTATTATATAACTAGTAGAGTCTAAAATTAAATCAGTATTATTATTTTTAGCATATTTTTCTAGTAAAACAATTATTTCTTTTAATACTAATTTCCTAATTTTGATAATTTGATCTTTGTAATGTAAATTAAATAAATCTAAGGAGTAATTAAAATTTTCTAATTCAGTATTATAATTATTAATCATTAGATTTAACTCTTTTTCATTAATTATAATTTTTGAATTTTCAATTTCTTCAAGCATTTTTTTTAGTTCTAATTCATAATTTTTTAATTTCTTTGAGTATTCTTCTTGTTCTATATTAATTCTATTAATTACATCAATGTATCCTTCATAAGTATTAATTAATTCATCAATGTTAATTACAGAAATATTTATACAAAAAGCATTAAAAGAAAAAAATAGTGAAAAAATTAAAATATATTTTGAAGATTTTATCAATCTATATTTCCGACTGAAAATAAAAACATTCTTTTAATGTCATAATCTTCATCCATAATAGGAAAACCCCATGAAAATCCAATAGGTCCAATAGGTGAGTAATATCTAATACCAAAACCTGCCGATGATCTTAAAGAGTTATCATTATTTGTAGGTTTTGTCTTATTTTCCCAAACAAGTCCATAATCATTAAATATATTAAAATAAATAGGAAATTCTGAATTTCTAGACAATTCTCTTGAATAATCTAATTTAGAAACAATTAGATTATTACCGCCCACATAAGATGTTCTTGAGTTTCGTGGACCAGCACCATAAGAGTCAAAGCCTCTCAACCATCTGCCACCTAATGAAAATTTATCATCAGTTAAAATATCATTATCATTTAAAGAAATAATATTTCCAATTTTTGATTGAATTGAAAAAATATTTTTTTCAATTTTTTTATAGTTCCGATAAGTAATAATATTTTTTATTGATCCATTAGAAGAGCTAGTTGGAGTTTCAATAAAATTACTATAACTTATTAATTGTCCATCTTTTGGCATATAAAGTGAATTTAAAGTATTGTATGAAATTTTATTTTGAAGAACAAAACTAACTCTTTCTCCAGATGAATTGCCAATGGATGATGCAACTGTGCTTGAATTAGTTACTTTATAATCTTTAATTACATAGTCTAAATTTACTATATGACGTAAATCAGGATTAATATTATAACCAATTCCAAAACCAGTTAAAAATGTGTCAAGTTTATATGAGCTAGCGACAGAAAAATCTTCTTGCTTAAAATTAGCTCTGTAAGTTACATCTACATTATTCTCATAGAATAATCTGTCTGTAGTTTCAAAAGTAAATTGATTTTTATTTTCAGTTGTATTTAATAAAGCAGTTAAAGATCTGCCTGTGCCATAAAAATTTCTTTCACTAAGACCGGCAACTAATCCAACTCCATCAATAGTACCAATTGATAAACCAGCATTAAAAGTTCCTGTTTGAGTCTCTTCAACATTAATTTCTATATCTACTAAATTTTCATTTATTTTCTTTTCTACAACTTCAACAGATTTAAATAATTGAAGGGAATTTAGTTTTTTTTGAATTTTTTCTAAATGAGATTTATTAATTGCATCACCTTCAACCAATTTTAATTCACGTCTTATTACCCTATCAAAAGTTCTAGAGTTTCCATAGATATTAATTTGATTGGCATATTTAGGTTTAACAGATACTACTTTAAATAGTATATTTACACTTTCAGATTGTTTATTTTCTAATGAATTTAACTCGAAAAATTCATTTCCACTTTCAATTATATAATCAGAAATTTTATCATTAAGTTCATTGATTTTATCTAGAGAATAATTTTCATTATCAGTAATGGACTGATTAATTATAAAATCTATATTATTCTTTATATTATCATTTAGAATATTATCCTCATCTAATAAAGATATTTCTTCGAATAAATAAATTTTACCTTCTTGAATATTAAAATTTATATTAACTTTATTTGATTTTAAATATTCTATGGAATAATTAATTTTAGCATCAATAAAACCTTTGTTTACATAATAATTCTTCAAAATTCTAGCATCATTATCTACAATAAATTGTTTAAAATTATTGTTTGCAAAAATATTAATTAAAGTTTTAGTTTTTGATTTTATAATTGATTTTAATTCTTCTTTATCAACCAATGTATTACCGACAAAAAATATATTATTAATTTTAGTAATTTGACCCTCATCTATATCAAAGTATAAGTCTACTGTATTTGAGTTATTATAAATTTTTTCTGAATATGTAATTTTAGTATCATTGTATCCAAATGATTCATAAAGATTTTGTATTTCAGATATAAAATTATTTAAAGAAGATGGGTTTAGGTTTGTTAATTTTAATTGATTAGAATAGTCTAAAAGTTCTTCATCTTTAAGTCTTTCATTATTACTAAAAAATATTTTTTTTATATTTGGATACTCTATAATAGAGATTATGTATTCTTTATCAGTTACTTTTACTGAAACATTTTCAAATAACATAGAATTATCCAAAGTCTTTATTAAATAATTGGCATACTGATCGGATAAATCTTCTGGCCTATTTTCGATTAAAGAAAGAATAGCATTATCATCTGTAAACTCATTACCCTCAATTTTTATTAAAATTTCATTCGATAATAATGAATTCGAAAAAAAAAATATTAAAACAATACTAATGTTTAACTTTATATATTTTCTTAATTTTTTGCTCAAGGATTTCATGATAATTTATTATATCTTTAATATTGTTTAAAGGAGAATACAAATTTAAAGAACAAACATTTTTGATAATTTTGTAAATATCTGTATATTTAATCATATTATTTTTAAACATATTAACAGCAAATTCATTACCCACATTAAATTTTATTAGATTTGCTGGTTTTGACTTATTTAATTCAATAAAAAATTTATAAATAGGAAAATTTTCATTTTTAATCTTGAAAAATTCATAATTTGAATGAGAATTTAGAAATAATTTATTATTATAATTTTTTATTTTATTATCATACTGCATTAAAAAATTTACAATCGGGATAGACATATCATTTTTGAATAAATTAAAATTAGTTATATAATTATGTTTTTCTATAATTGAATGAACTATAGCTTGAGGATGAACTAATATATTAATTTTATTAAAATCAATATCAAACAAATAATGTGCTTCTATTATCTCCAGACATTTATTAACTAAAGTAGCAGAGTCTATACTATTTTTATATCCCATTTTCCACTTAGGATGCTTAATAGCTTCTTTAAAAGTTACGTTTGAAAGACTTTTAAATTTTGATTTATAAAATGGCCCACCAGATGCAGTTAAAATAATATTTTTTATATTTCTTTTGTCATTATTAGTTTTAAAAAATTCAT
>MDSV01042423.1_pt1 | contig 17225 bp, 14 predicted proteins | sample 810851 | NCBI WGS metagenome assembly MDSV01 (sample SAMN05326640, study PRJNA326480) | marine metagenome | isolation source: seawater | place: Atlantic Ocean: North East | collected 2012 | reverse complement strand
TGATTCATTTGAAGATGATGAAACTAATTTTACAATATTATTAATATTATTTTTTTTATCACCAGGATTAATTCGTTCTGGAGAATAACTGCAAAAAAAATCTTTGTTATATTTTAAGCCTGAATACCTTTCTAAAATTGGTACACAAATCTCCTCGGTCGTACCTGGATAAACTGTGGACTCATAAACTACAATGCTATCTTTTTTTAATGATTCTCCAACCAATTTTGTAGCGTTTTTAATCAAAGTTAAATCTGGAATTTTTTTATCATTTATAGGTGTTGGGATAGTCAGAAAAAAGACATTACAATTACCTAAATAGTTTTTTTGATTTGTAAAAAAAATTTTTTTTTTTTTTAAAAAACTTTTTTTAAATTCATTATTAAAATCAATACCATTTCTTAAAGTATCAATTCTCAATTTATCATTATCAAAAGCAACTACTTTATATTTATTTGACAAACTTAAAGCTAAAGGTAAGCCGACATAACCAAGACCTATTACAGCAAATTTTTCCATATTTTCATTAAAATAACTTATTGATACTTTTGTAATAAATATCAGAATATTTTTTATTTAATATTATATTCTTTTTAAAATTAACTTTTGTTTTTGACAATAATTCAAGTTGATTTGCATATTTTATGGTATCGTTGACCGGTGCTAATTTAACACTATAACCAAATTTCTTTAATTCTTTTGGTCCCGATCTACAATCGGTACTTAAGACAGGTTTGTTTAAATATAAAGATTGCAGTAAAATATTTGGCATTCCTTCCCATTTTGAACTTAATAAAACACCTTTTGAACTTTTTATATACTTAAAAATATTAGTACTAAACGACTTAATGATAATATTTCTCTCTAATTTAAATTTTTTAATCAATCCTATTAGTCTATTTTTTTCACTACCTTGACCAAATATTAACAATTTATATTTTTTATTATTCTTATTCATATAAAAAGTATGAAAAGAATTAATCATCTGATGAACATTTTTTTGTTTAGAAAGTCTTCCTGCAAATAAAAAATATGGAGAGTATATATCTTTAAATTTTTCATTCGATTTTTTTAATATTTGATTTGTATTTAATGAATTTGGTAAAATGAAAGTTTTATTTTTTCTGATCTTTACATTATTTATTAAATCTAATTTAACACCATTACTATTACAAAGTACAAAATCTGAAAAATTATAGGCTTTTCTCACAAGAAATGAGAAATAATTTTTTAGGCTCCAATCATACTTTAATATTTCACTTGGAGTATTTGTCTCTCTTACAAATAATTTTATTCTTGAAAATGATATTATTTTAGCAAAAATACAAATGATATTACATTGAACTATTGTGGAGATTGCCAAATCGTAATTTCCGAAAAAATATTTAATAATTTCTTTTGTAGAATATAATGATCGTGATTTATTGAGATATATCAAATTAATATCTTTGTTTATTTCATATTGAGTTGGGTCTTTTTGACCTAATACAATAAGAGTTGTTATATAACCATTATTTTTTAAATCTTCACATAAATAAGTCATTACTCTTTCTGCCCCACCACCTACTAAAGTAGGAACAATTAATAATGCATTTTTAGTATTCAAATGTTTTTTCCAAATTAAACTAAATTTAGAAAGCTGATTTTTAAATTGAAATTTTTTATTAATTGATTTTTTTAAATTTTTTTTTATTTGTTCAATTTTTTTAGGTTGATTTTTAAACAAAAAAATTACCCTAAGTAATTTTTTTTTTAATTCTTTTTTGTTTCCAATTTGGAAGATAAAATCTTTAGGAAGAATTTGTTTTACATCTCCAACTTGAGAGGACATAGAAAAAACATTTCTTTGAATGGCCTCTACTACAACATTGGGAAATGATTCACCATAACTACTTAAAATATGAATATCGATTTTTTTAAAAAAAGTTTCCTTATCTAATGTTTTTGAAATAATTATATTTTTATTATTGATTTTTCTAATTTTTTCTCTCAGTTGAAAATCTTTTTCTAAACCCGCTCCTTGTAAATACAAAAACAAATTTTTATTTTTTTTTGACAATTCATGAAAAGTATCAATTAAGGTATCATGGTCTTTAATAAAGTTTTTCCTCGCAAGCATGCCTATTGCAATTTTTTGTTTTTTATTAATCTTAATATCACCCTTTTTAAAATCAGATTGTTGATATCCATTTTGAATTACAATACCTAAATTTTTTGAAAACCCTATTTTTTCATGATTAAATTTTGAAAAATCCGAATTATAAATAATCTTATTCGCAAATTTTTTTGATAAATACTTTGTTATATAAATTGGTATTTTATTTATTAATGAATGTTCTTTTGTTATTCCACAATGTCTTATATGTAAAAGAAGCTGAAAGTTAATAAAAAATTTTACAATAAAAATATAAATATGCGATTTATACATCCAAGTATTAAAGGTAATCTGTTTTTTTGAATCTTTAAAACTTTTAACTATTTTAAAAATTTTTCTAAGTTTTTTAAATAAACTTAAATCGGAATAATCTAAAATTTTACAATTATTCAATTTGATAAAATTTTTGTATACAGTTCCTTGCTCTGAAATTAAAAAAATTATATGGGAATTTTTTTTATCATTCTTAATTATTTCATATAACATAGACTCGGAGCCCCCTGTTCCCAAACTATTGATGACATGAAATATTTTCATTGTTATAACTTTTTATAAATCTGTAAGATTGAATTTACATGAAATTTTGGATCTAATATTTTTAAATTTTTACTGATAATTTTTGATGGCGGTATAAAATTTTTTTTAAGTACTTTTAAGTATTCTTTGGCCTCATTTTTTACCAATATAATGTTTACAAACGTAGAATCAATTTCTTTATGAGCATCAATATTTGATGCTATAACTTTTTTTTTTTGGACAGCGAATTCAACTAATGATCTTCCAAAACCTTCTTTTCTACTAGGAGCTATAAGCAAATCATTTTTTGACATAATAGACTCAATATTTTTGAAACTATATGTATTAAAATTTTTATAATCATAATTAGATAAAAACTTTGAACAATAGGCATTAAATTTCATATTTGTGTTTTTTTTCAATTCAAAAAAAATTTTAATAAAAATATCAAAACCTTTTTGATAATTATCCTTCCCAACAAAAGCTATATTAAAAAATTTTTTAGAATGTGTCCTAATTCTAGTTTTTTTAAACGGATTGTATACCACTGATGTTTTTTTCTTAATAAATCCTGGAAAACAATTATAAACAGTTTTAGAAATAGCAATTACATGATTTGAAAAAAGTAAGATAAAAAAGTGTATTAAGCTTTTCCTATTTAATATATTTCTTTGATGCCAAATAAATTTATTGGTTTTCATATTTGCAAAACTCCAACATAAATTTACCCTCAAATCATTACCATGTATAACGTCAAAATTATTTTTTCTTAAATAATCATTTAATTTAAAAAAATTTAGAAACAAAAATAATAATACTTTTATAAAATATGGTCCTTTTTTTGGAAATTTTGATAATCTAAAAATTTCATACTCAATTCCTTTTTTTTCTAAAAATTTCGATAATACATTTTTTTCGTGTAAAATTATTTTTACTTTATGTTTTTTTTTTAGTTCATTAATAAGAAGTAAAGATGATATATGAGACCCACCTATGCTATCTCCAATAAATGGAAAGCAGATCTTTTTTTTCATTAAAGTCGTATTATTTTTATAATTAAATTTTTTACTTTTTTTTTTTGTAGACAAATTTATTAAGAATTCATTTTTAATATTTTGAACCATTAAATTTTAAAATATGATTTATACCAATGAATAAAATTTTTCACCCCACTCTTTACATTAAATTTTGGTTTAAATTTGAAATTTTTTTGTATCTTTTTTATAGATGCATGAGTTTTCACTATATCGCCCATTTGGAGTGGTAAATTTTCAATTTTAGCTTTCTTTCCTAAACAGAGCTCAATCTCTTTTATATATTTCCTTAAATGGACAGGTTTTCCATTGCCTATATTATATACTTCACTCTTAGATCTAATTTTTTTTTTATTTAAAGCGATCTTTAAAATTGCATCGATAACATCATCAACATATGTAAAATCTCTTATATGATTTCCATAATTAAATAACTTAATTTTTTTGCCTAATATAATATTTTTAGTCATAAGAAATAGTGCCATATCAGGCCTTCCCCATGGACCATAAACTGTAAAAAATCTTAGCCCAGTTGTTCTGAAATTAAATAACGAACTATATGAATGCGCCATCAATTCATTAGATAATTTTGTTGCAGCATACAACTGTAAAGGTTTATTTGTATTTAACTTTTCGCTTAAAGGAAATTTTGTGCTATCTCCATATACACTACTAGTACTTGCATAAATTAGATGTTTTACTTTATTAAACCTGCAAGCTTCTAAAATATTGAAATAACCAATTATATTTCTTTTTATATAACTTTCTGGATTGTTAATTGAGTATCTCACACCCGCCTGAGCAGCTAGATTAATTACAATATCAAATTTATTTTTTTTAAAGATTTTATTAACAAATTCTTTATTACAAATATCGTTTTTATAAAAAATAAATTGCCTTTTTTGATTTGTTAAATCTTTAACTCTATCTTTTTTTAATTTAACCGAATAGTAATTATTTAAATTATCAATACCAAAAATTTTATGTTTTGTTTTTATTAATTTATTAGTTAAATGATAACCTATAAATCCTGCAGCTCCTGTAATTAAAATTTTCATTTCTTAATATAAATATTACTTATTAACAAAATTAAAATAAAAAAATATTCTTTTATTAAATTAAATTATTTGATTAATCTAAATAATTCATTTATTCAAAAATTTTCTTATATTGATTAATATGTAGGTCAATTACTTTTTGAATACTGAACTCTTTTAAGGCTTTTTTTCTTGAAAATTTTTTCATCTTATTGGCTAGATCTTGGTTATTTAAAATTTTTAAAAGTGCTTTACTAATCTCATTTATTTTTACTCTGTTAATTAAGTAACCATTTTTATTATTTTCAACAACTTCTTTACACCCAGAAATATTTGATGCTATAATTGGCTTTCCACAAGCAGCTGCCTCTAAAAGAATTTTTGGAACACCTTCATGATATGAGGGAAGCATTACAACTTTTGATTTTTGAATAAGGTTTAAAATATTCTTTACATTACCTATCCATTTTATGTTTGGATATTCAACATTATTATTTAGACTTTTCAATAATTTTAAAGAAACTGGTGAAGGACCATCAGGATCATGACCACCTGCAAGAATAAATTTAATTTTTTTATCTATATGAAATATTTTTTTAGAAATTGAAATAAATTCCATAACTCCTTTATCTTTTGACATTCTTGAGGCAAGTAATACAATTTTTTCTTTATTTGTCTTTTTTGATGGCTTGAATTTATTTAAATTTACACCACTTCCTTTTGTAAAAATAACTTTTTGATTTGTAATAATTTTTTGAATTTTGAGATATTGAAAATCAGATTTATTTTGTAAAAAAATAATATTTTTGGTTTTTTTAAATGTATTCCTAAGTATAAAAACAATTATCCTCTTCAATAAATATTTATCTTTAGAATGATGGATATGACCAAGGCCACTAAAATTATAAACTGTGAGTTTTGGTTTTGTTATCATTGAGACTATGCTGCCATAAACAAGAGGTTTAATAGTTATTAGTTGCAAAACATCAGGTTTGATTCTTTTTACTATGGAATATAATGATAATAGAACCCTGAATTCTTTCAATAAAGTTGTATTACTTCTATCTATATCAAGTTTAAGAAACTTTATTCCTTTTCTTTCTAAGTATCTAATCATTTTTAAATTAAATGATGAACATACATACACCTCATTGAAAATTTTTTTAGCTGCTACTGCTAAATGTAATCTATGACTTATAAAAAAATTAATGTCATTTACTACATAGATAATTTTTTTTTTCATTTTGTAAAAAATTTAATTTGTTTGAAATTATCTAGTAATAAAACGAGATAAATAATTAAAAATGGCTCAAGTATTAAACGATACCTTGCTGAACCTAAAGGACCAACTAATGCTAAAGTTGTAAACAAAAGTATTAAAAAAATAATATTTAGTTTTTTATATTTTTTAAAATTAGAAAAAATAAAAATCGACACAACAAGCTTAAAAAAAATCCCTACTAATAAAGAAATTATCACCATTATTGTGAAAATTTTATTGCTATTGTCTAAAATATAAATTTTTGCTTTATTAAGAAAATATTTTTCTTCTATTTTTGAAAAACTATCTTTTGGTACCTTTAAGTTATAAAAAGTTTCTATAACACTTGGACTAAGCAATAATTTTAATCCTCCCTCTATCCATGTCTCTACAAAAATTGTCAACTTTACGTCTTTGATATTATTTTTGAAAAAATTTATTTTTATATTCTTATCTTTCGAATCGATAATTTTCATATTTTCTTTTGAATAAATTTCTTTTTTTGCTTGAGCTAAAGATATTTTTTTTTCATTAGATTTTATGTAAGGAAGATAATAACCTATTAGATTATCAGAAACTGAGGTCGTTAATTTATAACTGTCAAAATAATGTAGATTTCTCAGATTCCATGGTGCAAGTGCTACTGAAAAAGAGATAATAAACAACAAAATATAGCTTATTTTTTTAAGAAAACTTATTTCTTTTAAAAAAATTACTACAAAAATTATGGAATAATAAAATGCAATAGGTCTAGTAAGAGTCGATAATCCTAAAAATAATCCACAAAACAAAATATGTATTAAATCACTTTTTATTTTATTTTCTCTTGCATAGATTAATTTCAAAAAAAAATAGATATATAATAGAAAAAAAGTTAAGAAAATTGCCTCTGTCAGGATAAAAGTAGAGCTATTCAATAAATTTATATTTACTAATGAAAAAACAAATAAATATATATTTATTTTTTTTTGTATTAAAAAATATATCTTACTAAGTATAAAGATGTTTAAAATTCCTATAATACTTTGAATAAATATTATAAAATAAATATTATCACTAATTAATTTAATAAAAGATAAAAATAATGGATATAAAGGTACTCTTAATGATCCAAACTTTTCATCAAATATAAATTTATTCTCAATTAAAAAATTACTTAACTTCCAGTATTTAAATTGATCACTATGTAATAAATTATTATTTTCTAGATTGTAATCGATAACTAGATACTTAAATAACAAGTAATAAAAAATCGAAAAAATCAAAAAAAGAATTGTGTGATTTTGATGTACTTTTAGATAACTTAACATTTTTTTAATTCGTTTCCATTAATGATTAAAGTCAAATAAAACCCGATCCCAAACCAAGCAGGCAACAATGGTAATGAGGCTGAATAAAATATAAATAATATTGAAAGAGATATTAGAAAATAGATTTGTTTCTTGTTTGTAAAATAATTTTTATAATCGACGTATAAAAAATAAAAAAAAATAAAAAAAATAATTATCATTAAAATACCATAGGCAAATAATGGATGAAAAAGGCTACATTCACAAGTTTTTGCAATTAGTTGATACTCTGACTGTTTAATACTTTGATACCCAGAGCCTAGTAAAATATTATTAGATAAATTTTTAAAGTTTCTCTCGAAATGAAAAAATCTTGTTGCAGTACTATTCACTTCTCCAGGATTGGTTTCTCTAATTGTTAATGAATTATCTGTAGGATCCTTATATCTACTTTGTTCAATTGTCTGAGTAATTAAATCTTTACTAATAAACGTGTTTTTATAAGATTTTACAAAATATTCCCCAAAAAGAATTACCACTATAAGTAAATGTGCTATCAAAAAAATCTTCTTTTTCTTATGTGTAATAAATACCATTAATGGAATAATCAAAAAACTCAATAATGCAGCTCTTGTTGTAAAGTAATAAATTATTAATAAACTTATAAAATAAAAATAATATGAAAAAAAATTTTTGTTATAAAAATATGCAAACAGAAATAAAAAAAAAATTTTAAAGAAAAAGAAGCTTTTTAAAGATGGATTACCGTAAAAAATAAATGAAAATTCATAATTAAAATATGCCCAAAGAAAATATATAAGGAAATAGCTTGCCGATAAGAATATAAAAGTAAAACTTAAATAATTAAATATCTTTTCAACTTTTTTATTAATTTGCATTTCTTGAAAAACTCTAAAAACAAAAAAAATTCCAAAAAGATCTCTTAACAAAACATAATTTGTATCTTTAAAGTAAAAAGACTCCATCAAAAAAATGTATATTAAGATACAAATAAAAATCATATCTGATTTTTTTATCAATTTAAAAAAATTAACCCATGTCTTTAACCTTATTAAAAAAATTACAAATAATCCAAGACCAAAAATATAATTGTCACCAAAGTTAGGCCAATCATAAGATTTAATAAAATGATGTTCATTTATCAAATTGAAAGCAAATAATAAAATTAAAAAAAATATGAAGTTATTAACTAAGTTTAAAATACCTTTTTTTTGACTATTCATTTAATATTCTTAAATTTTTATTTTCTAAAAGATATGTAGCCTGACATTTTGCCAAAACTTTTTTATCATGAGAAACGATTATTAAAGTAATTCTATTTTCCTTTACAAAATTTATAATTTTATCCAAAATTTGTTCTTGAGATTTTTCATCTATTGCATTTGTTGATTCGTCCATTATTAAAATTTCACATTTTTTATATAAAGATCTAGACAATGATATTCTTTGTTTTTGGCCACTAGATAAATTTTTTCCAATTTCACCCATTTTCTTATTCAAATCTATCTCGAATTCATTGTCGCCGTATAGTAAATTTGTAATTCTTAAAACCTTTTCAAGTTTATGAACATCAATTTTTTCATCTTTTCTATTTAACGTAATATTTTGTTTGATTGTATCGTCTATAAAATAATTTTTATCAGAAGCGTAAGAAATTTTATTATACCACTCAATATTGTTAAGATTAACAATATGATCATCTACAAGTATTTCTCCTAAATTTGGGACAATAAGACCTGATATAATATCTAGAAGTGATGATTTTCCAGTTCCACTTTTACCTGTAATACCAACTATATCTCCTTTATTAAAACTAATCTCCAAATTACTCAAAATTTGATTACGATCATTGTAACCAAAACTTAATTTTGAAAGTCTTAATTTTTTGTTAAAATTAATTTTTTCTGAAATTACTTTATTTAAATTTGATTGATGATCATTATCTTTTAACTCTTTATAAAGTTTGTGAACAGCTGGTGCATTAAAAATTAAATTTGAAATACTTTGAACAATTTTATTAAAAGCTGGCAAAATTCTTACTGATGCAAGTCCATAAATTATTATAATTGTTAGAGTTTGCTCCCAAGAATATCCTAAATAATTTAAAATAAACGCATTTGATATAATCGCAGCCACTACTAGAAACTCGAATGTTGGCCTAATAACTTCATTTAATATCATTTTAATCTTTGTAATTTTTAAAAGTTTGCTTAATGTAATTTTGAAAGATTTCACGAAATAAGAGATATTTTGATTCACTTTAATTTCTCTAACTGATCCAAAACCCTCAACTAAATATTTGATTTTTAAGGCTTGTAGATCAAATCGCTTTTCACCAATTTTCGTTAAAAAATTTTTTGATAATTTTACAAATGTAAGTGAAAATAAAAATAATAAAATAAAAGGTACTAATGTTATTAATGGTTGAACAAAAATAATTAAAATTAAAATTAGTATAATAATAATAATTTCTAAAGTTAAAGTAATGATTGCATTCCAACACCTTGTGAATACCACTATCTCTTGATCACAATTTCTCAATAATTCTGAAGTGTTTTTTTCTCCAAAAAAAGATAAATCTTTAGCTAAATAAGTTTTAAAAAATTTTAAACTTAAAATTTCTCTTATCAAAATATTAATTTTTGCTTTAAGATAAACAAAGTATAAATTTACAATATATTTTAAAGTAAATAAAATTAATATTAATAAAAATAGATAATTGAGAATATTATCCTCATTTACAACATCAAAGTTGAATAGAATATCATAAATGAAATTTTTTTGATCGTTCTCTACTAAACCCTTTATTAATGGAATTATTGAACCTAAGCTGAGTAACTCAATAAGAGTAGTAAGAGATATAACAAAAAATAATAAAAATACTTTTTTATTTAATTCTGGCCCAGTAAGAAAAAAAATTTTTTTTAAAAAATTCAAGAAATATTATCCTTTCTCAATTTTAAGTTTTGATGACCAATCCTATTAATGAATTCTTTTTTAGATATATATAATAATTTTTTTTTCAAAATTAGTGTTTTCAATTTAGCCAAGTTATCAGCAATATAAATTTTATAATTAGAATATAATGATCCTTTTGGATACATTTTTCTTTGATACTTATTAATATTACTGATTTCAATATAAGGAACCTGAAAACTAAGACAATTTATAAAAACACTAGACTGTGCGATTGCATATACTTTTTTTGAAATAAAAGATAGAGAGGATGGGTGTGCATAGGTAATATGAATATTTTTTAAATTTTTTTTTTTAATAAAATTATTCAAATTTTCGTAAAAAATTGGATAAGTTCTTATTAAAATTAATTTTTTTTTTTCTTTAGAAAGATTATCAAGCAATAAGTCTAATCTTTTATAAAACCATTGAGAATTTTTTGATGACCATCTACCCCAAAACTTGTTAACAAGAATCGTTTCAATATTCTTGTAATCTTTTAAGTTAATTTTTAATTCTTCATTAATAAGTCTTTCTGTATTTTTTTTGATGAATTTTTGAAAAGAATTATATAAATGTGGAAATCCAACAATTTTAAAATTTTTATATCCCTTGGCTGTAAAAAATTTGATCCCTTTTTTGCTATTTATAAGAAATCCATCACCAGAAATATGATTTTTTAATAATGATACATTATCCTTGTGTTTTTTTAATGCTTTTCCTTTTTTATCAAAATATCTATTAAATAAATCATTATAAGTATTATTTGAAATATACGTGTAAGTTTTACCATTAAATGAATTACAATAAGTTAAAAACTTTTCGGTAAATGAGACAATTGAAACACGAACCATAACAATATTCTTTTTTTTAAAAAATAAATAAATACCAAAAGGTAATAAAAAAATTAATTTTAATATCTTTTTAAAAGGTAAATAACTTATAAATGAAAAATTAAAGTAAATAAAATTAGTTTTAATTATTTCAAAAAGAACTATATTTTTTTTAAGTTCTAAAAATATTTTATTATCAAAAAAAAGTATAACTGGTTTTAAGTTTTTTTTTTTTTCTTTTAACTCTAATAAAAAAGGTATTAAAAAATCAAAACTTCCAATTCTTGTTGGGGCCACTGCTAAACAAATCATGATTTAATTATTATTATAATATTTAATTTGATTTTTATTTATATTTCCTAATGGCTTATCGATTAAAACAAATATATGTTGATCGGTCTTATCTAGCCTCACATACTTCCAATTTCTTTGGAAATTATTTTTTAAAAAATTTACATTGGCTCCCCTACCATCAACTAATATTATTGTGCCTGGGATCAAAAAATATTCTATTTTCAATATGTCTGAAGCCATGGGCATTAAATCAGGGTGAGAGGTAGAAAAGTTATTTTTTGATTTTTTTACTTTAAATTGATCCGGACCATCTAGATAAATAAAATCTGGATTACACATCGGTAAATTTGAGTATTTTGTGGCTAGCTTACCATTATAATTAGTCATAACCACATCGGATAAATAATAATTAATTTTCACTCCTTTAAAATTTTTTAGTCTTTTTTTTGTTATACTTAAATATTTTCTTTCATTTTCTAAAATAAATAATTCAAATGGATTTGATCTTCTTATCTTTTTGATTTTAATTGAATATTTCTTTTTTAAAAACTTCAATGCATGAGCAATTACTAAAGAGCTCCATCCAGAACCAAACTCCAAAACTGTAGTTCTTTTATGAGATATAATTATCTCATATAGACTTGCAAGATCTATTAAATTAGGAGTGTAGGTTTTTTTTTCTATTTTTTTTTTTATTTTAGGTTTGTCCGATAAAGAAAAATTATCTAATTCCTTAATACCAATTTTTTTAAAAAAATTAATAGCCTCTTTATTTGTCTTATATTTGGGTATTCTAATTTTTAACCTATTCATAATATTTCAATATATTTCTATGCCAATTTATATGATTATTATTTCTTATATTATCTAAAAAGTTTTTAAACAACATTGAGTCAAAATTAAATTCCCCATTTTTTTTTTGGTCTACTGGAATAATTTTTAATGATTCTTCAAGCTCTTTTCTCAATAAATCATTAATCTCTGTAAAATTAAAATCAAAATAAACGGTAGGTTTTGAAAAATTTATAATATGAGGTGCTGTAGTAGAGGCAATGTGATCTAAAATGAAAAAATCAAAATCTAAATCTTCAACAATCTTTTCATAATTTTTAGTCAATATATTCAATTTATATTCGTTAATCATACCTTTGGATATCATGGATTTAGTTCCTGGATGAGGTTTTAAAAAAAAATCAATTTTATTTGTATTTAACAAATCAAAAATTTTGGTTTGAAATTTTAGATAATGAATATCTGGTAAAAAAGGTCTAAATGCAGACGAATAACCTAAATATGGACCCATTACATACAAAACCTTTAGTTCTTTTTTTTTATTCTTTCAAAAGTTTTTTTTTTCATTTCAAAAGGATTGCTAATTTTTTTTTGTGGAAAACTAATTTTTACATCAAAATTATGTAGTAAATATAATTCTTTAAAAGAGTCATATCTTTTTTTATTCATTTCTTTATGCATGTAATTAATGTTAACAAATTCGCTAGAAAAGTTAATATCAGTAAAGAATTTTTGAATAAAAAAATGAAGGATCGACCCTCTACCATGCTCATAATTTACCACTCTTCCACCTTTTAATATAACTAAAGCACATAAAAGTTTTCCCCAGGGTAAACTTCCCGCTGTACCCACATGTAATATTTTAGGTATTTTTTTTTCTATCCAATTATATTTGAGAAATAAAAAACAATGATAAATTAAATTTTGAATAAATTGAATATTGTTGTTTGATAGTTTCAATTCTAGACGATCAAATAGTGTTATAATTTTTTCTTTTATTTGAATATATTGTGCATAATTTTTTGGTGATAGAGAATTATTTTTTTCATTGAAAAATGAAAATTCATCACCTTTCGTATGCATGAAATAATAGGATAAATCATTATAAATACTTAATTCTCCGTTTTTTCTTAGATTTTTTTTTAAAAAATTTGTGTATAAAATTGATCTCGAGGTTTTATTAAAATTAAAAAAATCTGTTAAAGAATTTATTTGTAAAGTTCTTAGAAAATTTTTTAAAAGTTTTTCAATTTTACCTTGTTTTAAATAAGGATTTTTTAAATTTTGAAAAGTCGTTTTTGGGATTCTGTCATTATAAATCTCGTTAAAAAAAATAAATTTTTCAGGAATAAGAACTTCTTGATTTTTAAAATAGTTTTTGATTTTTAGAGCTGTAAATAAATCAATCAAACTTACTGAAAACCATTTAAAAAAAATATTAATTGATAAATTAACATTTTGAGCTTCTTCGTTTTGACTAAGTTCATTAATTTTTATAATCGGAATTAAATCTTGACATAATTGATCTCTAAATTTTTTGATAGAATTTAAATCAAACCATCCACAGTCTAATTCTTCAAGTTTATTTTTTGTTTGATAACTTGAAATATCAAGATTAATTTGTTTTTTGATCATTAGATTTTTTAGATCGATGTATAAATATAAATGTAGTCAATTTTGTGAAAACTAATATATTAAGCTCAATTTTTTATAATAAATTACATGAATATATCACATCTTATTGAAAAAAAAGAACATTTGGCAAATATTCTTGAGTTAGATATTTATAATTTAAATGGTTCTCCGCTGAGATTTTATTATGATTATATAATCAAAAATCATAAAAGAATTAAAGGAGATATTATTGATTTAGGTGTATTCAGAGGAAAAAGTATTCTTACAATAGCTTATATTTTAAAGAAACTTAAATCAAAAAAAACTATTTATGGCTTTGATACTTTTTCAGGTTTCACAAAATTAAATAAAAAAGATCAACCTTCTAATTTCAAAAATCTAAAATATTTTTCTAAATCCCACCGAAAAAATAGTGAAGAATTTTGGAAATTAAAAGAAAAATTAGGTAAAACAAAATTTACCATAAAAAATATTTCTTCTTCTATCGATTTTAGCGATACGAGTCTCAATTTTGTTGAAAACAAAATTAAGATTCTAAACTTAGAAAATGTTAAAATTATCAAAGGTGATATAACTAAAACAATTCCAAAATTTTTTAGTAAAAATTCTAAAAAAATTATGGCATGTAATTTCGACATAGATCTATATGAACCTTATAAAATAGCCCTTCCTTATATATGGAGTAATTTAATTAAAGGTGGTTATGTGCACCTTGATGAGTATTATTCTTTGAAATTTCCTGGTCCTCGAATTGCAATTTTAGATTTTTTAAGAAAAAATAAAATTAAAATTAATTATAATAATACTAGAAAAACTGAATTCAAAAGATGTTACATAAAGAAATAATTTGTATTATTCCTGCTAGGAAAGGATCAAAAGGAATAAAAAATAAAAATATTAAAAAAATCAACGGCAAAGAATTAATTCAATATTCTATCGATACAGCAAAAAAATTGAGTAAACTTGTTGATATTTGTGTCAGTACAAACTCAATAAGAGTAAAAAATATAGTTAAAAAAAATAAGATTAATTTTTTGGGTTTAAGACCAGAAAAATTATCAACTGATTATATTGAAACTTATGATGTTATAAAATATGAATTAAAAAGATACGAGTATATCTTAAAAAAAAGTTATAAATATATATTATTATTGCAACCAACATCACCAGTTAGAGATACAAAAAAAATTTTGAAAGCTATAAATCTTCTTAAAAAAAATAATAATATAGATAGTATTGTTTCAGTCAAGAATGTGGGTGCCAATCATCCTTTGCGAATGAAAATATTTAAGAAAAATTTTTTGGTCAATTATTCGGGAGAAAAAAAAGAAAATATGTTACCTAGGCAAAAATTACCTAAAGTTTACATTCGATCTGGATCAATTTATTTAACTACAAGAAAATCTTTTTTCAAAAATAATTCGTTAGTAGGAAAAAAATGTAAAGGTATAATATTAAAAAACTTAGAAACTACAAACATTGATAATATTGATGATTTAAATAGTTTTAAAGAATCTTTAAAAAAATGAAAGTAATTTGTCCAAATCCTGAAGATATCTCAAACAGCGTATTAGAATTTTTAAGAAGAAATTTTAAATGTCATTTTAAAAAGATAAGTCAAAAAAAATTTGATTCAATAGCAAATAATTTTGAAGTTATTATCTCAAGATTTAATCATAAAATAAATTATAAACAAAATTCCAAAATAAAATATATTTTATCACCAACAACAGGTGTTGATCATATTGATGAAAAATTTTTTAAGAAAAAAATAAAAATTTTTTGTTTAAAAAATGAGTTCAAGTTTTTAGAGAAAATTAATGCATCTAGCGAATATTCTATTTATTTAATCTTAAAATCAGTAAAAAAATTCGATTTAAATAAAAAGAATCATTCAAGAGAAATAAATAATCAAAATATAGGCATTATTGGCTATGGTAGAATAGGAAAAAAGGTTGCTAAAATTCTTACCTCTATGGGTGCAAACATTAAAATTTTTGATAAGAACTCAAAAAAAATACCTACTGTAAAAAGATCATCATTAAGTGATATTTTGAAAAAATCGAATTTAATTTCATTGCACATACCATTGGATAAAAAAAATAACCATTTTTTAAATAATGAAAAAATAAAAAAATTAAAAAAAAATTGCATCATAATAAACACATCTAGAGGTGACATAGTTGAAGAAAAATTTATTTATAAAAAAATTTTAGATAAAAAAATAATTTATATAACCGACGTAATCGGTAATTTTTTAAAAAGAAAGTTAAAACATTTATCAAAATACAGAAAAAATTTTTTATATACAAAGCATGTAGCTGGCCTAACCAGGGAGTCAATTCAAAAAACTGATAATTTTATTTTAAAAAAATTTTTAGATGATATAAATTTATAGATGTCAAAGATAATATTCATTGCAGAGTTATGTCAAAATCACAATGGTTCCTTCAATAATTTAAAAGAGATGGCAATAAAATGTGCGCGAAGTGGAGCGGATATAATTAAATTGCAATATATTTTTGCTGATGCATTATCTTTTAGACCTAAATTTGAGAAAGGTATAAAAAATAAAAAAAAAAAATTAGTAATAAAAAGACCTTTTAATAAAGAAAAAAATAGACTTAAGAAATTAGAAATTAAAGATACAGAATTAAAAAAATTCATAAATTTATGTAAAAAACTTAAAGTTAAACCAGCTATAACTTGTTTCAGAAGGTCGGATATTTCAAAAATTAAAGAAATTGGTTTTGATACTGTTAAAGTGGCAAGTTATGATTGTGCATCTTTTCAATTAATAAGAGAGATAAAAAATAGATTTAAAAACATAATAGTATCTACTGGCGCAACATATGATGATGAAATAAAAAAAACTTCTTCTATATTAAAAGGAAAAAACTTTAGTTTATTACACTGTGTAACAATTTACCCAACTCCAATTAATTTTTTGAATCTTAACAGAATTAATTATCTTAAAAGCTTCACAAAAAATGTTGGTTTTTCTGATCATTCTATTGGATTTGGGAAAAATAGAAATTTACCATCTTTATTAGCAATATTTAATGGTGCAAAATATATTGAACGCCATATTACAATATTAGATAAAAATGCTACTAAAGATGGAAAAGTTTCAATTCAACCTAAGGATATTATTGAATTAAAAAAATTTTCTATACTTACTAAAAAAAAACAAAAGCAATATTTACAAAAAAACTACAAATTTAATCATAAAAAAATCTTAGGTAAAAAATTAAGAAAATTAACTCATTTAGAATTATTAAATAGAGATTATTACAGGGGAAGATTCATTTCATATAAGAATAATCGGGAAATTAATAATTGGGATGAAATTTCTTTATAAGAAATATGGAAAAGTACTTTAAAATAAATAAAAATTATAGTG
>MDSV01084951.1_pt1 | contig 17227 bp, 17 predicted proteins | sample 810851 | NCBI WGS metagenome assembly MDSV01 (sample SAMN05326640, study PRJNA326480) | marine metagenome | isolation source: seawater | place: Atlantic Ocean: North East | collected 2012 | reverse complement strand
TTTTTTCTATTTTTTTTCATACAAATTTAATTTAGGAATTTGAGAACCTAAATAGTATTTGAGAACCTAACATTATTTTTTGTATGAATTTATATTAGAAGTACCTCTTTCTGCAAAATCTAAATTTTCATTATGTTTTTTATCATCATTCATATAAAGTTATATAATATGTTAGTAAAAAGTTTAAGGGTCATTTAATTTATAATTTGACACAATTCCATCAATATTATATTGTTTCATAAATTCTTCTATATTTTTATTTTTACAAGTGTATGTGAATATATAAATACCTTTATTACGCAAATATTCAATCATGTTTGAATCCAAAGATGTCCAGTGAAAAGAAACGAATGAAATTCCAATTTCACAAAGTACTTTAAATATATTTTCATTAAATATATTTTCTGTAATAAAACCAACTTGTCTTGAAGGATTTATTTTCTTTATATGTTGAATAATACAAAAATTAAAACTTCCTATAAATACATTTGGATTATTAACATTTAATATTTTTTCTAATATTTCGCATATATCTATATTATTACCCTTTATATCTAAATACAAGTTTATTTTTGTATGATCTATTTTATCAAAAAATTCTTGTAAAGACAAAATTTCTGAATCATATTTTTTTAATTCGTCTAATGTAATATTTATAATAAGTTTATCTTCAAAAAATGTATCATGATACACAGCAATTTGTTTATCTTTTGTTAAAACAAGATCCATTTCAATCATATCAAAATGATTATCTATAGCTGCTTTAAATGAATTAAATGTATTATCCTTATGAAAATCGCTATAACCTCTATGTGCAATATGATACATACTTATAAGTATATATAATAAAAGTATTATTTAAGTAGGGTTTACATTTATAACATTTCCCATCTTTAGTTGACCATTCAATATCATTTTCTGATATTGTTCTATTAACTCCTTTTTGTCAATATCCAACATCAAATGATCGTATTTTATAGAACGGTTCTCAACATCACTATGACTTTCTAATTGTGTAACTGTTGCTGGAATTATCATAAAAAAGTATGAATCTTTTTGTAAATGTTTCCAATACATATCAATAGCATATTGTTGTTTGTTCTCTGGTTCTCTAAGTAAATTTGTCAATCCAGATTTAAAATTAGATAACAAAGTATCAAAGAACTTGTTGTGGACAATATATCCAGTAGTTGTTTGCACATTTTTACATCTTATACAAAAATTTGATATTTGTAAATAAGGTGGACAATTATTTCCACAAACAATAATTACATCCCAAGGAATACTTGTTTGATAAAATTGTTCTAAATTTTTTAAAAATAATTTTGGATTAGTGAATTTAATATCATCTTCACATATAAATACATACTCATACTTACGTTCAATTGCTAATTCAAGACACTTTATATGACTCATAGTACATCCAACACAACCAGCTTTTGTCTTTATTGCAGAAAAACGTTCACCAGTAACATTAATAGACTTTAGTTGATTTTCAACGTTTTCTTTTCGGTCTTCACGATGGTCCAAATTAATATAAAGTGTATTCTTTAATAATTCCATAATATTATTAAATATACTTATTCTTTATTCTCTTTATTACTTTCAATTTTAACAACTGTTGCATTCCAATCATCATTTTCATTTTGTGTAACTATAAATGGTTCTTCTTTTTTTTCCTCTAAATGATGTTCCAAAATATTTGTTTTAGAAACTGTACAATTAATTTCCATGAAATTTTCTATTTTAATAATTCTTTTACTAATTTCTTCTATATTTTCATTCATTTTTAAAATTAAGTTCTCCAATTTTTTAAATTCAGAATCCTGATTTTCTTCTGAAAAAGATACTTTAGGAATATCTAAATTTTCTGTTATTAAATTTTCAGATATATCTTCCTGAATATTTAGGGAAAGTGATTTTGGTGGAATTAATGAAGGAGGAGAATATTGAGTATATTCTTGTTCACGTTCTCTTTTTGCTTTTTCAATAAGTTCATTCATATTTGTTATTGCTTCATCATCTTGTTTTTCAGTAAAATCAATATCTGTAGGAACTGGTCTTTGAAACATTTGATTATACTCTTTTTGACGGTTCTCGAATGTACTATTATAAGTATCTTGTTTAGGCAAACTTCTAGAATATGTTGATTCAATAGTAGTATTCATTTGAGAATTTGTTTGTGTATTTACACGTGTATTCTTTTCAACTAATATATTTTGCAACCCACTCCACATACTAGATAATACTTCTTTGTTAATTGAACTTAATCGTTCTCTAGACAATACTTCGCTATTAAGTGTTTGATATTTATTTGAAATAATTTGTTTAAACCACTCTTGTTTATTATTCTCATTTTCAAAAGCTTGATTTAATTGTGTATTTTTATGTATCATTTCCCATAATAGATTTTGATTACTTCGTTCTATAAATAATGACATCCTATGTGTAATAATAAAAAATATAATTCTATATTGTTTATTTGATTTTAATTTTCCTAATTTTCTTCATCGCTAGTGTCACTATCTTCATTTTCATTTTCATCTTCATCTTCATTTTCATCTTCATCTTCATACTCAGTCAATTGTACATCGGGTTTTCCTTTTTTTTTATCATAACTGATTTCAATATTTTGTACAAATTTCGGATCACGTTTTACATCTTTTGAATCCATTAAAATTCCCATAAAATCTTCAACACTTCCAAACCAATCATCCCACATATTAATAACTGCAGGATAATGTACACCATCAACAGTAATATATGGATCATTTTCTTTTGAAATAGCAACATTTACAATAATTTTGTTTTTTTGTCTTCCGCCTTTATTTTTTTTTGTTTTTCCATTTTTTCTATTATTTCTTTTTCTTGTTTTCTGTTTGTATTTCAATATATTATTTATAAACCCTTTAAATTTTTTATTAAATGCTCTACGTGGCTTTATATTAATAATATGTTCCATGGACTATATACATATGTAAATATATTTATGACAAATTCAAAAAAATATATTATGTTCCTATTTTTCGTTAAAATATAATTCTCTATAATCAAACACTAATTTATCAGGTATTTTTACTTTAAGAAACATCTTAATACGTTTTTTAACATTCAAATTTGTTTTCAAAAATGGTACTTTTCCAGTAAGCATAGTAATAATGAAAAATAAAGAATACATACCACATTCTGTGTTTCCTTTTTGATGCTGAATACCTTTATTATTATAATAAGTTAATTTAATATTGTTTTCATTTCCTTGTTCTTGTATTTTTTCTACAAAAGAAGTGATTTCATCTGGAACTTTTTTTGCACCTGCACTATCAAAGTAAAATACGAATTTGTTTTTAGTATCAATAAATAAAGATACCCAATGTGATCCAGGTTCATCGTGTTTATCTAAATTAAATACAATTCCAAATTTAGTTTTCCCTTTTTTCATCCAATAATAAAGTGAAAAATTACAAAGATCTTCTTCTACACATTTTCCTCCTTTTTGTGGTAATTTAGAATCAAAATCAATTGATGTTGGTCCCAAAAATTTAAATTCACCATGTTTTTGTTCAAATTGATGCATAACATTAAATATATCGAAATTAGAAAGCCATTCATCTGGATTGTTTTTCCACTCATCTGGTTCGTCTGGTGCAAAACTTAAATTATCTATAGTGTTTCGTAGTTGTTTGTCTTGTATTTGTTCTAACCAACAATCTTCTTTATCACAATGGTCTAATTTATTTTTAAGTTCTGAATAAATTTTTCTAGGATCTTTAGTATCAATTATATCACTAGGATGTGAATTGTTATATTCATATTTAATTTTTAATAATGCTTCTGGTGTTAAACAACTAATAGAAGAAACAGTTTTACCTTCTACCAAAGGATTACAATTCATTTGTTCGAAAGAGTCTTTTTTTTTTTGAGTGGTTCTCTTTTTGTTCTTTTTATTTTTATAAGACTTACGTGGCATTTTCTTATTAATCTATTAATATAAATTGATATTTTTAATTTTTTCAAAAATATCATTTTAGTTTTTTTTGGTTATATTTTTTCCCCAAAATGAATCAATACTTCTATTTGGAAGGTAATGATCCTGACCAAAATAAGTTTCATCTTCATTTTCATCGTCATCTTGTTCTTTATCAAATGCTTCATTTTCATCGTCTTGATAATCATTTTCATAACAACCTCCATTAGTTTGTTGATCTAGTTTTTTAATTTCAATAAATTCTATTAGTGATTTTGCATAATTTTCAAACATTTCATTTACGGATAAATTAAAATCGGTATTTGGATTATCCAAAAACTGGTTTGTGAGTTTTAATATTTCATATTTATGTTTTTTAACTGATTTTAAAAAGTCTAAATGAACTTTATGTTTGTCTGGATCAGTTTTAGATAAATATTTTTGATATTGTTTTTTATTCATCAACATTTCCATATTAAGTTTATCAAAATCAGTCATTTTGTATATTATAAGAAAATTTAGAATATTATCAAACACAATATAATTATTTACTTTCTTCGGCTTTTAACTGTTTTTCTAAATTAGCATCGTATTTTTTAACTAAACTCGAAATATTATTTTCTTTAAAAGTTTTTGTTAAAGATTCTTGTTTTTTCTTGGTTTTTTGTAAACTATTCATTTTTCCTTGATCCTTCTTTAATTGTTTTTCTTGCTTTTTCAAAGTTCTTAAAATAGTTTTATATTTTGATTGTCTATCTTTTACTAAATTTTTAATACTTTTATTTACGCCATCAATTTTAGTTTTTGTTTCATTTTCTAAATCATTCTTTGTATTCTTGAAATTACCCTTATATTCTTTAACCGTTTTTTTCAAAGAATCTTTTTCAATTTTTGTTAATCCTCTTTGTTTGGATTGTTGATTTAATTCTATAATCATTTCTCTCTTAGCATCTATGTCAATAGCTAAATTTTCCTTTAATTGTTCAATTTCTAATTTACTTTGTTTTATTTGATCGTTGTATTCAACAAGTTCAGGATGTTCCAATAAAGCAGGATCGGTAGATTTAATACGTCTTGCACAATCGTTTTTAATAACATTATAAGGAGATTTTTCAAATCGTTCAAATTCTTCAGGATGTTCCTTCATAGTTTTTCTAAATTTACTTAAACTAGTTCTTTTAGCAGTTTTAGTGTGTTTAATATCATTACGAATATCTGATATTTTCTTTTTTAAAGGTTTAACGTAAGTTTGAATTTCTTGTTTCAACTCTTTAATATTTTTGTTAATAATAGCATTACATTTTCTTGCAGGAATGTTATAATCCTTGCAGTTTCGTTTTAAATCTTTAATAGCAGTTTGATCTTTAAAGTTTTCTTCAAAATCATCGATTGATTCTTGTAAATCACTTTCTAATTTTTGTATTGGTAAATCTAATTCACTTGTTAAAGTTTTCTTAATTTTGTTTATATCAAATTTTTCAATATCAGACAAGTTTTTAATCAAAGGTACAGAGATTTTTTCAACACGCGGTTGCGAGAATTGGCGTGCATCTTTTTCTCTATTCAAATAACTAATATGTCCTGCAATATTATCCAAATATTTTTCACGACCTTTTTTAGTAAATTGAGAACCTTCTTCATTTAAATAACTCTTTGTAAAGTCTTCATATTCAAAAGGCATTTGTTCATCTTTACTCTTACACAAATTAATTAATTGTATGAGTTCCATAGGAGATTCAGTAATAGGTGTCGCAGTCATTAAAAGTAATCTTACAGAATCCATTCCAGATATTTCATAAGAAGCCATTAAAGATCTATGTAAAGCCTTCATATCAGGACGTTCAATACTGGATAAATCACCGCCGCCATATAGTTTATGAGCCTCGTCAATAATAATAAGTGTTTTACGTAAAGGGTCTTTAACGCCGTTTTCACGAACCAATCTTTTGTAATATTCATTTTTCTTAGAAACCAAATTAGAAAATTGCTTGTATGAAATAGGACGAATACGCCATGCAGGACTTAATAAACGCATTTGACTCTCAATATCAGTTGGAATTTCTTCACCTGCTAATATTTTATTACGTATATCTTCATTACATACTTGACCAAACATATTTTTCCAAATATCATTTTTCAAAGTAGTTCGTGTAACCCATAAAATAGTATATCCTGTAGGAGCAAAATTAGCAGATGCACAAGCTATAGCACTACAAGTTTTACCAGTTCCTACGCTGTGCCATAAAAGCATACCTTTAACAGGACATTTAGGGGAAAAGTAATGACGAATAAAATCTTGTGTAGGAGTGTAATTTAAAATACTGGAATTGTTTGATTTTACTATTTTTTCATCTTTTGGTTTAGGACAATCGGCTGGAATATCATCTTTAGGAACACAATTATTTTCCATCTTAACTTCATCCCACTTATAATCACTATAATTATCTTTTATATAAGATCTCATGTTTTCAAAATTGAGTGGTTTGGAAAAAGTTGCATAAGGGAGTCCAAATCCAGTTTCTCCAGATTCTGAATCAACTGGAACCATAAAAGGTATTTTATATTTTACTCCTTCATAAAAGAAATATTGAGTTTCTGTTGGAAAAACAGGCTCTTTTCTATCATATTCTACTTTTCCACCTTTTTTAGTAGGTTTTTCATCTTCATCAGAATCATCACCAGAAATTGAAAAACTGTGTATATTTTCATTTAATTCATAATCAACGGACCCATACATAGATTCTTTTTCAACTTCAGAAGCTAAATTTAATAAATTAACATTAAAATTCATAGCTTTTAGATATAAATCAAAAACTGTATTAGAATCACGGAAACTACTTACTAAACTATCTGGAATTGTAAGATCATATACAAAAACATGAAGTGGCCATCCTTTTGTTGGATGAAAGTCAAGACCTTTTTGACCACACGTTCGTGTTCCTCTTCCAATTACTTGTTTTTGATCAGCAGCATTTACAGATGGTTCGAAAATATGAACATATTTAATATCAAACAAATCAATTCCTTCCTTAAATCCACTATCCATAACAATAATTCTTGCTAAATCACCATAAACATTAGTTGGTCTTTCATTAAACTTCGATAAAATAGCTTTTTTTGTTCTAACACTAATTGGTTTATCGTAAACACTTACAGAAGATAATAAGTAAAAATTATCACCTTTAGTTTTCAATAATTGCTCATCAGACAATAATTCCATAGCTCCATATGACCCATTTTTCTTTAATTGAGAATCATAAGCTAATGTCCAACCTTTTGAAATAAGTGCAGAACTAATCATTTTAGGACCATATGCTGCAGTTTTTATATCCGAAAATATAAAATGTTTGAATTTCTTACCATATTTAGCTTTATCACTTTTATCAAGTGATTGTATTTTATCTAATAATACTTTCAATTTAGGGGAATAATAATCAATATTCTTTTCCATTTGTTCTGGATTAAAACTTTTATTGTCAAATTTATATCTTTTGTCTAATTTACTCCAATTACTTTTTTGTCTAACACATAATGGATTATATTTTATTTCACTATTGGACATAATATAATTTGTATATATATTGCAAATAAAATATCCTTCGTTTATATATATATAAAATGTCAAGAGTATTTAATGTTAATTTTTTGGTTACACCTAAACTTGGCGGAACCAATTTAGGTGGAGGTATTGAAGGTGTTTCTCCTACTCAAAGTGTACTAAACTATAAAGATGGAGAAAATACCTTACAAAGAAAAGTTTTAGTAAAATCTTGGAATACTGCTTATGCTACAGGAACTGTAAATGGACATAAACGTGTCATTACTCCTTTCCGTGCTGTAAATAATTCCGGAGATTTTTTAGCTCGTCAAAACTACAATTGTGGAGGTGCTAATCAAGTTAATGCCAGTCGTCCTGGATATGGTAGAAATATTAGACACCAAAACTCGATCTGTGATCTAACCGGTGTTCCTGCTTCTAACTGTAATGTACGATGGGTTGCAGACTCATCCGATTATATTAGATTTAGAAAACAACAAGCTTCAAACCGTAATTATAATGATAAAACTTTTGGAGGTGACGGTCACACTAATATGATCGGTAATTATTTTAATAATGTTAGAACCAAGAGTGTACTACCAGCATAATGGAGATAACTTTGTATTATTATATTAATTATACAAAGCATTATTGATTAATGCATTTAGCACATTTATAAAATGTGATGATAATTTATATCTATGGCAGGAGTATATAAATTTTTATCAATTCATTCTTTAAATAATAGTGTATTATCAGGTATAAAAGCTATGCCACTTAAGGATAGCACAAGTGATAATACAAGTACATTTTCTCGCAACCGTAATAATTATATGGCAAGTTTTTTTACACCAACACTACAAGAATCACAACAAAAAAAATGGATGAATGGAAATCGTGATGCTTCCTATATTGCATACAAAAGAAAAGTCAATAGTATTGGAAATGGAAGTTTGAATGCGAATAATGAACCTATGACATTTACATCATCTGAAGAAACAAATAGTGTAAGAAATGCTTTGACACGTACACGAAATGCTGGTTCAATCGTTCCTCCAAAAAAAACACATAGAATGGCTCATCTATAAATATGTAAATTTAGTTCATTACATATTTAATTGATTATTTAAATTTAACCGTTGTTCTATATAAAACCATCTATCATCCATTTCTTTTTGTGAAATATTATTTTGTATTCTTACAATATCTTCTTTTATTTTATTTTCAATTTCATTTCTTAATGTAATAGTTTTATCTAATTTTATATTTTTATCTACATCAATAGATTCATGATACATTTTTTCATGTAATTTAATACTCAATCTAATTCTAATGTATAATAATAAAGCAATTAAACTAAGAATTCCAAGAACCATAATAAATATTATATTCAATAATTTGTACATAAACTCTATTTTTAGAATCAATTTTTTTATAAATTTATAATATAATACAATAAGACATGTATAATTATTTAGCAGAATTCGTTGGAACTATGTTCTTTGTGTATGTAATTATTGCAACAGGAAATCCACTTGCTATTGGTGCTGCTTTAGCTTTAGTTATACTTCTTACAGCTAAGTTATCCGGTGGACACATTAATCCTGCAGTAACAATTGCTATGGCTTCTTTGGGTAAATTGGATACTGCAGAAGTAGTACCATATGTACTTGCACAAGTTTTTGGTGGATTTGTTGCAGTAGAATTATTTAGACGTTATAAAGTTTAAACATCAAAATATAATTTATGTATGATAACTTATATTTTTAAATTATTTTGATTTTTGTAAAATTCGAAATAGAATATACAAAGTTAGTACTGATACACTACCGAAAAAAAATCCTTTTACATGATCACCTGTATAAAAACAAGATGGTTTTAATTTTGATTTTTTCATTTTAGATATTTCCATGTCATTTGGGTCTACACTTTTACTATTGTCTAATGTAGCAATATAATGAGAACTTTTTCTATCATGTTTAGGTGTAAATGATACCTCCATTACACTTGCAGAATTCCCTAAACCACCAAACTCCTTTAATGATGTCATATATATTGTATGGACGATAATTGTACAGAATAAAAATAATAAAAAAATTACTTTATATAAATTATATTCGCGTATTTTAATGATGGAACCATTATGTATTTTAAATCAAAACGAATATGCTATTAAATCCAATAATATTAATAGAGTAGGTATAAATATATATTTTTCGAATAATTTTAAACATAAAGATGTATTTATAATATTCAAAGGCTATCTTTATAATTTAGATTATATACGTAATAATTTTATTATTACTGCAAAATCTATAGAAGAAAATATTATTGAATTATATTTAAAATTTGGATTAGAATATACTTTGAAAATTTTAGATGGTGTCTTTTCATTTATACTTTTTGACTATAATTTTCAAAGTGATTTTTCAAAATTATATATTGTTAGTGATATTTGTGGAATTTTACCAATTTTTATTAATACTCCTAAACAATCTAAATTATATGAATTTTCAACACATAAAACTGATGAAAATATTATGTGTGAAAATGCATCTTATTCTTTATTTGAATTACCTGCTACAGTTCGACCCGAATGGGCTCCTAAAGTAACTAATAAAAAATACTTCATAATACCCACCAGTATATTTACTAACAAACTTTTTTTAAATGAAGAAATAATCAAATGGCAACAATTGATTGATGAATTTTTGTATACTATTATTGAAAAAATATGTACTAAATTAGAATGTATTATTGATAATACAAAAAGTGAAAATACAAATATAGAATATGTAGGTCAAAAAACAGTATATTCTTTATATAAAAAATACTGTGAATTAAACAATACAAATCATACAAATGGTATAACTATCAGTTCAGAAGGATTTTCTTTATTATTTCCACATAATAATCAATTGAGCGATTTAGAATATGACTATACAATACATGAAAATATAAACAAATTTAATGAAAAAATTAATGTACAACCTGATTGTATTTATATATTTATGGACAAACAATTTATCAATTTTATAATGATGATTCCGTCACACATTCGTAGAATTATCTATTAAAAATCTGCAGCAAAATCAAATATATTGTCATCAATCTTTTTATTTGCAAGAGCATATTCAGAATTGGTACGTTCGAAAAAATTTACCTTGGATTCAATACTAATTAATTCCATAAAATCAAAAGGATTCGATGAATTATATACTTTATCGCATCCTAATTGTAAAGCTAAACGATCTGCTACAAATTCAATATATTGAGACATTAACTTTGAATTCATTCCAATTAAACGACAAGGAATTGCTTCCAAAATAAACTCTTTTTCTATTTCTACACCTTCTTTTATTATTTCTATTATTTTCTTCTTCTGAATCTTCTTTTGTAATTTTGAATATAACACAACGGCAAATTCACCATGCATCGCTTCATCACGTGAAATTAATTCATTCGAAAATGTTAATCCAGGCATTAATCCACGTTTCTTTATCCAATAAATTGCTGCAAAACTACTAGAAAACATTAAAGATTCTACTACTGCAAATGCAACTAATCTTGTAGGAAAAGTACTCTTTTTGTCACCAATCCACTTTTTTGCCCAGTTTGCCTTTTTGGCAATACAAGGAAAATTCTCTACTGCTTTAAACAACCTCGTTTGTTCTTCTTTGTCTTTAATAAAAGTATCTATCATAATACTGTATGTTTCTGAATGAATATTTTCCATCATAATTTGAAACCCATAAAACGCACGAGCTTCTGCTAACTGTACATCTTTCAAAAAACGTACAGCCAAATTCTCTACAATAATACCATCCGATGCAGAAAAAAATCCTAAAACCATACTAATAAAATATCTTTCATCATCGTTTAATTTATCATTCCAATCAGCCAAATCCTTTGAAAAATCTATTTCTGTTGGAACCCAAAAACAATCAACCGACTTTTTATAAAATCCCCAAATATCATTATCTTGAATAGGAAACATTACATATCTATCTTGAGTTGCTGTCAAAATTGGATCGTTCTGAACATTTTCTTCACTTGGTAATATTTTAGAATCTTCCATAATTCCTAAATAATAATATATGGATACTTTTATTTTATTTAAATAAATATTATTATCATTTAGTCATATTTTTAATAATCAATACATTTATGTAGACAAAAAATATATAAATTAAATTTATTTCAATCTATATAAAAATATTTCTTTATATAGAATATTAATGTATCGAACGAAAATTAAACAACTGCGTGTTCATAGTCTATGGATGTCTCAAAAAGAATATAACCAAAAGTATATTCTTGAAATGATGATATTTCAAAAAGTTGGAAAAATAAATGACAATACACTCACCAGAACTCATATTCGTTTCATAGATTGATTATTACTCTAAAACGAAAAACTATAAAAAAATGAATTTATACTAAAATTCTAAACTACTATACTTCTAGAATATTTTTTCTTAAGTTTTTTAGTAGTGTTTGCATTACGTTTTTTAGATGGTTTTTTAGGTTTCGGTCTTTTATATTCTTCTTCATCTTCTTCTATAATAAAATCATCTTCATCGTCTTCATCTTCTTCATAGTATAATGGTTTTTTTTGTTTTTTTAAGGAACGTTTTTTTGATGATTTAGATTTCTTTTGTAAGAGTTTTTCTTTTTCTAGCAATTTTTGTTGAAGTTCTTGAATTTTACTTTGTTCTTGTTTAAGTTGATTTTCCTTTTCTTGAATTTTACTTTGTTCTTGTTTAAGTTTATCATCTTTTTCTTTAATTTGTTGGGCTGTCAATTTGTCTTTTTCCTCGCGTTCTTTTTTTTCTCTACCTTTTTTAATTCTTTTTTGTTTAATACCTTTACTATTTGATAAAAGGTCTTCCATAACTTTATCTTTACGTTCAGTTGCAATATCAAAAACCGTTTGACCTTTGCCATTTTTAATTTCCAAGTCTACATCTGGATAAGCTTCCAAAAAGGCTTTCACATAATCAATACATTTTGTATTTCTATGTAAAAATACAAGATTATGCAATAAAGTTGACTTTGTTTCATCCACATCAGTACTCATATTTTGATTTTTGTTTAAATATGATTTAAAACCGTTTATGTCCTTTTCAAACATGAATTTTAATGATTCTGAACCCCACTTTTTATCAAAATAATCAGTCATATTTTTGGTTGCTTCTGTGTCCAAAATGGGTGTATTGTCCTGTAACTGCAATGTTTTATCAGTTTCAGAATTAGTCAGATTTTTTGCACCTTTTTTGTAACACATAATACCTTGTTGATCTTTATTTTTTGCATAAGGGTATGCTCCATTATCTATAAATAATTCTCTAAGATCTATTTTAATTATTTTTTTAACATTATCAAAATTTTCTGAGTGAAACTCATTACATAAATATTGTAAAGGAGTAATACCTTTTGTATTAGAATTATTAATATTTACTCCTGAATCTATAATGATTTGTATAATTCCAATAGAATCGTTATTTAACTCATCTTCAGAACGTTTTTCGGTAACTATTTCGTATCCACGTTTATCTATAATATTATGTGCAAGATCTGGATCAATACCAAGGGGAATATCATTTGTGTCATTCTCTATATTTGTAATATCTGCACCTAATGATATTAATAACTCAAACATTTTAACATTTGTTGACGAAGCCGCATAATGTAAACATGTATAACCACTTTCCTTATTTTTTATGTTTACTGGTACTTTTTTTTCTTTTCCTTCTCTATATTTTGCATCTAAATATTTTATAATTTCCAAATGTGAAAGTGATGTTCCTCTAGATGCATTATGAAATGCATTTTTTCCTCTTTTATCAAATATTCTCATATCTGCATCATTTTCAACTAATAATTTAACTAATTCAAGATTACCGTCTGTACAAGCAAAATGTAAAGCAGTTTCTCCATTATTTGTTTGTGCGTTAACTTCAACTGACCTTTGATCGTGTGTTATTAATAATCTAATAAAATCGAGTGTATTATAATTAGGATTTGTTGTAAAATTCGTTACTGCTGCATAATGTAAAGGTCTAAATCCCATCTCATCTTTCAGTTCTTCAGGTTTCTCACCAAGGAAGTTGGAATTAAGTACTTCTTTAAAAAATTTTTTCATACAGAATCTAGCTGCCAGATGCAAAATATTTACACCTGGGTTTTCATTTATAAGTTTCGGGATATTGGTTTCACGCACTTCTCTATGAGTTGATTGTGTAAGAGGTATTTTATGTATTGTTATATAGTCCTGAGCCAACAGACTCTCAGACGCCTTTTCAAAATTTTGACTATTTTTATTTGTATCAATAGCATCAATTAAATATTGCTCTTTTCTAACCATGGAAATATTTCGGTTAAATAATGTTCTGTTTACAAAATCTATTAAATTACCTTGTGCATTTAGGAAATAAGAGACACCGGTGATTGCTTCGTGATCCTCTTGAGCATCTATTAATGTTCTTGCAACGGCAATATCTAACGCACCACCTCTTTTAACCAAAGGCATCTTCGATTTAACTTTTCTTGTTTTTTTTTCTATATTATTTTGTTTCTTTCTTGAATATGTCATGTATCTATATGTATATATATAATACCAATAGATATAATCAAAAATAAATTACTCTAATCCTAATTGCTGATCAATTTCATACGTATCTTCACCACGTTTTATCATATCTTTACGTAGTTTCATTAATCTTTTTTTATCTGAACGATTCAAATCTTTTTGTTCTTCTGGTGCCTTTTCAATTGTATTTCCTAAAGCATCTTTTTTTTCTTCTTCTTTATTGAAATTTAATTGACGAGCTGCCAATTTTTCAGCCTTTTTACGAGCTTTTTCAACTTCTTCCATCCACTCTGCACCCATTACTGTCAATCTTCCTGATTCCAATATCCATTTTTCAGGACATAATGCTTCGTAAAATTCTGCATTATGTGAAATCATAAATATACCTCCTTTAAACTCTTTAATTGCCAAAGCTAAAGCACCCAAAGAATCTCTATCCAAAAAATTGGTAGGTTCATCCAAAATAACCAAATGAGGCAAGTTCCACAAACCAGCACCTAATACTACCTTTACTTTTTGACCACCAGATAAAGCACCCATTCGCGTATGTTCAGCAAATGCCGGCTCCAATCCAAAACAATCCAAATGTTTTTGAATTTCGCCAGTAGTCAATTTACGTTGACCCAACATAGACTCTGCTGCAATTTGCTGATCCTTTTCATCCAACAACTTCTTATATCCCATTTCCAATAATTCTGTACGACTATGCCAACTGTCTTCACGTCCATCACCTTCCCACACAACTTCATATTCATGTTCGCGTTTTCCTGTTCGACGGGCTTTTAACTCTTCAACAATCCCCGTCTTCTCTTCTTTAGCCTTGTTACGAATTGCAGTCATTTCTTCTTCACTCATAGTAATAGAATCTTTTTGAACAGATTCTTTGTCAATACCGCCACGATAACGCCACATAATATACTCTATTGGTGTTTTGTCCAAATGATCTTCTATATGAGCAAATGCATGTTGAGCTACATATGCTACTCGCAAATTAGGATGTCTTTCTACACCACCTTGATCAGGCTCCAATTCTCCTACCATCAATTTAACCAAAGTTGACTTTCCTGCTCCATTCACTCCTACAACTGCTACACGAGATGCCAAAGAACACTGGATTGAAACATCAATCAATTGTGGATGAGGAGCAGTTGGATATTGGAAATATATGTTCTTTGTCTTTAAAACAGCCTTGGTTAGAGATTTTACACCTTCCAAAGGACCTGGCTCAGGAAAATTAAAAGCAACAATATCGCTGGACAATTCATAATATGCTTTAGCTTCAGGTTTTTGTTTGACAAACTCAGACAAATTACCACGATAAGACTTTAATTTCAAATTCTCATAATGTATAATGTTTGTACACACCGCATCCAAAAACTTTGTATCGTGAGAAACCAATAAACACGTACACTTCTTCAAATCTATTATATAATCCGTCAACCATTTTACTGCAAACTGATCTAAATGATTTGTAGGCTCATCCAACAATAACATGTCTGGATTTAACAACATCGCCCGCGATAAAGCCAATTTCATACGCCAACCTCCAGATAATGTACTCACACCTGCATCGATTGCTGCTGCTGTTCGCGAAACTCCAAAACCCATCGAAGTCAACATTTCCTTTACCGTTTCTTCACTACAACCATTTTGTTTCACCTTTTCATCTGTCATTATATATTCAATAACTGTCATATCTGCCTTTTCTCCAATAATCTCACACTCCACATATACTGTAATCAATTCTGTAGGAAAACCTTGTAAATTACCACCTGCAATTGATTTCATTAATGTTGACTTTCCAGCACCATTCGGACCCACTAATCCATATTTACGACCAATCTTTACTCTAAAAGGTGTCTGGTGAAGCAATACACGTGTTCCATATGCTAATGAAAATTGAGCATTACATAAATCTTCTTCTTCATCTTCAGGATCCACTTTATCTGGAGTCAAATTAGCAATTCCTTCTTTATGAACCATTTCAATAATTTTTGTTTTAATTTCTGCTTCACAATCTAAATAAGGTGCTACACAACATGACCAATCTTCATATTTACGATTGTTTGATTGAATAAGTCCTTCACAACATTTAGACATATGATCCAATAAACGACCGTGTTGTTCTGGCAATTCGGCATTTTTAACACAATCTATTATTAAATTACGCAATTCATCATATTTCATTACGTTGTCACTTATTTCAGCTGCTTCACTACTTACACGTTGAAGTGTATCTAAAGAATTTTGACAAACTTTTCTTACTTCTTCTATTGCAATCTCGTCTATACCTCTCTCTAAAACTGGTTTCAAAACTGGATAAAAAAATGCAGCCGTTCTGGGATCATTTACTAATTTACACATATTACCTATTACCAAAGCTGAACGACGTTTCACCGCTACTTTCTTTTCATACATTCCTTTCTTTAAAATTGGAACCAATAAACCCAAAGTTGACATATCTACTTCATTAATAAAACTTGTTGCAACTAAACTATCTAAAGCAGGTTCTGTATACTTTACTGGTTCCATATACGCCTTGATTACATCAGGAATTATTTTTATTATATCTACATTATCTATCACAGAACATAACTCTTCAAAACATACTTGGGTTTGTTGCTTCACTTCGGGTTTAATATCCCCAGCCATATCAATCAATCTCAAAATCATATCCGATAAATTAAACTTCACTACACTTGATTGATGTTTCGCAAAAGAACCCAATAAAATGAGGGCTCCCTTCTTTATTTGCCATTTCATAGATCCAAAATTCTCATACAAAATATTCATGTATTGCTTCATAGCAAATGGATTCATATTTTTTATTATTTGTTCACCAACCTCTTTGGCTTTAGTCATAGTATTCTTATTTGTCAATTTATTTAATATATCAGGTAAAATTTCCATCAAAAATGGCTCTATTTTTAAATCATTATTACTGATAAAATCAATCAATTCATCGAATGATTCATTTTCTATTAAATTTTTCAATACGTCTACAGTCGAATCAAATGAACTCATTAAGGGAGTATATAAATACAATATAATACAACAAACTTATTTTTTATATAATTTATTTTATATAATTCAATTATTATATAAAATTCTATAACCACATTATATAATGGAT
>MDSV01145266.1_pt1 | contig 17228 bp, 15 predicted proteins | sample 810851 | NCBI WGS metagenome assembly MDSV01 (sample SAMN05326640, study PRJNA326480) | marine metagenome | isolation source: seawater | place: Atlantic Ocean: North East | collected 2012 | reverse complement strand
TGGATTAATTCCAATCATACCTTTTTTATTTTTAATAGCTATTATTTGATCATCATGTAAATTTCTGAAGTGTGGACATAGTTTATAAACACTTGAATGAGATGCAATAAATGGTTTTTTAGAAATCTTTTCTATATCCCAAAAACTTTGTTCACCAATATGAGAAACATCAATTAAAACATTATTTTCTTGGGATATATTTATAACTTCTTTTCCAAAATTATTTAACCCAATTTTTTTAATTTTAGTTTTATTATATTTTTCATCATAGTTCGATGATACCCAATCAAGAGAATGATTCCATGTAGGTCCTAAATAAAATAAACCTCTATTAATAAAATGATATAAATTATCTAAGTTATTTTCTATCGCCTCTCCACCTTCCATAGATATGGGCAGAAGAAGTTTATCACTATTAATACCATCTATAATATCTTGTAATTTTTTAGGGATTAAAACATTCTCGATATTTGACAACTTTTCAAGTTCATCAAACATTCTATTTGCTTTATAGAAGAAATTTGGATCAGATGATTTAGTTGATACCCAGATAATTAATATTTGTAAATTAATACATGATTCTTTAAGTCGAGGTATGTCAGTATGTCCATGAGATGTTAGCTTGGTAACATCCTCGCCTTCCATAATTCTTTGCACAAGATCATTGTGCAAATCTGCAACAAACATTTAATTAATCAATAATTTCCATTTTGATAATTTTATCAGGATTTGAAGGTGGCTCGCCTCTAGTAATATTATCGACAAATTCCATTCCTTCAACCACTTGCCCCCATACACTGTATTGTCCATCTAAAAATGTGCAATCATTAAAACAAATAAAGAATTGGCTATTTGCGCTATTCGGAGGCGCAGCTCTTGCCATTGATAATGTCCCACGACCATGATTAACTTCAGAAAATTCAGCCTCTATATCAGGTAAAGAAGATCCTCCTGTTCCAGCTCTAGATAAATTAAATTTATCATTGGAAGAATTACCAAATTCTACATCTCCTGTTTGTGCCATAAAACCATCTATTACCCTGTGAAAAACAACGCCATCATATTGACCTTCGTTTATTAATTTTTTGATTTGATCAACATGTTTTGGTGCTATGTCAGGTCTTGTCTCAATTACTACAACACCATCTTTGAGTGTCATTTGAATTTTATCTCTTTTATCATCAGCCATTAACTTACTCCCTAATAATATTGTTGAGACAAATAGGCTTAAAAAAATAATATTATTTAATTTAATCATATTTGTTTGCTTTACCTTAGCTCAATTTGTTTTATATATATCTTAATGCACATCTTTGAAGAAAATATCAAGCAATTAGGTATAGAGATACCTGATATGCCTGCTCCTCTAGCTAATTACTTGCCTTATAAAGTGTCAGATAGTGTAGTTTATGTAGCTGGTCAAGGTCCCGTAAAAAATGGTGAGCTAGTATATAAGGGTAAAGTTGGAAAAGACATTAGCATTGATGATGGAATTAAAGCTGCTGAACTTTGTTGTATAAATATAATTGCTGCACTTAAAAAAAGTATTAATGGTGATTGGAATAGACTAGAAAGTTTTTTAAAGCTTGGTGGCTTTGTTAATTGTAACGACAATTTTCAGGATCAACCAAAAATAATAAATGGTGCCTCTGATTTATTAGTTAGCATATTTGGTAATCAAGGAAAACACTCAAGATTTGCAGTTGGATCAAATTCATTGCCAATGAATATATCTGTTGAAATAGACGCAATAATAAAAATAAAATAATCTTTCTATGAGTAAATTTTTTTTTTGCTCTTCCTTAAATAAAATTGATAAAAATGCATGGAATAGATGTATTGGTAATGACCATCCATTTCTTCAATACGAATTTTTAAACGCATTAGAAAAAAGTGGAAGTGCAACAACTAAGACTGGCTGGCAACCATATCACTATATTGAAAAAGAAAAGGAAGAAATTATAGCAATATGCCCCCTTTATATAAAAAATCATTCATTCGGTGAATACATTTTTGATCACTCATGGGCAGATGCTTATCACCGATATGGTCTAAATTATTATCCAAAATTACAATCTGCAATCCCTTTCACACCTGTAACTGGCGATAGAATAATAATTAACAATAGAAAAAAAAATAAAATAGAAAAAGAAAACGAGATAATAACAAATATAATTTCTGAAGCAAAAAAAATTAATGTGTCATCATTGCATTTCAATTTTATCAAAAACCCTTCTCAATGGAAAAACCAAAAGGAAATAATGTTTAGATCTGGTATCCAATATCATTGGAAAAATCAAAATTATAAAAACTTTAATGAATTTCTTGGAAACTTGTCTTCAAGAAAAAGAAAAATAATCAAAAAAGAACGTCAATGCATTGATAGCAATGATTTAAAAGTTGAATTATTAAATGGTGATTCAATTAAGGAAGAGCATATAAAATTCTTTTATGATTGTTACCTAGATACAACTGAAAGAAAATGGGGCTCTACTTATTTGTCAAAAAATTTTTTTGACGAACTTCTTTCAAACTTTAAAGATAAAATTTTACTAATAATAGCTTTTCACGGAAACAATAAAATAGCTTCAGCAATTAACTTTTTAAGTAAAACTCATTTGTATGGAAGATTATGGGGAGCTAAGTATGAAATTCCATTTTTACATTTCGAACTTTGTTATTACCAAGCTATTGATTATGCAATAAAAAACAAAATTGAAGTTGTTGAAGCAGGTGCTCAGGGAGAGCATAAATTGCAGAGAGGCTATGTTCCTACAAAAACTTGGAGCGCTCATTGGATTAAGGACAAAGAGTTTAGTACGGCTATTGAAGGTTTTCTGAATAAAGAAGGTCAATTAATAGAAAATGAAAAAAATAAGCTTGATACTTTACTGCCTTATAAAAACTAGGCTAATTGTTGTTTTTTTTCTTCTTGCTTATTGGAAAAATTGAATGAGATGCTTTTATTTTTTAAAGAAATCTCAACATGTCCACCCTTAGCCAGTTTTCCGAAAATTAATTCTTCTGCCATTGGTTTTTTTACTTTTTCTTGGATAACCCTACCTAATTCCCTAGCACCATAAACTTCATCATATCCTTCTTCTGCAAGGTATTCTTTTGCATCTTTGTCAATTGATAGAGAAACACCTTTATCTTCTAGTTGAGCTTCTATTTCTATAATAAATTTATCAACGATAGATAAAACTATTTTTTTAGATAAATGATTGAAATGAATTATTGAATCTATTCTATTTCTAAATTCTGGAGAAAAAATTCTATTTATAGTTTCGCTACTATCATCACTAGATCTTACCGAATTGAAACCTATTTTCTTTTTTGAAACGTCTATAGCCCCTGCATTTGTTGTCATAATTAGAATAACATTTCTAAAATCTACTGATTTACCATTGTGATCTGTTAATTTACCGTAATCCATTACTTGCAACAAAATATTAAAAAGATCATAATGTGCTTTTTCAATCTCATCTAACAACAGTACACAATGTGGGTTTTGATCTACACCATCTGTCAACAATCCTCCTTGATCAAATCCAACATACCCTGGAGGTGCACCAATCAATCTACTTACTGTGTGACGCTCCATATATTCAGACATATCGAATCTTAATAATTTGATACCTAAAGTTTTGCTAAGCTGTCTAGCTACCTCTGTTTTACCGACTCCAGTAGGTCCTGAAAATAAGTAAGATCCTATTGGCTTGCCATCTTCTCTTAATCCAGCTCTTGCTAGTTTTATAGATGATGACAACTCTTGAATTGCTTGATCCTGTCCAAAAACAAAATTTTTAAGATCTCTCTCTAAATTTTTAAGATTATTTTTGTCACTTTGATTTACAGATTTTGTTGGTATTCTTGCCATAAGAGCAATTACATCTTCAATATCTTTTGATAAGATTATTTTTTTTCTTTTTTGTTCAGGAAGCAAATATTGAGAAGCTCCTGCCTCATCAATTACATCAATAGCTTTGTCGGGTAGTTTCCTGTCACCTATATATTTATTTGATAATTCGACAGCACTTATAATAGCTTCAGGTGAATACTTAATTTTATGATGATCCTCATAATAAGTTTTAAGTCCTTCGAGGATTTTAATAGCTTCATCTTTAGAGGGTTCTTTTATATCTATTTTTTGAAATCTTCTTACTAAAGCCCTATCTTTTTCAAAGTAATTTTTAAATTCCTTATAGGTTGTTGATCCAATACACCTTAGTGTGCCATTACCTAATGATGGTTTTAATAGGTTACTAGCATCCATCGAGCCTCCACTTGTAGCACCCGCCCCAATAACTGTATGAATTTCATCAATAAACAGAATTGCTTTATCTTCTTTTTGTAGATCTTTCAGAACAGCTTTTAATCTTTCTTCAAAATCTCCTCTATATCGAGTACCAGCAAGAAGTGAACCCATATCAAGAGAGTAAATTGTTGAGTCTTCCATTATTTGTGGAACTAATTTTTCAGTTATTCTTTTTGCCAGCCCTTCAGCAATAGCTGTTTTTCCAACACCGGGATCACCAACGAAAAGAGGATTATTTTTCTGTCTTCTACATAAAATTTGAATAGTTCTATCAAGCTCAGAACTTCTGCCTATCAATTTGTCAATCTTTCCATTTTTAGACTTTTCATTTAAGTTAATGCAAAATTGATCTAGTGCTCTTTGAGAATTTTTAGATTGACCACTTTCACTAATTTTATCATCTAAAATATCATCTGTTTCTAAATTTTCATTTGCTTTTGATATTCCATGAGAGATATATTGTACTGCATCAAGTCTAGTCATATTTTGTTGGTGTAAGAAATATACTGCATGACTTTCTTTTTCAGAAAATAGAGCAACAATCATATTTGCCCCAGTAACATTTTCACGTCCACTTGATTGAACATGAATTGCTGCTCTCTGAAGAACTCTTTGAAATCCATTTGTTAGCTTTGGTTCTCCTGTAAAATTTTCTTTTAAAGTCTGCAAATCTTTAGAAATAAAATTTTTAATATTGATCTTTAATGAACTTGTATCGACAGCACAGGCTTTTAAAACACTTATAGCATCTTGATCATCTAAAAGAGATAAAAGTAAATGTTCAAGGGTAACATATTCGTGCTCATTGTTACTTGCTAATTCGTATGCATCTCTTAATGTTTTTTCTAAATTAGGTGAGAGCATTATGATTTTTCCATCGTGCATTGAAGAGGATGCTCATTTTTTTTTGCCAAATCCATAACTGATTTGCATTTAGACTCAGCCACTTCATATGTAAATATTCCGCATATTCCAATGCCGTTTTTATGCACGTGCATCATTATTTGAGTGGCCTCCTCAGATTTTTTATTAAAAACTTTTTCCAAAACCATAACCACAAACTCCATTGGGGTATAATCGTCATTCATAAGTAAAACGTTATACATTGAGGGTTTTTTGGTCTTAGGCTTAGAGTCTAAAAGAAGCCCTCTTTGAATATCATTGTTATTTTCGTCGGAATTCATAATAGTTAAATAATATCTTTTTTTATATTTTAAAGCATTTTTTATGTTTGTAAGGAGCGAAATTGATATGATATTGAAATAATAGTGAAAAATTTTCAAGTTAATTACTTAATACTAATTTTTTTAATCATAATAACTTTTTCTTTTGAGTCATTAGCTAAAAAAGCTGCAATAGTAGTGGACTTTGATACAAAAGAAGTGCTTTTTGAAAAAAATGCAGATACAAAAAATTATCCAGCATCTTTGACAAAAATTATGACTTTGTACATTGTTTTCGATTATGTAAAAAAAGGTAAATTAAATTATGAAGATCAAATGCTAGTATCTTCAACAGCAGCTTCAAGATCGCCAAGTAAGTTATACTTAAAACAAGGTAGTACAATCAAAGTAAAAGATGCTGTTAATGCTCTTATTATAAAATCTGCAAATGATGTTGCGACAGTAGTATCAGAAGAAATAAGTGGATCAGAAAGAGAATTTGCAAAACTAATGACTAAATATGCAAAAGAATTAGGAATGAATAATACAACTTTTAAAAATGCTTCAGGTCTTCCAAACAAAGGTCAATTAACTACTGCAAGAGATATATATAAGCTTTCTTATGCGTTAATAACAACATTTCCAGAAGAATATAAATTATTTAGCAAAACTTCCTTTAGATGGAAAGATAAGATTTACAAAACACATAATAAATTAATGTTAAACTATGATGGTGCTGATGGAATTAAAACAGGGTATATTAAAGCATCTGGTTTTCAATTAGCTTTCTCAGCTGTACGTGAAAATAAAAGAGTAATAGGTATTTATTTTGGAGGAAACACAGGTAAACAACGAAATGATCGACTAAAACTTTATATGGATACTGCTTTTAAAAAATTGAATATTGAAAATACAAATGCCCATAAAGCAGAAAATATAAAAGATAATAAAAAACAAAGCTCAGTTAATAATAAATATTCAATTGTTGTAGGAACTTTTAAATATAGGAAAAATGCAGAAAAACAAATCATGTTAATTAAAAGTAAATATCCTGTAACGACTAAAGGGAAGGAATCAAAAGTAGTATTTATAGAAGATTCAGGAAAAAAACTTTATGAGTCAAGATTTACAAATTTTAGTAAAAAAGATGCTTATCAAGCATGTAAGAGATTAGCTAAGTATGGCAGAGATTGTTTTGTTAGATTGTAAATTTAAAATCTACACCACTTAATTTAAGTTGATTTTCTACGACATTAATTAACTTTATTAATCCATTTTTAGAAGTTGATTCAACTCTACATGTAAGTTGATTTTGGGTGTTACTTGCTCTCATTAAAAACCAGCCATCTTCGACTTCTACTCTTATACCATCTATATCAATAACATTCCCTTTAAAAGATGTGAGTCTTTCTTTTATATCATCAATAATTTTAAATTTTTTAGTTTCATCAACATCAAATCGTGTTTCAGGTGTAGAAAAAGTTTTAGGATATTTATTTATTAATGTATTTAAATTCGAATTATCCTTACTTAGAATCCTTAAGAGCCTTAAAGCCACATACATTGCATCATCATACCCATAAAAATCATCACCATAACAAATATGCCCACTCATTTCTCCAGATAAAGGTGATTTTATCTCTTTCATTTTTTCTTTTATTGGTGAATGTCCTGTTCTTTCCATTAATGGTTCGCAGCCTATTTTTTTTGCTTCATCAAAAAATACTTTACTACATTTAACATCCATAATAACTTTAGGATTTTGATATAAATTAGATATCTCCGAGCATAAAACTAGCATGTATTGATCTGCCCAAACAATATTTCCTTCATTATCTATAACCCCAAGTCTATCCCCATCACCATCAAAAGCTAATCCAATGTCACATTTATTTTCTTTTACAGAACTAATTAATTGTTCCATATTTTTTGGTACTGTTGGATCAGGGTGATGGTTTGGAAAATTCCCATCTACTTCTTGATTTAATAAAATATTTTCAGTATTTTTAAGATTTGAAATTAATTTATTAATTATAACACCCATTGCCCCATTACCAATATCCCAACTTATTTTTAATTTTTTTTGAATAGAAATGTTTTTAAGGATTCTTTCAACATAAGCGTCAATAATATTAACTTTTTCTATTGATCCATCTTTTATTTCTAATTTTACATTCTTAACTATAGATTGAAATTTTTGAATATTTTTACTAAAGAAACTATGCTTATTAAGTACCATTTTAAAACCATTATATTCAGATGGATTATGCGATCCTGTTATCATTATTGCCGCATCCGTTTTAAGATGAAAGTCAGCAAAATATAACATTGGTGTTGGGCAGATACCAATAATGTGAACTTTAGCTCCAGACTCTTTAAGACCAGTGCTTAAAGCTTTGAATAGTTTAGGAGAAGTCAAACGACCGTCGTAGCCAAGTGAAATATTATTCGATTTTAACTTTTCATAAACAACATAACCAAAAACTCTTCCTATAGTATAGGCAGTATTTTCAGTTATATTTTTGTCAACAACACCCCTAATATCATATTCTCTTAAAACTTCAGGATCAAATTGTTCAATCTGATAATTATTTTCCAGTACCATAATACTTAAAGCCTAATCTTTCTAATTCCTCTTGATTATAAATATTCCTTAAATCAAAAATTTTCTTTGTTTTTACTACTTCACCAATCTTTAAAAAATCAAGAGCCCTAAATTCATTCCACTCTGTTCCAATAACTATTGCATCACTATTATTACAAGCTTCATAAGAAGAATTAAAATAGTTAAATCTAGTGAACTCCTTTTTAACATTACTTATGGATACTGGATCATAACAATTTATTACATACCCTTTTTTATATAGATAACTTGCTAGTTTAATTGATGTTGACTCTCTTATGTCGTCAGTATTGGGTTTAAAACTTAAACCTAAAAAAGATAATATTGATTTTTTTTCTGTATTTTTTATAATTTTATTAGCTATATTTTTAATTCTATTTTGATTTGCTTCATGAACAGCATTAATTATGGTTAAATCAACATTATATTTTTTTGCAGTAGAAGAAAATGCTTTTACATCTTTTGGAAAACAAGAACCTCCATAACCTGGTCCAGCATGCAAGAATTTTGATCCAATTCTTTGATCTATACCCATAGCTTTTGAAACTTCTTGAACATTTGCTCCAACTGCTTCACATAAATCTGCTACTTCGTTAATAAATCCAATTTTTGTAGCCAAAAAACTATTGGAGGCATATTTTATAATTTCAGCTGTTTCAATTGATGTAGATACAATAGGAGTCTCTCTAAGATATAAAGGTCGATATAATTCTTTCATAATTTTTTCTGCTTTAGAATTTTCAGTTCCAATAACCACCCTATCAGGTCTAATAAAATCATCTATGGCAGATCCTTCTCTTAAAAACTCTGGATTAGATACAACATCAAAATTATCTTGAGAAATTTTTTTGTTTATTATTTTTTTAATCTCTTTAGATGTACCAACTGGTACTGTTGATTTTGTAACAACTAAACAATATTTTTTTATATTTTGACTTATTTCTTCTGCAACTGACCAAACATAACTTAAATCTGCTTCATCATCTAATCTTTTACTAGGAGTTCCTACAGTGATAAATACTATATCTGCATCCTTTATTGAATCACTAAGTGATGTAGAAAAAGTTAAAAGTTTTGTTTTTTTTAAATGTTTAGATAGTAAATTATCCATGCCAGGTTCATAAAATGGACATTTTCCAAATTTTAAACTTTTAATTCTTTTTGCATCTTTATCAATACATACAGTTTTATATCCAAACTCAGCAAAACATGCACCTGAGACCAAACCTACATAACCTATACCAACAATAGCTAATTTCATTGTGACCCTATAAACCTGATTACACGTGTATTAAATGAGAATTATTAAGAAAAAATTAAATATTTAGCTATTTGCATGTATGAACAGAACCTCTTTCTATTATGTCAACTTTAGCAAGAAAATTTTCGATTTTATTAGGATTTTTATTCTTATTTAAGAGTATATTAATTGCTTTTCTACCAAGTTCTTTAACTGGAAAAGAAACAGCTGTTATTGGCGGAGTACTTAAATCTCTAACTAATGGACCATCAAAAGTTATTATTGAAATATCTTTCCCTATTTTCAACTTCAAGAAGTTACAAGCTTTGATAGCACTTAGTGCTGAAAATTCTGTAGAACAAATTATAGATGATATTTTTTTATTTTTTATTAGCATTTTTTTTATAATTTCAAAACTTTTTTCAGGTTCTTCAAGTTTTACAGAAGAATAATAATTAGTATTAAAATTTATTTTATTTTTCTTTAGTACTTTTAAAAAAGAATTTTTACGTTCACTGGCAAAATTGTATTTCTCAGAAATATTTATATATGATATGTGCTTATGTTTTTTATTGATTAAATAATTAACAATTATTTCTATTGCCCCTGCATTATCTAAGTCTACCCAAGAAAATAAATTGTTAGATTTAGTTTTACCCCATGCAACATAATTAACTTGATATTTATTTAAAAGATCTATTCGTTTATCTTTTGTTTTTATATTTTGTAAAACAATATTTTCAATTTTTTGTTCCAAAATCAATTTCTTATATGATTCTATTTCTTCTTTTTCACTTTTGGCAAATAAGATTTGTAATTGGATACTCTCTGAGAATAATTCATCTGACATACCTGAAATAAATTGAAAAAAATTTCCTTGATTAAGTAAGCTGGCATTAGTGCCATAAATTGGTAGAACATATCCAACAGTTTTAGCTTTACCTGAAGCAAGAACACTTGCATAAGGATTTGGGCTATAATTATATTTAAGAGCATATTTTTTGACTTTTTTTCGAGTTTTTTCGCTAACATCTGAATAACCACCAAGGGCTCTTGATACAGTTGTTATTGATAGATCTAATTTTTTAGCTAATTTTTTTATATTCATATATTTTCTGAATAACTATATATTTTCTGAATAACTTACAATTAATAAATTGACAACCAAAACGTTTTGGTAAAATATAATAAATATTTTATTAATATGGAGGAATAATGAATAAATTATTTAAAATCTTATTAGCAATTTTCTCTTCATTTTTTATTAGCTTTTCTGCAATTGCAGGAGGACATTATACTGGACCAGATTTAAGTGGTCAAAAAGTTGTAATGTTTGGTCCATGGTTATCACCAGAGCAAGAAATAATGAGAGAGGTTGGAGCTATTTTTGAAAAAGCTACCGGAGCAACATTTGAATATGGTGGCTCAGATAGTTTTGAACAACAAGTAATGATTGATCTTAAAGCAGGTAGTGCTGCAGATTTAGTTGTATTTCCACAACCTGGTTTGGCTGCTAATGCTGCAGCTATGGGAGGTTTAGTACCTCTTGGAAATGATATAAAACAAATGGTGTTAGATAATTACGCTGCGGGTCAATCATGGATTGATCTATCTACATACGCGGATGAAAATGGTAAAGATCAGTTTAATGCTATTTTCTTTAGAACTAATGTTAAAAGTTTAGTTTGGTATTCACCCGATAACTTTGAAGATAATGGTTATGAAGTTCCAGGTACAATGGAAGAATTAATAGCTCTAACAAGGCAGATGGCTTCAGATGGAAATACACCATGGTGTATTGGGCTTGGCTCTGGGGCAGCTACTGGTTGGCCTGCAACAGACTGGATGGAAGACATTATGTTAAGAACTCATACTCCAGATGTTTATGATATGTGGGTATCAAACGAAATGCCATTTAATGATCCAAGAGTTATTGAAGCAATGAATTTTTTTGGAACTTTTGCATTAAATGATAAATTTGTTAATGGTGGTTCAAAAGCTGTTGCAACTACTGATTTCAGAGATGCACCAAATGGTCTATTTACATCACCTGCAGAATGCATGATGCACAGACAAGCAAGCTTTATACCAGCTTTCTTTCCTGAGGGTGTTGAAGCAGGTGTAGATTATGACTTCTTCTATTTTCCTGCTTATGCAACAAAAGATCTTGGAACTCCAGTTCTTGGTGCAGGTACATTAGTTGCTGCTACTAATGACAATCAAGCAACAATTGAATTTGTTAAGTTCTTAATGCATCCAGAAGCACACGAATATTGGATGGCTAAAGGTGGATTCTTAACTCCTCATAAAGGTGTAGATGGAAGCAAATATGCTAGTGATACTTTTAGAAAATTAGGAGAGATCTTAACTGGAGCTACTACCTTTAGGTTTGATGCTTCAGATTTAATGCCTGGCGCAATTGGTGCTGGTACTTTCTGGACAGGTATGGTTGATTATACTAACGGAAAGTCTGCTGAAGACGTAACTGATGCGATCCAAGATAGTTGGGACGCAATTAAATAATATTCCTCTAGTAACAGGCGAACAATTAACTTGTTCGCCTGTTTTTTTTATATATTTACTTATCGATGAGTATTATTAATTTAACTTTCATAGTTTTATTTGGAATATTCTTCTTTGTTTTATTTTTTCATACCTCAAACTATTTTTTAGATATTTATGAAAGAAAACAAAATAAAAAATATAATTTTGAAAATTCAATAAGAGTAATAATTTTTATTGCACCTGCTTTTGTTGTACTTTTTATTTTTATTTTATACCCTGTATTTGAAACCGTAAGACTTAGTTTTTATGATAAATTTGGAAGAGAATTTGTTGGATTATATAATTATAGATGGGCAATCAATGATCCAGAATTTAAAAGAAGTATATTAAATAATTTAGGCTGGTTACTAATAGTTCCCACGCTTAGTACATTTTTTGGTTTATTGATTGCTAACTTGGCAGATCGTATTTGGTGGGGATCAATTGCAAAATCAATAATTTTTATGCCAATGGCTATATCCTTTGTAGGTGCTGGGGTAATATGGAAGTTCATATATGAATACAGAGGTCCAGAAAATACTCAAATTGGTCTACTAAATGCAGCTATTGTTTCACTTGGTTATGAACCACAGGCTTGGTTAACTATTCCAATATGGAATAATATTTTCTTAATGGTAATAATGGTTTGGATACAAACAGGATTAGCATTAGTTATATTTAGTGCCGCACTAAGGAGTATACCAAAGGAAATGCTTGAAGCAGCTAGAATTGATGGCGCAAGTGAAGTTAAAATTTTTTTTTCAATCATTATACCGTATCTTGAACAAACTATATTAGTTATATGGACTTTGATTACTATTATTGTCTTAAGAATTTTTGATATTATTTTTGCCATGACAAATGGGGAATGGCAAACTGGTGTGTTAGCAAACCTAATGTATGATTGGATGTTTAGAGGTGGCGGAGACTCAGGGAGAGGAAGCGTATTAGCTATAGTTATTATGATAGGTGTAATACCAATTTTAGGTTGGAATTTATATAAACATAGACAAGAACAAAAAATATAATGAAGAAAATATCTTTACCTTCCATATTTTCTCAGTTGTTATTATTATTTTTTGTTCTAATTTGGATCATTCCTACTTTTGGTTTATTTATTAGCTCGTTGAGGGATAAAGACCTTTTAGCGATAAGTGGTTGGTGGACTTCTTTAACTACAACAAAAGTTAATGAAATTCATAGAATGGCTGGAATGGATGAACAAATTAAAGAAGATGATTTTTTTGTTATTAAGGGAAAATTATTTGATAGCAATTCTGGAAAAAAAATTCAAAGCTTTGGAATTACCTCAAAAAGAATTAATGAATTTAATACAGATGAAATAGCAATATTAAAAGATGATAGTATTGTTACAGTAAATGAAGATGGTCATTATATTTTAAAGTCTAATAAAAAGTTTACAAAAAAGAAAGGTAAAAGAATATTTACAACTTCACTAAGCCCGCCTGCATTTACTTTTGATAATTACAGAGAAGTACTATTCAAAGAAGGTATTGGAAGAGCTTTTATTAATACCATGGCTGTAGCTCTACCATCAACATTAATTCCATTAATTATTTGCTCTTTTTTTGCCTACGCACTTACATGGATGAAGTTTTATGGAAGAGACACATTGCTTGCCATAATAATAGCATCTCTTGTTGTGCCATTACAAATGTCATTAATACCTATATTGACAATATATAATGACTTTGGTGCCTTATTTGGAGTGGCAGCAAAATCATACCCAGGGGTCTGGATGGCTCATACTGGATTTGGATTAGCATCAACAACTTTTCTATTAAGGAATTTTTTAAAATCTTTACCAAATGAAATGATGGAAGCAGCAAAAGTTGATGGAGCCACACATTATGATATTTTCTTGAGAATTATTTTGCCTTTGTCGATACCAGCTTTTGCTTCTATATTTATTTTACAATTTTTATGGTGTTGGAATGATCTATTAGTTGGATTAGTTTTCTTAGATCAAGTACCAAGTGAAATTATTTTAACAGCAAAATTAAAAGAGCTGCTTGGCTCTAGAGGTGAAAATTGGGAAATATTAACTACTGGAGCATTTGTATCAATGACTGTTCCTTTATTTATATTTTTTGCTCTTCAAAGATATTTTATTAGAGGATTAGTGGCTGGATCAGTTAAAGGTTAAAAAAATTTTCTAAACTAGACCTAAGAACTTTTCAGACCACTCTATCGATCCTTCAGTGTCAAAATCACACTCTTGTCTTTCTATTATTCTATTTGCACCAAGTTCCTTAAGCTTTTCATCAATTATTTTTCCAGCATTGCAAAAGTCGTAGTGAGATGAGTCGCCTAAAGCGAGTACACCGTATTTTAAATTTGATAAGTTAAGTTCATTTAATTTAGATAAATTTTCCCAAAATGTTAATCCATTATCTGGAACTTCTCCGTCTCCTGTTGTTGATGTTACTATCATTAATTTACGAATTTCCTGAAGTTTATCCATACTTATATCATCAAGTTCAAAAACTTGACTACTGAAGCCTTTTTCCTTTGAAACTTTATCAATATCAAAGGCCAGCTCTTCAGCTGTCCCAGTTTGAGTAGCATAAACAATGTGTAAAACATCTGACATAATTTAATAAATAATAACAATATTAATATTTCAAGCGGCGCCTTAAGTAATATTATATCGATATAATAACAAATATAATAAAGATTTTATTGATTATAAGTAATTAAAATATTACCTTTTTTTTAAATAAATGGAAAATAGAAATTTTATTAATGGAAATTTTATTGAGTCTATATCAAATAAGAGTGTTAATATAATTAATCCAGCTAATCAAGATTTGGTTGGTAGCATTAATGAAGCTATGGATGATGAAATAGATTTAGCCATGAATGCTGCTAAAAAAGCATTTGATAAAAGAATTCTTCAAGACATGGATACAAAAGCAAAATCAATAATGATGAGAGCAATTGCAAAAAAACTTAGAGAATATAGTAAAGAAGGTGGAGAACTTTTAAGTCAAGAAAATGGAAAAACCATTAGTCAATGTATAAGTGAATTTAAGGGAGCAGCTGATACTTTTGATTTTTATGCTGGAATGACCGATAAAATTGAAAATAAACTTATTCCCTCAAGTAAAGATACTTTTAACTATGTAGTATTAGAGCCATTTGGTGTTAGCTTACAAATAGTACCATGGAATTACCCGGTTTCTATTTTTTCAGGAATGGTTGCTCAAAATTTAATTGTTGGCAATACTATTGTTATTAAACCTCCAGAACTTTGTCCGTTATCCTCTAATTTTTATGGAAAAATCTTTATGGAGGTTGGTGTTCCTGAAGGAATAATAAATATTGTTCATGGTCGTGGTGAAATTACCGGTAGAAAATTAATTAAACATAATGGAAGTGATTATATTGTATTTACAGGCTCACCTGAAGTAGCATCAGAAATTCTTAAAGAAACCGCAGATAGAATTATACCATGTCATTTTGAATTAGGGGGAAAGTCTGCTGCAATAATATATCCTGACGCAGATATAGATAAAGCTGTTGATAGTACTATAAAAGGAATTTTTAAACCAAATGCAGGACAAATATGTGTTGCTATGTCTCGAGTAATTATTCATCCGAAAATTAAAGATGAATACATGTCAAAATTAATATCTAAAACTCAAAAACTAAAAATAGGTTCGGGGGCTAATAAAGATACTGACGTCACTCCTCTAATTTCTAAAGATCAAATGCAAAGAGTATCAAATTATGTTAAATCTGGGATTCAATCTGGAGCAGAATTAGCTCTTGGTGGTAATGAAGATGAAAATAAAGAAGGTAATTATTATCAACCAACAATTTTCAACAACGTATCAACTGATTCAACAATTGCTCAAGAGGAAATATTTGGTCCAGTAACTTCAGTATTTGATTTCGAAGATGAAGAAGAAGCAATTGATATAGCTAATTCAACAAATTATGGTTTGGCTTCTGGAGTGTTTACAGCTGATGATCAAAAAGCAAAATGGACGGCTGAAAGAATTCAGGCAGGAATAATTTGGCATAATGATTGGTTTGTCGATGGTACTAATTTACCAGGTGGAGGTTATAAAAAATCTGGATATGGAAGAGATGGAGGGATAGATGGAATTTATAGCCATGGTCAAACTAAAAGAATTAGTAAAAGACTATATTAAGATATTGTGAAAAAATTAACAGTCAAAGATATATTAGCTGCAAAAGGTATTAAAAAATTATCAGAAGTTTATACACACAATCCATTAGAAGCTGAAGCGTGCGAACTAGCAGGAATTGAAATGATAGTTTCTTCTGAGTTAAACGATATAGAAGGTATAAGGAATGCAGCTAAAAATACTTTTTTAACCGTTGGTTTACCCTATGGTACTTACATAAATGAAAACGAGATAGTTAGAAGATCTTTTGAGTTACTTAAAGTTGGAGCAGATGCAATTTACTGCCCTCAAGGAACTAAACTTATAAGAGCAATAGCAGATGAAGGAATACCAGTAGTAGGTCATTCAGGTTTTATTCCATATAAATCAACTTTGTATGGTGGCTTTAAAGCTTTTGGTAAAACTGCATTAGAAGCAAAAAAAATATATGATCAATGTATGACACTTAAAGATGCAGGAGTTTTTGCAATTGAAATTGAAATAGTACCTTTTAAAGTTGCTGAATTTATATCAAATAATATTGATGTATTTATGATCGGTATGGGAAGTGGCGTTGGATGTGATGCACAATATTTATTTGCTGAGGATATATTAGGCTATAATTCCGGTCATATTCCAAGGCATGCTAAAGTATATTCAGATATAGGTCGAGATCTTGAAAGAATAAGGGATAAATCGCAAAAGGCATTTAAAATGTTCAAAACTGATGTTGAGAAATCAAATTATCCATCAAAAGAGCATAATATAAATATTCCTGAAAACGAATTTAACAAATTTGCCAATATTGCTAAAAGTTAAATAATACTTAATAATAAGAATTAAAAATATGTTTTACTTGACTTCCAAAACGTTTCGGATTTAGTTTACTATTATTAAATATTATTATTATTTAGGGAGGAAATATGAAAATTTTAAAAATATTTTTAGCTTCTATTTTTTTATTACCACTATCTTATCAATCAGTAGCAGCTCCTACGGGACAAGATTTAGGTGATAACTGGTGTTCAGATGTAAAAATGCATTTTTATGCTGGTGGACCTGAAGCTGGTGGTTTTGCAGGAATTGTTGCTGCTGGCGCGATGAATGCTATTAGAGATACAGGTGCTGATGCAGAAATCATTTATTCAGAATGGGATTTTGAAAAAATGGTTCGTCAACTTAG
>MDSV01137595.1_pt1 | contig 17231 bp, 15 predicted proteins | sample 810851 | NCBI WGS metagenome assembly MDSV01 (sample SAMN05326640, study PRJNA326480) | marine metagenome | isolation source: seawater | place: Atlantic Ocean: North East | collected 2012 | reverse complement strand
TAATAAAAAAAAAAGAAGTAGATATTTTTTTAAAATATTCATTTCAAAAAAAAAAAATAAAAGTTTATAAAAAAAAAAAATTTCTGCCTGATATTAATGAACTTAAAAAAATAGTTAGTGAAATTAAAAAATTTAAACCTGATCTGATTATTGCTATTGGAGGAGGAGGAGTTATTGATTATTCAAAAATCGCCAACGGCATTGCTCATTTAAGAAATGTAGACAATATTTTTAATAGAAAAATTCAATTTAAAAAATACACTAAATTAATTGTAATTCCTACTACGGCTGGTTCTGGAGCAGAAGTAACACCAGGTGCTGTTTTGTATAAGAATAAAATTAAATATAATTTTAAAGATAAAAATCTTATACCAGACAACTATTATCTAATACCTGAGTTTATCATGGGAACTAATAGAAACTTAAAAAGTTCAGGTTTATTTGATAGTTTTAGTCAATCGATTGAGTCTCTAATATCTTTTAAGTCAAATAAGTTAAGTCAGAAAAATTCTTTAATTTCAATAAACTTAATACTTCGTCATTACAAAAAATTTTTAAATTATGATGATTATATCACTACTAAAAAAATGCAAATAGCAGCAAATTTTTCTGGTAAATCTATTTCTTTAACAGCAACAGGAGCTCCACATGCATTATCTTATTATTTGTCATCAAGTTTTGGGCTGTATCATGGAAATTCTGTTATAGTATATTTACCGGTCGTTTTAGAATACAACATTAGAAATATTGATATCTTGGACAAAATTAAAAAAAAAAGATTTTCTTTTCGTTTAAAACTTCTTCGAAAAGTATTTGGCGTTAAGTCTAATCTAGAAATTATTAAAAAGATTAATTCTATGATTAAATATTCTAAAATTAATATAAGATTAAATAAAAAATTACTAGACGAAAAAAAACAAAAAAAATCTATTAAGATTGAGCGATTAAAAAATAATCCAATTCCTATTAGTTATAACCAGATACTTCTTTTCAACAGAAAAGTATTTTTATGAAGTCATATAAAGAGATAAGATTAATAAACTATAAACACAGAAGAGATGCAGAAGAAGAATTTTATGTAGATATTGATAATTGGTTTAGATCTCCGTATTCTTCATTAAAGGCAAGATATTATATTGAAGTTTCATCGCTAATTGTTTTTCTTTTACAATCTACTAAAATTACCCCAAATCAATTGTCAATATTTTATGGTTTTCTTGGTTTGCTCTCAGGTTTTTTACTCTGTTTAAAAAATGATATTATGATTTATTTAGGTTTGATTTTATTTGTTTTGAAAGGAGTCGTGGATTGGTCAGACGGTTTATTAGCTAGAGTAACCAACAAAACAAGTAGTATTGGTCATATTATTGATACATGGGGATCACACATTGGTTATTATAGTTTAATTTTTGGCATTGGATTCATTTGTTTTAATAACAACAATGAACCAATTTATTTAATAGTAACTTTATTAATTTTTTTAATAAGTTTGATTGATTTTAAATTGTTTTGTTATCATCAACTATTTTATGAGATTTTAAACAAAAATGTTACAATTAAAAATCAATTAGAAACAAGAGATAATCTAGGAAATAATGATAATAATTTATTTATTAAAAAAGTTAAAATTTTCTTAAGTAACTTTCTTGATGATAGAGCCAGAACTTTAGATTTAATATGTTTAATAGTATTTTTAGGAGTAATTTTTGATATTAATTTATTTACAAAGATTATTCTTTATCTTTTTTTAATAAAAAAAACTTTAGTATTTTTAGGAAATTTTTTGGAAATTATTATTTTGGAAAAGCTAAAAAATAAAATTTGATGTTAAAATCATTCGCATTCATAATTTTTAAAATTTTAAAACTTTTAAATCAACTGTTTTTTTTTCTTACACGAAGAAGTTTTTTAGAGTGGTTGTCTTTTTTCTTAATTAATGATCGCTATATTGAAAAAGAGGTAAATAAAAAAAAAATAAAATTTTATGCTCCTAATCATTTAATCGCTTGGAGAGTTAAAACGCTTTTTAATAAAGAGCCAGACACCATAGAATGGATTAACAATTTTAAAATACATAGTGGAAATGATTTTATCTTTTGGGATATTGGCGCAAATATTGGATTATATTCATTATATTGTTATGCTGTTCATGAAAAAAAAAGCAAAATTTTTGCTTTCGAACCATCAACAAGTAATTTGAGAGTGCTGAGTAGGAATATTTATATAAATAATTTTGAAAAAGATATTATTATTAATCAACTTCCATTAACAAATAAACCTAATTTATTTTTAGCGATGAAGGAAAATGAATTTCAAGAAGGAGTATCCTTAAATACCTTTGGAGAAAATTTTAATTTTGAAGGAAAAGATTACATTTCAAAAAATGAATATTCTATTTTGAGTTCCTCAATAGATTACTTGATTAATAATAATATAATGAGTGTACCAGACTATATTAAGATAGATGTTGATGGTATTGAACATTTAATTTTAGATGGAGGAAAAAATACTCTAAAAAATAAAACAATTAAAAGTATATTAATTGAAGTAAATGAAAATTTTGAAGATCAAAAAAAACAAGTAGATAAAATTATGAATGAATGTGGGTTTAAACTGATGCAGAAATATGAAGAAAAAAATATTCCTGTTAAAAGTCAATTTTCAAAAACATTTAATTATATTTATGAAAGATAATAAAATTTTACAATTAGAATTTGAAAAAAAAGGTTATTTTAAATTAGAAAATTTTTTTACCAAAAAATTTATTGATGATTTAAATCAAGAAATAATTGAAGCAAAAAATGTTGATAAATATTATGATGAGAATAAAAATTTAAGAAGAATAGAAAGACTTTATGATAAAGGAAAATATTTAAAGATATTAAATGATGAGCTTATAAGTTATTTGATAAATTTTTTTGAAAAAAAATTTGTTATTTTTAAAGATAAACTAAATGCAAAACCTATAGGTGGTGATGGATTTGAAGCACATTACGATGGAATTTTTTATTTTACAAAAAAAGATAATTCAAAATATAAAGGTTGGTATAATTACTCAAATTTTTTTGTTAATACACTAATTGCCTTTGATGAATGTAATGATCAAAATGGTGCATTGGAGATTGCAAATGCTGATTTTAGATCTTTTAATGAGTTAATAAAAAATACTAGAAACGATGGAACACCAAAACTTAATAAAACTTATGAGTCATCATTAAATTTTAAAAGAATAGATTTAAATAAAGGAGATATATTATTTTTTAGTAATTTATGTCCCCATAAATCTAAAAAGAATTTTTCTGATCATGATAGAAAAATTTTATATTACACTTATGCTGAAAGTAATGATCCTGGTATTTATCACAGATATTTTGAGGATAAAAGTAATAGTATATCCAACAAAGGTGGAGCTTTATAATTATTTTGTTCCTGGAATCAAATTCAAAATTTCTTTTATTGATAATAGATTCTTTTCACTTTCTTTGGCTCTTCTATATTTTAATATACTCTTTGCAGTTGCTATCATATTTGGATAGATACTTCTAAGTAGGTGATTAGCATAGATTACCATATTAACCCCATGTTTAATTAATTGTTCTTCCTTAACAATGCTATAACTAGAGGGTACAGCAATTAGTGGTTTTTTAATTTTTAGCTTTTTGTAGAGTTTGCAAAATTCAAATATTTCTTTAGGTGTTTTATTTCTGCTATGTATCATAATTCCATCTGCACCTGCTTTAATATAAGCTTTTGCCCTTCTTATTGCATCATTGATGCCTTTACCCAATATTAAACTTTCAATTCTAGCTATAATCATGAATTCTTCTGTAGCCTTAGCTTTTCTACCAGCTATTATTTTTTTAGAAAAATTTTTAATACTGTCTTGTTGTTGAAATACCTCATTTCCAAATAGTGAATTTTTTTTTAGACCTGTTTTATCTTCTATTATTAATGCAGAAACACCCAATCTTTCCAAGGTTCTGACTGTAAAAACAAAATGCTCAGTTTTTCCACCAGTGTCAGCGTCATATACAATTGGTTTTGTTGTAACCTCTAATACTTCGTTAATTAATTGCAGTCTTTCTGTAAGATCAACAGCCTCAATATCAGGTTTTCCTTTTGCTGCAGTATTTGTAAGAGAACTAGCCCACATTCCATCGAATTCTTCAACTTTATTTCCAATATTAACTTTTGTATTTTCTACAACTAAACCACTTAAACCACTATGAATATCTATAATTTTTGTTATTGGTTTTGAATTTAAACATCTTAAAAGAGATTTTCTTCTTATATCAGGAGTAGTTCCAATACTTTTTTCTGCTTCAATTAACTTTGTCGATGAAATTCCTTTAGTGTATGGAACTTCTATTAATTTACCATTCCATTTTTTTAATTCTTTTATTACTTTTGCTCTAACATTTTTTTGAACCCCGTATTTCCAATCATCACCATGTATAACGTAATTAGGTTTTAATTTTTTTAAATTAGGTGAATAGTCATGAGTACTTTGCTTTATAACCTTTGATACTTTCTTAATTGCTGAAACAACCTTAAATCTATCTTTATATTCCATTATCGGTACTCTTTTATACGCAGCTATAGCTTGGTCAGTCAATAATCCTACAATTACTGTACCATATTTACTTGCCTCGTTTATAATGTTGAGATGACCAGGGTGCACAAGATCTATACTCATCGCCACATATACAGTTTTTTTTTGACTTAACATTTGTAAAATTACTATTATAGCATAATCTATTGAATTCAACTGTTATTATATATATTAGAAAATTTTTTGACTAAGAGATTTTTAAAAAATGATCCAAACTTTAAAGATTGTATTGAAGTTTTAAATAAGCTTAAAATAAATTATTGGCTTTGTCATGGAACTCTATTAGGAGTGATTAGGGATAAATCTTTAATACCTTGGGATAATGATATTGATATTGGTTCTTGGGATTTAAAAAATAAAGAGAAAATAATTACAGCCTTTGTAAAAAAAGGATTTAGATATCAGAATAAGTTTTTTGGAAATAATTATTTACTTTCTTTTCAAAAAGGCAAAAATAGAGTTGTAGATATAAACTTTTATGAAATAGATAATACACGAAAATATTGTTTCCAGAGACATTATGCGATAAGAAATATTTTTTGTAGGTTTATTTATGTCTTTTCAGTTGCAAAAAAATATAATGGAAGATTTAAAATATTAATTAGATCTTTTGGTTTTGCTTCTAAATTTTTTAAACTGCTTAAAAAGAAATTAGAAAAAATGAATCTTTTTTATATTGATGCTGGCTTTAAAACCAAAATTAAGTATTTTAAGAAAATTAAAACAATAAAGTACTACGATGTTAGTGTAAAAATACCAATTTTTTATAAAAATTATTTTGAGGATTTGTATGGAAAAAACTGGAAAATACCTGATAAAAAATATTATTGGGAAAAAAATAAGAATAAAACAATTTTAACTAAATGATTTTTGTAGAAAATTTACTAAAAGAATTAAAAAAAAATAAAATAGATTATTTTTCTGGAGTTCCTGATTCTGTATTAAAAAATTTTACTAACCATTTAGAAAAAAATAAAAAGTTTAAAAACTTAACTTTAACAAATGAGGGTTCAGCTGTAGCAGCAGGAATAGGATATTATTTAGCAACACAAAAGGTTCCAGGTGTTTATATGCAAAATTCAGGACTCGGTAATTCAATAAATCCTCTAATTTCTATTGCACATAACAAAGTATATCAAATTCCAATGTTATTGATAATTGGTTGGAGAGGAGCCCCTAATTTAAAAGACGAACCCCAACATCTAGCCAAAGGTAAAATAACAAAACAAATCTTAAAATTATGTGGAATTAAGTTTTGTATTTTAAATAGTAAAAATGATTTATTAAAATTAAAAAAATTAGTAAATTTTTCAAGAAAAAATAAAAGAATTGTCGCTTGTTTAATAAAAAATAATATATTGCAGACATTCAAGAAATTAAAAAAAATAGAACCAAAAATAAGAAAAAAAGACATTACAAGAGCTTTTTTTATAGAAAACTTTTTAAAAAGTATAAATAAAAAAACTAAGATTATTTCTTCAACAGGTTATCTATCAAGAGAGCTTTATAGCAAAATACACAAACTAAAACTGAAAATAGATCCTTTTTATATGGTTGGAGGTATGGGGCATACATCTATAGTGAGTTTAGGTTATGCTTTAGAAAGTAAAAAACAAATTGTTTGTCTTGATGGAGATGGATCATTTTTAATGCATATGGGGTCAGCTGTCTCAATAGCAAAATATTCAAGAAAAAATTTTAAATATATATTATTAAATAATAAATCCCACGAGTCTGTTGGAGGACAATCAACTAATATTGATAAGATGAAGTTAAAGCTATTTGCAGAATCTGTAGGATATAAAAAATATTTTTATCTTCATGAAAAAAATAAATCTTTAAAGACAATTAAAGCTTTTTTAAAATGTGATGGACCATCATTTTTAGAAGTTAATATAAAGATGAAAAAATCAGAAAATGAACTACCTAGGCCCAAAGATTTGTTAACAGTTAAAAAAAATTTTTTAAAAAAATGAAAGTAGTTATTTTAGCAGGAGGAATGGGCACTAGAATATCTGAGTACACCAAAACAATTCCTAAACCGATGATAAAGGTGTGTGGTAAACCAATAATTCACAGAATAATTGATCACTATATGAAGTATGGACATAACGAATTTTTTATAGCTTTAGGATATAAAGGAAAAGTAATTAAAGAATATTTTAAAAAAAAAAAATTTACTAAAAAAATTAAAATTCACTTAATTGAAACAGGCAAAAATACTATGACTGGTGGAAGATTAAAAAAATTAAAAAAATATTTAAATGAAACATTTTTATTAACTTATGGTGATGGGGTAGCAAATGTTAATTTAAATAAATTAATAAACTTTCATAAAAAAAATAAAAAATTAATTACCTTAACAGCTGTTAGACCACCTGCTAGATTTGGAGCAATTAAAATCAAAAATAATGTTGTTAAGTACTTTAGAGAAAAAAACTCATTAGACTCAGGTTGGATAAATGGAGGATTTTTTGTCATTAATCCTAAATTTATAGATTATATAAAAAAAGATAGTACTTATTTGGAACAAGAACCTTTTAAGAGAGCTACAAAAAACAAACAATTATTAGCTTTTAAGCATAAAGGGTTTTGGCAGTGTATGGATACTTTAAGAGATAAGGAAATTTTGGAAAATAAAATTAAAGAGTTAACTCATCTTGAATAAAAAAAAAATTTTAATTACTGGTGGTACAGGATTTATTGGTTATCATTTGGCAAAAAGATGCTTATCATTGTCATGGCTTGTAACTAGTTTATCTACGAAAAAACCCAGAAAGGATAGAAAACTAAATAAAGTTAAATATATAGAATGTGACATTTCTAATAAAAAGATATTAACTAATAAATTAGATCTTGATTATGATTATGTTGTTAATTTGGCTGGTTATGTAGATCATTCTCATAAGTACAAAACAATTAAGAGTCACTATAATGGTTGTAAAAATTTATCATTACTATTTTTAAAATCGAAAATTAAAAAATTTATTCAAATAGGATCAAGTACAGAATATGGCAAAATAAAATCACCTCAAACTGAAAATAAAAAAAATTTACAAAAAACTTTTTCGCCATACTCAAATGCAAAATTATTAAGTACAAAATTTTTGTTAAACTTACAAAAAAAATTTGATTTTCCATCAACTATCATAAGATTGTACTTAGTATATGGGCCTAATCAGGATAAAAACCGAATAATTCCAATAACTATTTCAAATGCTATGCAAAATAATGATTTTGACTGTTCAAGTGGTACTCAATATCGAGATTTTATCTATATAGATGATGTTATCAGTGCAATCATTGCTATTTTAAAAAATAAAAATACTAAAGGGGAAATCATCAACATTGGGTCTGGAAAGCCCATTAAAATCAAAAAATTAATACTTAAAATTTGTAAAATAATAGGATCTGGAAAACCTAACTTTGGAAAAATAAAATTAAGAAAAGATGAAATAAATAAACTTTATCCTAACATTTTAAAGGCAAAAAAATTATTAAAATGGAAACCAAAAATTGATCTTAATTTAGGCTTAAAAAAAACTATAAATATTTATAAAAAAAAAAATGGATAAAAAAGTTAGTGTAATTGTTAACTTTCACAATGGAGATAAATATCTTTATGAATGTATTAAGAGTATTTTGGACCAAAATTATAAAAATTTAGAAATCATTTTGTGGGATAATTTTTCAAATGATAATTCATTAGAAATTATTAAAAAATTCAATGACAATCGTATTAAGTATTTTTTTAATAAAATAAAAGAACCTCTTTATAAAGCAAGAAATCAAGCAATATTAGTTTCAACAGGAGAATTAATTGCTTTTTTAGACTCTGATGACTGGTGGGAAAATGATTATATTTCGTCTAGGGCAGAGGTATTTTCAGATTCAAATTATAATTATTATTATTGTAATACAAAAATTTATTATGAAAAAATAAAAAAGAGCAAAATATATAAAAACTATGATTTGCCTAGCGGTCAAATCTTTGATTCATTATCTAGAGATTATTTTATTATTATAAGTGGAGTTATTTTTAAAAAAGAAATTTTTTTAAAATTTGGAATGTTTAACGAAAATTTTAATATAATTGGAGATTATGAATTTATTATGAAAATCTCAAAATCCACTAATGCTCACTCTATTAACCTACCATTAATTAATTATAGAGTGCATGAAAATAACTTTTCTAAAATTTATAGTAAAATGTTTTATGAAGAATACAAAACTTGGTTCGAGGTCTGTAGCAATGATAAAAGGGACCTATTTTTTTTTAAAAATATAAAGTTATTTCAAAATAAATTAAACTATTTAGAAATTTCACATTTACTAATGAATTCTAAAAAAAAATATTCAACATTAATAAAGATTGTTAATCATAATATTTTTTTTGAAAAAGTGAAATTTTTAATTCTTTTTCTTTTACCAAAAAAATTATTTAAATTTTTAAAAAAATGAAAGAAATCTTACTAATTTCTAACGATGAAATTTTTTTGAATAAAAAAAAAATATCATCAGATTATAATGATACTATTAATATTATTGAAGCAATAAACCAAGCTTATAATATTTTTTTAATTTCAAAAAAATCTAAATTAAAAAAAAATTTTTTATTAAAAATTAAAAATAGAATTACAAATGTTAATTTTAAATTATTATCCTACTTGAAAAAAAAAAAATTAAAAATATTAATGATTTCGATTACACCAAGAAATCTTCTTTGTTATATCTTACTTAAATTATTAATCAGAAATATTGATGGATATGTTTATTTAAGGAGTAATGGACATAAAGAATATAAACAAAAAATTGGGTTATTTGGGTATTTGATTTATGATATTATGCAGAAATATTTAGAACGTAACTTAAAAACTATTTCGGTTTCAAAAAAAATAATTTCCTCAAAAAATACAGCTCTGGTGACACCATCCGAACTTAATCAAAAATGGTTTAAGAAAAATAAAAAAGTAAACTTACATACACCCAAACTTTTATATTTTGGAAGATTTAAAAAAGAAAAAGGGGTTTACTCTTTAATGGATTTATTCAGCAAGTTAAGATCTAATTGTAAATTAACTATTGCGGGTGACTCAAATATTGATGTCTTAGAGAATAAAAATATTAATTTCATTAATGAAATTTCTGATCAAAAAGAAATAATCAAATTATATGATTCTCATAATATATTTATTTTACCATCTTTTACAGAAGGTTCACCCAAGGTAATTTTAGAGAGTTTAGCTAGAAAAAGGCCAGTGATTATTTTTAAGGAAATTAAACATGTTAAGCTTAATTTTAAAGGTATTTTCGTTTGTGATAGAAATATAATTAGTCTAAAAAAAAAAATAAACTTTATAATGAACAATTACAAAAAAATTCAATTTGATATTAAAAAAAATAAGCTTCCAACTAAAAAAAATTTTCAAAATAAACTTACGAATATTTTAAATGCAAAAATTATCAACTAAAAATTTGTTATGGTATCTATTATTAATTTTACCCTTAACATTTACCATTGGTATTTTGATAACAGAAATATTTGTATTAATTATAATTTTATTTTTTTTTTATCAAAATAGAAATATAAATTACTTTAAAGACAAAAAATTTTTATATCTTTTAATTTTTTCAAGTTATATTGCTATTAATGCTGTTATAAAAATTGATCACAATGATCTTTTAGTGTCTTCAATTTTTCATTTTAGATATGCGATTTTTTCATTATCAATTTTTTTTATTTTAAATTTTTTTAAAGATAAAATTAGTTATAATAGAACAAATTTTTTAAATGTAATATTTTTCGTAATTTTTTTTATTTTATTCGACACTTTTTTTCAATTTTTAACTGGTGAAAATATTTTAGGTTTTAAAATTATAAACAATAGAATTTCTAGTATATTTGGATCAGAATTAATACTTGGTAGTTTTTTGATTAAAATTTTACCTTTAATATTATGGTTATTTTTTTATTTAAAATTTGATTTAAAAAACAGAAAACCTTTTCTAATATGTTTCTTTAGTTTATATTTTATTAGTATTTATCTTTCAGGTGAAAGAACATCTTTAGCTTTAATGCTTATTTTAATATTTCTAACAATTATATTTATAAGTCAATTGAGAAAAACTTTTTTAGTATCATTTGCTATATTAACACTTTTTATAATACTTAGTTCTTCTTTTAATATTGGTAAATCAAATCCATTTAATAGAATTTTTATCAAGACATTTAATCAGGTAACAGATCAATTATATACAGAAGAAGTAAAAGGTTTATCAAAAGAAGAGTTAATCGAGTCTCGCCAAAATATTCTCAAGCATATAAAGATATTTTCAAAAAATCATAATGGCCATTTCATTCTAGCTTATGATTTGTTTTCAAAAGAACCAATATTTGGGGTGGGCCCCAAGGGTTTTAGAAATTATTGTAGAAGTGTAAATTATGACTCAGAGGTTGGAATGTGCTCTACCCATCCTCACAACATATTTTTACAAATTTTATCTGAAATGGGTATTATTGGTATCATATTTTATCTTTATGGTATTTTGTTTGTTGTTATTAAAGCTTGGAATATTATTAGAAAAAATATTAATTCATTAGAAAAAAATTGTTTTTTAGTTGTCTCAATAAGTTTATTAATTAATTTATTTCCTTTTTTACCGAGTGGTAATTTTTTTAATAATTGGATATCTATAATAAATTATTATTTTCTTGGACTTTATCTTTACAGCTATAAAAGAGTTTATAAATAATGATATCTATAATTTTAATCTTATCAATAATAAATTTATTAATTTTCATAAATTTAAATAGGTTTGAGAAAATTATAAATATTTATGATTTACCTGACAAAAAATTAAAATTGCACTCACAAAAAACACCTATTCTTGGTGGCCCTATTCTAATAATCAATTATTCAACTTATTTTTTATATCAATTATTCTTTTCTGAGCAATTTTTATCTGTACAAAAATTTTTTTATAATATTGAAAGTTATATTTCTATATTTATTTTGATATTTGGTTTTTTTATTTTGGGACTTTATGATGATAAAAAAAAATTAAGTCCAAAAAATAAATTATTTATTTCAATAATAATTACATTAGTATCACTTTTATTGAATCAAAGTTTGGTGATAAATAATTTTTCATTATCTATTTTACCAAACAAAATTTTTCTTGGAAATTTTTCAATTTTCTTCACTACTTTTTGTATTATTTTATTAATTAATGCTTTAAACTTTTATGACGGTATCAATGGACAATCATGTATTTTTTTTATTATAGTTTTTTCATTTCTTTTTTTAAAAAGTGAAATGAATTATTTTTATTTTATATGTATTCTTTTAATATTATTTTTATTATTTTTAAATTTATCAAATAAACTTTTTTTAGGTGATGGGGGAATTTTTTTACTAGGTATTATAATATCTATATCTTTAATATTTGAGCATAACATTCAAAAAAATATTTTATATGCTGATGAGATTTTTCTTCTTCTTCTTTTACCAGGAATTGATTTGATACGACTAACGATTATAAGAATTTATAATCGTAGAAACCCTTTTTTTGGTGATAGAAACCATATACAACATTTGTTGACGAGTAAATTTTCTCTATTTTATGCAAATTTTATACTTTTAATTGTTTCATTAATTCCAATATTGTTATTTTCGTGGGTGCAATTAAATTTTTATATAGTGTTATGCTCTTTTTTAACTATATATTTTTTTTTAATTTTAACCTTAAGGTTTTATGATTAAAAATATAATTATTGGTCAAAATAGTTTTGTAACAAAATCAATTAAAAAACACTTAAAAGATCCTCTTATATTTTCAGCTAATGAATTAAGTAAAAAAAGTATTAATGAAAAAATTAATTATTATAAAAAAATAAATTTAATATTTAATAATTTCTACCCATCAAAATTATTAAATAATCTTGATCATAAAAATTATAATGAATTATGTAATTTATCATTAGAAAGAATATCACTTATTTTTGAAACAATACCTAGTAGTAAAATAAATAAGATACTTTATACAAGTAGTTCAGCAATTTATAGACTTGTTAAAAATATTAATAACCAAAAAAGTGATCACTACAACAGAGAGCTATATTCTTCATTTAAGCTTGCTGCAGAAAAATTAATTTTAAACTATTCGATTAGTAAAAATAAAGATTATTTTATTATGAGATTATTTAACACTTATGGTAATCCAAAAGATAAATTTTCTTTTATTGAAAAAATCATTAGAGCAAAAAAAAATAGAAATCAACTAATGCTTATCAACGAAGGTATGTCATTAAGAGATTTTGTTTACTTAGATGATATTGGAAAAATTTATGCCATCTTTTTAAATAAAAAATTGAATAAAGGAATATATGACATTGGTTCAGGAAAAGGATATTTAATTAAAGATTTGATTAACTTAGCTCAAATTTCAAAAAATAAGATTATTAAAAAAAACAAAATTGAAGAAATACAAACCTCTATAGCTGATAATCAAAAATTACTCTCACAAATAGGTGACTTTAAGTTTAAAAATTTAAACAATTATATTAAAAATAAACTTGAGTTAAAAAATAGTTTTAAATTCAAAATTTTCACAAATACAAAAAAAAATAATTTAGAACCTTCTGGAGCAGTGATTTACGGAGCAGGTTATGCAGGAAAACAAATATTTAATGAATTAAAAATAAATAACGAGGAAGTATTATGCTTTGTTGATGATAGTGTAAGATTACAAAATTCTTTGATTAATGAAATACCAGTCATTAGTTATAGTGATCTATTAAGATTAAAGACTTATGCAAATGTAAAAAGAGTATATTTAACAATACCTTCTTTAAGTAAAAAATTTCAAACTAAAATTCTTGATAAAATTAAAAAAGATTTTTTCGATGTAAGATTTTTACCAGAAAAAAAATTTTTATTATCAGATCAAATAAATTTTAATGATTTAAATATTGATGAGATAAATAATATTTTAAATAGAAAACAAATAAAAATAAAAAAGATCAAAAAATTATTTAACAAGAAAGTACTAGTTACAGGTGCTGGTGGAACAATCGGTTCTGAAATTTGTAGACAATTAATTCAACAAAAAGTAAAAAAAATAGTTGCTGTCGATAAATCAGAGCTAGGTATTTATAACTTACAAAAAAAAATTATTAATAAAAAAATTTTATTTAAATTAATTGATATTAACAATTTGGATTTAATTGAAAAAGTAATTAAAAAAGAGAAGATTGATATAATATTTCATGCCGCAGCTTATAAACACGTTAATATTTTAGAAAAAAATATTTTATCAGCAATTAAAAATAATATCTTTGCTACTTACAATATTTGTAATTTATCTAAAAAATATTTATGTGATATGGTATTTATTTCAACAGATAAAGCGGCTAATCCAAAATCAATTTTAGGTTATTCTAAAAGAGTAGCTGAAAAAATTTGTGAATATTTTAATAGAATAGAAACAAAAAATAAATTCATCAACGTTGTTAGATTTGGAAATGTTTTTGGAAGTTCGGGCTCTGCCATAACAAGTTTTTTAGAGGAAATAAATGCTAATAAACCAATTAAATTGACAGATAAAAGAGCTTCAAGATATTTTATGACAATTCTAGAAGCTTGTCACTTGGTTCTCCAAACAACTGAAATAAAGTTAAAAAATGGTGTGTTTGTATTAAATATGGGTAAGCCTCTAAATATTTTGACATTGGCAAAAAATTTAGGAAAAATTAAATCAAGAATAAATCCACATTATAAATTTAGATATAAAATAATAGGATTACAGCCTGGAGAAAAATTACATGAAACGATTGTTGATAAAAATGAGTCTAAAAAAATATTTAATGATGAAATCTTTCTAGTCAAAAATAAAGATGTCAATAGTAAAGATTTTTTAAAATATTATGAAAATTTATGTTCGAGCTTTAATCAGCAAAATGAAAAAAAACTAATTAATCAACTAAGTAAAATCAAAAGATATTAGATAGATATTTTTAATATATACTAAGATATTAAACTATGATTATTGAAACTATATTTTTTTTAATTTTTTCAAGTTTGATAATAACTTCCTTTATTGGATATGGTCAAATTATTAACACTAAAAATCAAACAAGTTCTATAGATAATTTTTTTTTTGGTATAATAATTATTGCATTTTTAGTTACAATCATTCACTTTTTTATCAGAATTAATCTTTTTGTAAGTTTAATAATTTTATTCTTAGGTTTGATTTTATATTTAAAAAATAGTCAATATTTTTCATTAAAATTTTTTAAAAAAAATAAGATTTATCTATTTTTGTTTTTATTTTTATCTCCTATTTTTATAAGTCAAAAGTATCATGAAGATTTTGGATATTATCATTTGCCTTATGTATTAACAATGATTGAACAAAAAATAATTTTTGGCTTAGCAAATAGTAACATTGCTTATAGTCATAATTCTATTTGGTTAAACATAATTTCCATATTTACATTACCAAAAAATAATTTTAATTTTCTTACTTTGCCAACTTTTTTAGTCTATTTTATTTTTATAGTATTTTGTCTTAAAAAAATTTTAGAGTTTAATAAAAAGGATATAAGTACATATTTTCTTATAATTTGTTTATTCTATTTTATATTAAAATTTACAAGAATTTCTGAGTATGGAAATGATTTGCCGTCTTCTATATTTTCAATACTAACAATATATTATTTTTTAAAATATTCTGAAACTACCATAAAACAAAGAAAATACTTTTATTTTTTTTGTTGTTTTGCCTTTGCTATATTTTCTATACTCATAAAATTTAGTGGAATACCTATTTTTATTTTACCAGCATATCTTTTAGTTATTGATTTTAAAATATTAAAAAAAGAAATAGTTAAATTTAAATATTTATTTATATTAATATTGTGTTTTATCTTTTTTGGGCAACAGTTTGTTTACACAGGATGTTTTTTATTTCCATCAAAGCTAACTTGTATAAATGTATCTTGGTTTAACGATAATTTTTTACTTCTGAGAGAAAATTTAGAATTAATAAATAAAAGCTACTCTTCATCTGGAAATTTAATTTCAAAGGATGACTTTATTAGAAATTTTAATTGGTTTCCTTATTGGTTAACCAGAAATTTTCCTGAAATTTTAGAGCATTTAATAACAATGTTGTTGCCAATAATATTTTTTAAAATTTTTTTTAAAAGAATTAATAGCAAAAACAGCTTATCATTTGAAAATAAAAAAATATTCTATCTATTTGTTTTTATAAGTTTTATTTTTTGGTTTAAATTTTCACCTGTTTATAGATTTGCTGTACCATATTTTTTATGCTTAGTTTTTATAATAACTCTAAGATTTAATATTATTAAAGATTTTTCAAAAAAAATTTTTGTATTATTAATAATTTTTTCAATTTTTTTTAATTTTTCTAAAAATATTTTAAGAATCTCAAATAATGATAAAATTTTTTTTGGTATTAAAAAAATGAATAACAATTTTTTTACAGACAATCTTAGTGAAAATGAATTTATTATAGTTCGTAGACCAGATATTGAGAGCAATAAAGAAAATGGCTGGCAAGGACGTTTATGTTGGGATATTCCTTTTGTTTGTAGTTATAATGAGATTTTAGTTAATAAAAAGAATGGATATTTATTTTTTTCTAAATTAAATAATTAATTTATGATAAATAAAAACTCATTCAAATTATCTGTTGTTGTCCCTTGTTATAATGAAAAAGAAACAATCGAGCTTATTGTTAAAAAAATTGAAGACAGTTTAAATATATATAATTTTTCAAATTACGAAATTATAATTATTGATGATTACTCAACAGATGGTACCAGAGATAAATTAGAAAATTTAAAAATAAATAAGAATATTAAAATTATTTTGCATGATCAAAATTTAGGAAAAGGTGCCGCAATTCAAACAGCAATTCAAAATGTAAGTGGAGACCTGCTATTAATTCAGGACGCTGATTTAGAATATGATCCATTTGATTATAACAAATTACTTTTGCCATTTTTTGAGACTGATGCCGATATTGTTTATGGATCGAGATTTTTAGGTGGTGGCAAGTATGTAAGAATACATTTTTTTTGGCATTATTTAGCAAATAAAATTCTTACATTTTTATGCAATCTATTTATTAATTTAAACTTAACAGATATGGAAACTGGATATAAAGTTTTTAAAATTTCAGCTCTTAAAAACATCAATTTAATTGAAAAAAGTTTTGCATTTGAGCCAGAAGTGACAATTAAATTAGCAAAAAAAAAGTATAAGTTTTATGAAGTGCCAATTTCTTATAATGGTAGATCCTATGAGGAAGGAAAAAAAATAGGCCTTAAAGACGCATTTATTGCACTTAAATCAATAATTTTATATTCATTAAGAAACTAGAATTGTAAGAATTTCATAATTTCATACTATTGTTAAAGAGATTATAAAATTGTTTAAATTTATGAATATTAGCTTTGACACAATTTTAAGAATATGTATAAGTTCCTTGCCTGGTGATTATTGCGAAAGGGTCATACCCGATCCCATTCCGAACTCGGAAGTCAAGCCTTTCTGCGCCAATGGTACTTTGTCTTAAGACACGGAAG
>MDSV01110771.1_pt1 | contig 17231 bp, 16 predicted proteins | sample 810851 | NCBI WGS metagenome assembly MDSV01 (sample SAMN05326640, study PRJNA326480) | marine metagenome | isolation source: seawater | place: Atlantic Ocean: North East | collected 2012 | reverse complement strand
TTTTATTGAAATATCCATTATATTAACATTATCTATCGCTTTTTGTTTTAATTCTTTTAGAAGGTTTTGAACTTTTTTATTATCTCTTTGTTCCTTCCATCGTTTAACGTTTGAAATTTGTTTATTTTCTGATTTTTCATCCACTTTCATATAACCTCCATCATTTTCTTGGACAAGTGGAGACTTTTCCCCCTCAGAAAAACAGTTTACACCAACAACTTTTTGATTCCCATTCTCAATTGATTTTTGTCTAATTGTTTGTGATTCAACAAGTTTACTCTTCATATATCCTCTCTCAATAGCTTGAACCAATCCTCCAAGTTTATCAATATTTTTGAGTTCCTGATAAGCGGAAGTTTTTAGTTTAGAGACTTTATTATTTATTACTTTTGAGCCAACAAGGATATCCTCAAACTCTAGCAAATCTGTTTCAAAAGCCACAATTTGTTGTAGTCTAAGGCTCCATTGTTGATCCCAAGGTCTTGGTAAACCCAATGCTTCATTCCACGCTGGGAGCTGAACAGCTCTTGCACGTGATTTCTTTGCAATAACAACAGGTAACATTTGAATTAGAATTCTATAGACATTATTTTCTGGTTGAGTTTCAGTTAAACCAAGAGAATTAACTTGCATACCATAACGAAATCTTCGAAATTTAGAATTTTTCACTTTAAATCTTTTTTTACAAATTTCGTCCCACATTTCTGTAAAAGCAATCATTTTAGCTGTTTCAGTAATCAATTTCATTCCAGAGTTTACAAAAAAACTAATTCTTCCAACGATTTTTTCAAATAAGTCAGATTCTATTTCAGAATTATTAGAAAAACTTTCTAAAACTCCAATTGCAGTAGCCAATGCAAATGATAATTCTTGTTCAGGTGTGGCCCCAGCTTCTTGGAGGTGGTATGAACAAATATTTATTGGGTTCCATTTAGGTACTTCTTTAGTAGTAAAGTGAATAATATCTGTAGAGAGTTTTAGACTAGGTTTAGGAGGGAATATATAAGTTCCTCTAGACAAATATTCTTTTGTAATATCGTTTTGTGTAGTTCCAGAAAGTAGTTTTTTTTTGACACCTTGTTTTTCTGCAGTAGCAATATATAAAGCTAAAAGCCATGATGCTGGAGCATTTATAGTCATAGAAGTATTCATCTTATCTAAAGGAATTTTGTCAAAAAGTTCTTCCATATTTCCAATGTGGCTTATTGGGACACCAACTTTTCCAACTTCTCCTTTAGATAGAATATGATCTGAATCGTAGCCCGTTTGAGTTGGGAGGTCAAAAGCAACAGATAAGCCCGTTTGTCCTTTTGTGAGATTTTTTCTGTACAAATTGTTGGAGGCCTTTGCTGAGGAATGGCCAGCATAGGTTCTTATAAGCCAAGGTTTATCTTTTATTTGATTCATAAGCTTTTTTAAATAATATTAATTCTATCAATGAACAAGAAATTTATGTATTTTTTTTAAAATAGTGCTATAAATTTCTTTTTAAAATTATCACAGAGGAAGTTATGACTGCAAAGAAAATTTATGAAATTGGAGAAATTCCTGAATTAGGGGCTGTTCCAGAACAAATGTATGCATGGGTTATAAGAGAAGATAGACTTGGGGTTCCTGAAAAAGCAATGCAAATAGAAAAAATGCCAGTACAAAAGCCAGGTAAAGATGAGGTTTTAGTAATGGTTATGGCAGTTGGGATTAACTATAACAATGTTTGGGCCTCTCAAGGTATTCCTATCTCTGTTATTGGAGAAGATACTGGTTATCATATTGGCGGTTCTGATGCCTCAGGCATAGTATGGGCTGTAGGTGATAATGTAAAAAGGTGGAAGGTTGGAGACGAGGTTATAATTCATTGTAATAGGGATGACGGTGACGATGAAGAATGTAATGGTGGTGAACCCATGTACTCAAAATCTCAGAGAATATGGGGTTATGAAACAAATGATGGATCTTTTGCTCAATTTACGACTGTTCAATCAAGACAATTATTAAAAAAACCAGAACACCTGTCTTGGGAGGAAAGTGGATGTTATACTTTAACTTTAGCTACTGCTTACAGAATGTTGTTTGGTCACCCACCTCATGCTCTCAAACCTGGAATGAATGTTTTAATTTGGGGGGCATCTGGAGGAATTGGAAGTATGGCAGTCCAAATTTGTAAGGCTGTAGGAGCAAACGCTATTGGAATTATTTCTGATGATGAAAAAATACCCTTCGTTGAAAATCTAGGTGCAGTTGGGGTCTTAAACAGGAAAAATTATGATTGTTTTGGTCAATTACCTGATGTTAAAGATCAAAAAGGTTATGGAGAATTTATAAAAAAATGCAGAGTTATGGGTAAAGATATATGGAATATAACAGGAAAAAAGGATGTTGACATAGTTTTTGAACATCCAGGTGAGTCCACTTTTCCAGCATCATGCTATCTAGTAAAAACTGGAGGAATGGTAGTAATTTGTGCAGGAACTTCTGGTTATAATTTAACGATGGACGCAAGATACATATGGATGCGTCAAAAAAGGGTTCAAGGAAGCCATTTTGCTAATTTGTATCAAGCTAATCAAGCTAACGAAATGATGATTCAGAAATTAATTAACCCATTGATGTCTGAATGCTTTAAATGGCAGGAGATTCCCTCTGCACACACAAAAATGATGAATAATAAGCATTTGCCAGGAAACATGGCTGCATTAGTACAAGCGAAAAAGACTGGTATGAAATCTTTAAATGAGTTAAAATAATAACTTGAATAAGCTTAAAAAATAATTAAATTCATAACTTATGGACAGTTCTTTAGAAATTAACAATCCCAATGTTTCATCAAAAGCATTTGTGGATGACAAAATAAACGTTTTCAGTAAAATATTGAACTCACTTGAAAAAAACTCCTCAAAGGCTAAAGCGCACCTGCTTACTCTTGTTAAGACTGGAGAAAAAATTGATAATAAAAATTTAGAAAAATATCAATTTGAAGCGCATGGTTACGCATGGTTTGAAACTTATAGAATTGCCCTCAGAGAAACTTTAAATTGGTATAAGACTCTTCTAGACTTAAATAAAGCATCTGACCTCGAAAGTTCTATCCTGGCCTATGCCTTTTCTGAATACGTAAATCAAATGAGGTACGGTATCATGATGAGTCAATCTGAGATAATAAGACCAGTCGCTTTAGGCCTTAGTAATGAAGATTTCGAATTTTGTAATCTACCAGACGTTAATGAATTAATATCTTTTGGAGCCTCTGAAGAAGTTAAAAGCTCTATGATGAAGTCTCTTGAGAACGGCATGATGCCTAATCTAGGATTAAATGATGATACATTAGATATGATTCAAGACCAATTTAAAAAATTCACTGACGAAGAAATTATACCTGCCGCTAACGAATGGCATTTGAAAGACGATCTAATCCCAGATGATATTTTGAAAAAGATGGCCGATCTCGGTGTCTTCAGCATTGCTATTCCCGAGGAATATGGTGGGCTTGGCATGGGAAAAGTTGCGATGTGTGTTGTAACTGAGGAATTATCTCGTGGTTTCCTTGCTGCAGGTTCCCTTGGTACTCGAGCTGAAATTGCAGGAGAGTTGATAAGATTAGGTGGAACAGAAGAACAAAAAAAGAGATATCTTCCCGAAATTGCTTCTGGTCAATGTTTAACAACTGCTGTATTTACTGAGCCTAATACTGGATCAGACCTTGGAAGTCTCTCAACTAGAGCTTCTTTAGAAGGCGATGATTACATTATTAATGGTAATAAAACTTGGATTACTCATGGTGCTAGATCTGATTTAATGACTGTTCTTGCTCGCACAGATATGGATAAAAAAGGTTATAGGGGTCTTAGCATGTTTTTAGTAGAAAAGCCTAGAGGCAATTGTGAAAACCCTTTCCCAATGGATGGAATGTCCGGTAGTGAAATAGAAGTTTTGGGGTATAGAGGTATGAAAGAGTATGAAATTGCTCTCGATGGAATAAAGGTAAGCAAAAAAAACTTATTAGGTGAAGAAGAAGGTAATGGTTTCAAACAACTAATGGAAACATTTGAATCCGCACGTATTCAAACTGCAGCTAGAGCCGTCGGAGTTGCTCAAAATGCTTTAGAGCTGGGACTAAGTTACGCATTAGATAGGAGTCAGTTTGGTAAGCAAATAGTAAAATTTCCTCGTATCTTTAACAAACTCGTATGTATGCTTGTTGAAACAACGGTGGCAAGACAAATAACGTTGTTCTCGGCTAGAGAAAAAGATAATGATATACGTTGTGACATTGAGGCAGGTATGGCAAAACTTTTAGGAGCGAGAGTTGCTTGGTCTAACGCCGACAGTGCTCTGCAAATTCATGGTGGAAATGGATATGCACTTGAATATCCAATAAGCAGAGTCTTGTGCGACTCAAGAATTCTTAATATCTTTGAGGGTGCAGCTGAAATTCAAGCACAGATTGTGATCAAAGGACTTCTTTCTAAATAAATGGACGTTCTCTTTAACATAATAATCGTAATTTGCTTAATTACGACCTTCTTGGTATTGCTTATTGGTCTCGTTCATACTGCAAAATCAGGTGATCAAAAAGGTAATAGTGTAAATAAGTTTATGCGGTACCGAGTAGCGATTCAATTTGTAAGCATTTTGATATTAACCTTGGCTTTATATTTCAAATAGTTGATAAGGATTTTTTTTGGTTAAACTTGATAAAATTTATACCAAAGGTGGTGATAAAGGATTAACAAGTCTTGGCAATGGAAAAAGAATTACCAAGTGTTCCTTAAGAATAAGAGCTTATGGGGAAGTTGATGAAGTTAACTCCTCAATTGGGGTTGCTTCTTATTTTTGCTCAAAAAGTATTAAAAATATTTTATTAAAAATCCAAAATGACTTGTTTGATATTGGAGCCGACTTGTGTATACCTGAAAAAAAAGATAAAAAAATTATTTTAAATTCAACACAAATAATTTTTCTTGAAAAAGAATTAGATAAAATTAATTCCAAACTTAGTAAATTGAATTCTTTTGTTCTTCCAGGAGGGGCAAAGGCTTCAGCCTACCTTCATCTTTCTAGAACCATAACGAGAAGATGTGAGAGAACTATTGTTGAGTTAAATTCTAAGGAAAAAATAAATAAGGAAATTATCAAATATATTAATCGTTTATCTGATTTTCTTTTTGTAGCTGCAAGGATTGAGAATCTAAAAGAGGGTGATATACTTTGGATTCCTAACAAATTATAACTATGAATGGTTGGTAAAATGAAGGCTTTAGTATGTGTTAAAAGGGTAATTGATTATAATGTAAAAATAAGGGTTAAGTCAGATAAGACTGGTGTTGAAAAAGATAATGTAAAAATGTCAATGAACCCATTTGATGAAATAGCAGTAGAAGAGGCAGTCAGAATGAAAGAAAAAAGTATTGTCGATGAAATTATAATCTTATCTATTGGGACTGATGCCTCGCAAGAGACAATTAGAACTGCTCTAGCAATGGGTGGCGATCGTGGAATTTTGGTAAAAACAAATGATGAAGATCTTGATCCAATAAACGTTGGGAAAGTTATAAAAAATATTTGTGATAAAGAGTCACCTGATCTTATTATTCTGGGAAAACAGGCCATTGATGATGATTGTAATCAAACAGGCCAAGTTTTGGCAACTTTATTGAAGTACCCTCAAGCCACTTTTGCATCTAAAGTAGAAAAGAATAATGATAATAGTTTGAATGTTACCCGAGAAATAGATGGAGGGCTTGAGACCATTAAAGTAAAAATACCATGTGTAATAACAACTGATCTAAGGTTAAATGAACCAAGATATGCCTCTCTTCCTAATATTATGAAAGCGAAACAAAAAAAAATTGACTCTATTGAAATCTCAGAATTTTCAATAGATTTAAAAAAGAGGGTTGAAATACTGGAAGTTAATGATCCACCAGAAAGAAAACCAGGTATAGTTGTTCCTGACGTAGAATCACTTGTAGACAAACTTAAAAATGAGGTAAAAATAATATGAAATCTTTAATAATTGTTGAACATAATAATAATTCAATTAAACAGTCGACTTACTCTACAATAACTGCTTCCTCAAAGATTAGCAGTGAATCAGATGCACTTATTATTGGGCATGGTCTTAGTAAAGCAATTGATGATCTAAAAAAATCAGATTTTTTAAAAAAAATATATGTAATTGATAAAGAAGTCTTTGCTAAACCTATAGCTGAAAATTTTACCAGTCAGATACTTGATTTTTTGAAGGATAGAAATTACACACATATACTCACGCCATCAACTACATTTGGTAAAAACTTGTCACCAAAAGTTGCAACAGAACTCGATGTGCAGCAAATTTCAGATATAATTTCTGTTGTAGACGATAGCACTTTTGAAAGACCCATTTATGCCGGAAATGCTATTGCAAAAGTTAAATCTAATGATCCTGTAAAAGTAATAACAGTTCGTTCGACGTGTTTTGAACCATGCGCATTGAATTCGAATGTCGAAGTTGAAGATATTTCGCCTAACAATCAAGAAAATGAAGTTGTCAATTTTATAAGTTATGACGAATCAAAATCAGACAGACCAGAACTAACTTCTGCAAAAATTATAATCTCTGGCGGGAGAGGCCTGCAAAATGGCGAAAATTTCAAATTATTGGAAGGTATTGCAGATAAATTAGGAGCAGCAATGGGAGCAAGTAGAGCAGCTGTAGATGCTGGGTTTGTTCCGAATGATTGGCAAGTAGGTCAAACAGGTAAAATTGTAGCACCAGATTTATACATAGCAGTTGGTATTTCAGGTGCTATCCAGCACATAGCTGGAATTAAAGACTCTAAATTCATTGTTTGTATTAATAAAGATGAGGAAGCTCCCATTTTTAAGTTTTCAGATTATGGACTAGTTGCTGATCTTTTTGATGCATTACCTGCTTTTGAAAAAAAATTATAAGAGTTCTTCAATTAAACTAATATAATCATTATCAAGCCAATTGACGTAACCTTTTATTTTTGAAACTTCCTTGAAGTCTTTATTAATAATTATTGTTGTGGGCATAACGCTTACATCAAATGTTTTTGACAATTTTAGTTTTTCGTCGTTATAAAAATTAAGATTAGATAAATTGTTTTTTTTTAAAAATTTTGGTACTGATTTTTTTACATTCATATCCACTGAAATAAAATAAACATCTAAGTTGTTATCAAACTTTTTTTTAAGCTCTAATAAATCTGGTATTTCCTTTATACATGGAGGACACCATGTAGCCCAAAAATTTAAAAGTAATAGTTTGCCGTCTGAATTTGATATTTTTTTCTCATTATCATTCATATCAATTAATGAAAATGGATCTATTTTTTTTGGATGTTTAATTAATAATTGTTGATTGTTATCATCCGAATGCGATAAATTTGAGAAAAATAAAAAAATTAAGAAAATTAGTTTGTTAAATATCATTACAATTAGATAGAGAAGATTAATGAGAAAGTCAATAAATCCTATATGGGGTGGGAGATTTAAAAATGTGAATTCTGAATTATTAAAAAAAATCAATAATTCAATTTCATTTGACTATCAACTTGCATACCAAGATGTAAAATTAAATAAAGTTTATGTAGATGCTCTTTTTAGAGCAAATATTCTATCAAAATTAGAAAAAAATAAGATTATTAAAGCATTAGATAAAATTTATGAGGAATTAAAAAAAGGTAAGTTTAAATTTTCAGATGCTTACGAGGATATTCATATGAATATAGAGATGTCTTTAAGAGAAAAAATTGGAGAATTAGCTGGAAAAATTCATACTGGCAAATCAAGAAACGATCAGGTAGCTACAGACTTAAAAATGTGGGTTAAAGATAAGTTAGCTGAGATAGTAAAACAAATTATTTCTTTACAAAAAGCTATCATAAAAAAAGCGGAAGAAAATATTGATGTTATTATGCCTGGTTTTACACACCTACAAAATGCACAACCTATTTTATTTTCCCATTATCTGCTATCTTTTTTTGAAATGTTCGAAAGGGATAAACAAAGAGTTAAGAATTTAAATAAAAACATTAATGAGTGTCCTTTAGGATCGGGTGCTTTGGTTGGAACAAATTTCTATGAAATAGATAGATTTTATATTGCAAAAAATCTAGGTTTTGAAAAACCAACTGAAAATTCAATTGATAGTGCATCTGATAGAGATTTTGTTGTAGAATTTTTATCAATTCTCTCACTAATAGGTGTGCACTTTTCAAAAATATCTGAGGATTTTATAATTTGGGCCAGCAACTCCTATAGTTTTATAAAGTTTCCCGACTCGTTAAGTACAGGATCATCAATAATGCCCCAAAAAAAAAACCCTGATGCAGCAGAACTAATCAGATCAAAAAGTGGAAGAATTTTTAGCTCTTTATCCAATCTTTTAATAATACAAAAGGGCCTTCCAAGTGGATATAGTAAAGATCTACAAGAAGATAAGGAACCCACTTTTGATGCTTATGATTCAATAAAAATTATCTTTGATGTATCTGTGGAAATGATAAAATCAATAAAAATTAATAAGAAAAGAATGTATGAAGAATCTAATAAAGGTTATACCACTTCTACAGACCTTGCTGATTGGATGGTTAGAAATATAGGCCTTACATTCAGAGAAGCGCATAATAAGACTGGGAAAATCGTTTTATTGGCTGAAAAAGAAAAGAAATTATTACACCAATTGGAATTAGAAAAAATTCAGAAGATTGAACCAAAAATTAATAATCAAATATATACAGTCCTTACGCCAGAAAAATCAATTTCAAGAAAAAAGTCTTATGGAGGAACATCTACCGAGAAAGTTCTTCAAGCAATTAAAAGAGCAAAAAAAAAGATATAGAAAACATGAAAATATTAGTAAAAATTATTTTAATTTTTTTGATATCTATTAATGTCAGTTGTGGAAAAAAAGCTTCCCTCGATGAATACGAAGAATTTAAAGATTTTAAAAATGAATGAAGTTTCAAATTATAATAAGTATCTAGCTTACGAAAAAGGAAAGTTGCAAATTGAAAAAATAAGTTTAGATAAAGTTATGGAAAAATTTGATAGTCCTCTTTTTTGTTACTCTGTTAATCAGATAAGAGATAATTTTTTCAATTTAAGGGATTCATTCAAAAAAATAAAACCCTTCATATGTTATGCTGTCAAAGCAAATTTTAACGAGAAAATATTAAAAGTAATTTCTGAACTTGGTCTAGGGGCGGATATTGTATCAGTTGGTGAATTCAAGAAGTCCTTAAAGAGCGGTATTAAAAGTAATAAGACAGTTTTTTCAGGAGTGGGTAAAACAGATTATGAAATAAAATTCGCACTAAAAAGAAATATTAAACAGATAAACGTGGAAAGTGAGGAAGAATTAAAAGAGATTGAAATTCAATCAAAAATTTTAAAAAAAAGACCTAATATTAGTTTAAGATTAAATCCAAATGTTGATGCAAAAACACATGATAAAATTTCAACTGGAAGATTGGAAGATAAATTTGGAATTAATGAAGAAAAAGTAATTAGTATTTTTAAAAAATATAAGAATAACAAAAATATAAACGTAAATGGAATTTCTGTACATATTGGCTCGCAAATCTGTAAAATTCAACCATTTAAGAATGCTTTTAAAAAATTAAGAAACCTTGTTCTTCTTTTAAGAAAACAAAATATTTTCATTTCAACATTAGACTTAGGAGGTGGTATTGGGATTATATATAATAAGAAGAAAGACAAAATTTTCAAAATTTCAGAATATGCAAAACTTATTGAAAAATATTTTGCCGATTTGGGTTTAGAGATTATTTTAGAACCAGGAAGGTTTTTAGTAGGGGCATCTGGTATTCTTATTTCCAAAGTAATTAGAAATAAAAAGGGAAATAAAAAAGATTTTCTAATAATAGATGCTGGAATGAACAATCTTATAAGACCATCTTTGTATAGTGCACATCACAAAATTTTAGCAGCTAAGCTTTCCAGGTTAAAAAAAAAATATGAGATAGTCGGACCTATTTGTGAGTCTAGTGATATTTTTGAAAAAAACTTGAAAATTTCAAAATTAAATAAAAACGATTTTTTAGTAATTTGTTCTGTTGGAGCTTATGGTTCTTCAATGGCATCTAATTATAATCTGAGAGTACCAGCTCAAGAAATTTTAATAGATGGCACTAAAATTCTTTAAATTATCATGAGTGAAATATTAAATTTTAAGAATGTTTCTATCACTTTAAATAAAAAAAATTTTTTCAATTTAAATTTTACAATTCGAAATGGTGATTTTTTTTTAATTGGAGGAGATAATGCAAGCGGAAAGTCGCTATTACTAAAATTACTCTATCTGAAAACTCTTCCAGATGAAGGAGATATTTATCTTTTTGGAAAAAAAATAAATAAAAGTAGCAAAAAAAGTATTTTAGAATATAGAAAGAAGTTAGGGGTAATTCTTCAGGATGATTATTTAATTCCTTTTTTTTCAGTTTATGAAAATATTGAATTAGCGAGTGAAATACAAAGTAGTAAAGCTAATTTTAAATCAAGAATGTTACAAATTCTAGACTGGTTAGGCCTTGAGAATATAGCTAACAGTAAGGTTGATAAACTTTCTAATGGTGAAAAACAAAAAGTTGTTATTGCAAGAGCACTAATCAATAACCCAAAAATAATCATTGCAGATCAACCTGAAAATAACTTGGATAATAATACAATTCGAAAAGTTTTTTTTCTATTTGAATCATTAAATAAACAAGGAACAACAATAATAATTACCTCAAATTTAAAAAATATTATAAAATTAGATTATAAAACAATAAACTTAAATAACCTTTCAAATGATAAATTATAAAAATGTTCTAAAAGATATCTTGTTGAAAGAAGAAGAAAAGTTTTTTCATGGACTATCATTTATAATAGTAAGTTTAATTGCTATTCATATTGTTATTTATTTCAATTTTTATAAATTCTCAAGTAATTGGTTGGAAACAGAATCAAAAAAAACGACATTTATAATAACTAATAATTTTGGTGAAAAAGAAATCCCTAACAATATCAAAGACAAAATTTTCAATTATTTTGCAAATAATAATTTAGTTGAAGAATATAATGCCTTTAACCCAGAGAAAATTAAGGAGAGCTTAGGACTTGGGGGGGTAAATGATCTTTCTGGATTAAATTTACCTCTTATTTATCAAGTAACAAGTGATAAACAGGAAGTAATTGATGATGTATATAACAGCTTATTAAATATTTCTGAAAATAGATTGGTTGAAAAGCATGAACATGAAGATCAATTATACGAAATAAGTATACTTGTGAGTAGAATCAAATTAGTGATATTTATTACACTTACTTTTGTAATTATACTTTTTTCATTTTTGGTTATGAGTATTGTTAAAGCCGCTCTTTTGGCTAACTTTAACTTTGTCAGAATGCTACAGGTAATGGGTGCAAGTAGTCTTGAGTTAGCAAAAAATATATCCTTAAGTGTTTTCAAAAAAATTTTACCTGGTTCGTTACTCGGTTTAATTTTCATTTTTTTTATTAGCATCTTGTTAATTAAGATACTTGGTTCAAGCTTTAATTTTTTTAATATTGCATATTTTTCCGATTTATTAGTTTCAAACTTTTTATTATTATTTGTCTTTGTAATTATTTTTTCATCAATTTTTCTAATATTTCTAACAACATACTTATTTAATTTTTTCGAGAATAGATTCTTTGATAAGCTTTAAAAAAATAGTTAGTTTCTTTTTATTTTGCTTATTCGCAGGCTTTCTGTGGTGGGTACTACTTTTGTTTAATACTTTTCCAAAAAAAATGTATGTGAATATTCCAATGATAGAATCTGATCAAGTAGGTATAGTTGTTTTGACGGGAGGAAAAAAAAGAATTGAAAAGGGTGTAGACCTTTTACTTAAAGGATATGGAAAAAAATTATTTATTTCAGGAGTATTTATGCCTTCAGAAATTGAACTTAAATTCGAAAATGAAAAGGAAAAGAAGGAACTTTTTAAATGTTGTGTTTTTTTTGGTGAAAAAGCCAAAAATACAGTTGAGAATGCATATGAGGTTGAAAAATGGTTAAATCAAAATAGTGAGATAAATTCAATAATTTTAGTAAGCTCTTATTATCATTTACCAAGAAGTATGATGATTTTTACAAAAAAGATTCAATCAAAAATTAAAATCTTTCCAATACCTGCAGTGAGCAAAAACAATATTACTGATCAATTTTTTTTCCACGCTAAACTTATAGTTTCTGAATATTTAAAAACAATTTTTACTATTTTTTTCGTAAGATGATTTACATAAGAAATATTTTATTTTATTTTTTTTTTTATATTTGGACGACTCTTTTTTTTATTTCATTCTCCCCTGTGCGATACTTTAAAAAAAGTTTTGCAATGGTCTTATCAAAATTCTGGACTCGATCGATTGTTTTTTTAGCAAAAAAGATTCTTGGAATAAATTATGAAGTTATTGGAAAAAAAAAAACTTTTAAAAATCAATCCATGATAATAGCAAGCAATCATCAGTCGCCTTGGGAGACATTTTTCTTTGTTTTCTATTTTGAAAATCCAGTTTTTATTTTGAAAGAAGAATTAAAAAAAGTACCAATTATGTCTTGGTATTTTAAAAAACTGGACTTTATCTTTATAGATAGAGATAAAAAGCTAAATTCATTAAAGCAGATAATTCTGGCTTCCAAAAAACTTAATGATGAGGATAATAGGACTATAATAATTTTTCCTGAGGGAACGAGAGTTTCTCCTGGCCAAAAAGTAAAGCTTAACTCAGGGGTATATGCACTCAATAAGATACTTGGCTTCCCAGTTTATCCAGTAAAGCACAACTCAGGACAGTATTGGACGAATAAAAAGTTTTTAAAGTTTCCAGGTACTATAAAAGTTTCATTATTTCCTGAGATTAAGCTAAAGGAAAAAAACAGATTTCTAAAAAAAATAGAAAATTATTATTACGCAAAAAACTAATCGCTTAATTTCAGGATACTTTTTCTAATTTCTTTATTTCTATTTAATGTTTCAAAAATTCTATTTTCATTGGAATTTTTTATTAGTTTTTTTAGTTTGTTTATATCCTTATTAAAGTTATCCAATGTTTTTAGTAAGTATTTTTTATTATGCAGAAAAATATCAACCCACATTTTGGGGTCAGATGAACCAATTCTTGTAAAGTCTTTAAAGCCGCCAGCTGAAAAATTAATTAGTTTTTCTTTTTTTTTAAGATCTATATTGAAAGCTGTTCCAACAATTGTAAAAGCAAGTAAATGAGGTAAATGTGACGTTATAGACATTATTTTATCATGCTCATCTATTGTCATAAGTGAAATTTTCATTCCTACAACTTTCCAAATATTAGCTATGATGTTATTTTTCTTATGAGTCTTTAGAGGAGTCAATATACACCATTTCTTTTCAAAAAGGTCTTTTTTAGCAGAAATAGCCCCGGAATTTTCAGTACCAGCAATAGGATGCCCAGGAACCAAAAATGATTTTTTTTGAAATAAGTTTATAGTTTTTTTTGAGAAGCAATTTTTAACAGACCCAACATCGGTAACTATAGAACTATTTGATAAATATGGATAAATTGATTTAGCTATTTCGTCGATAATACTTACAGGAGTGCAAATAAAAATAATATCACTTTCATTGATTCGTTCATCTATTTTTAATCTACCTTCATCAATTGATTTATTTCGAAGAGCATTATTGATATTTTTTCTGGAAAAATCTATACCAACAATTTTCTTTGCAATATTTCTTTTTTTTAGTGCCAAGCCAAGAGAAGAGCCAATAAGTCCTGGCCCAATGATAGTTATTTCATTAAATTTTGCAGACTTCATTTTATGTTCATGACCACATTTTTTAAAATTTTCATAAATAAATTCATTTGAGAATTTGTTCCAATTGATACTCTAAAATAATTTTTTAAACCATAGCTTTCCAAATCCCTAACTATAATTTTATTTTTTAAAAGTTTTGATAAAATTTCTATTTTCTTTTTTTTTGTATCTTTTACTTCGATAAGAATAAAATTTGCAAAAGTTGCGTGCCCTTTTAATCCAATTGAATCAACGAAGTTTGGTAATTTTTTTTGCCATTTCAAATTATGAACAATAGACTTATTTAAAAATCCTTTTTCTCTAAGTATCAAGGACCCAATTTTTTGAGCAATTAAATTAACATTAAAGGGTCCTCTAACTTTTTCAAGAAGTTCAATTATATGTCTTGAACTGTAAGCCCACCCTAACCTAAGTCCTGCTAGGGCAAATATTTTGGAGAAAGTTCTAGTTATTATTAAATTTGGAAACTTTCTGACAAGATCTAAACCATCAGAGTAACTTTGATGCCTAACAAATTCACTATAAGCTCCATCAAGTACAACAATGATATTTTTTGGAACTACTGATAAAAAACTTATTAATTCTTTTTTAAAAATGACAGTACCTGTTGGATTATTTGGATTAGCAAAAAAAATTATTTTTGTTTTTTTTGTAATACTTTTTATAATGTTGTTACAACTTACTGTCATCTTCTCTGTTTTTGCTGTTACAACTTTTGCTCCTGATATTTTAGCAACTATTGGATAATAAATGAAACCATACTGACTGCAAATCACTTCTGAATTACTATCTGAGAAGGCTTGGGCAATTATAGATAAAATATCATCAGAACCATTTCCACAAATTATCTGGTCATAATTAATTTTGTAATTTTCTGATAATGATTTTTTTAAAATACTGGAATTCCCATCAGGATATAAATTTATCTCTGCAATTAAGTTTTTTGCAAGTGAATATATCTTATTAGGTATTTTAAATGGAGATTCATTAGATGAAAGTTTAATAACATTTTTTTTTCCATCTATTGATGAGTCGCCTGGAATGTATTTAGCAATCTCATTTATTGTTGGCTTAACAAGTTTTGAAATAGTTTTCTTTTCCATATTATCGCATAATATCAAATAAAATTATTTTGACTACTCATCCAACATAGTTATGATTCCTTTAAAATCAAAATAAAAAAATGAAAAAAAAGAGAATTTTAAATAAAATTAATATTTCACAACCATTAGTTCTAGACTCAGGCAAGATTTTGGAAGAGTATGAGATTGCTTATGAAACATTTGGTGTTTTAAATAAAAAAAAAAATAATGCTATTCTTATTTGTCATGCATTAACTGGAGACCAATTTTGCACAGGAAGGAACCCTGTTACTAAAAAAAGTGCATGGTGGAGTTCATTAATAGGCCCAGGTAAAGTTATTGATACAAATATTTTTTTTGTAATCTGCTCTAATGTTTTAGGTGGGTGCATGGGTACCACAGGACCTAGTTCAATTAACCTAAAAACAAAAAAACCTTACGGACTAGATTTTCCAGTTATAACAATTAATGATATGGTTAAAGTCCAGAATAAACTTGTAGAGATATTAAAAATAGAAAAACTTTTTTCTGTAATAGGTGGTTCAATGGGAGGAATGCAAGCTTTAGAATGGGCAAGTTCATATGGAGATAAAATACATTCTGTAGTTCCTATTGCAGCATCATACAGGCATTCAGCTCAGAATATAGCTTTTCATGAAATTGGTAGACAAGCGATTATGGGTGATTCAGATTGGCAAAAGGGAGATTATTATAAAAAAAAAAAATATCCTAAACGTGGGTTGGCTGTTGCAAGGATGATCGCACACATTACATATCTTTCAGAATCAGCATTACAAAGAAAATTTGGAAGAAACCTTCAAAACAGTGAATTTTTTTCTTTTGGGTTTGATACAGATTTTCAGATTGAAAGTTATTTAAAACATCAAGGTATATCTTTTGTTGAGAGATTTGATGCTAATAGTTATCTTTATATCACTAAAGCCATGGATTATTTTGATTTATCAATGAAAAATGGAGGTTTGTCCAAGGCATTTGTAGACAAGAATTTAACTTATTGTTTCTTAACTTTTTCATCAGATTGGTTATTTCCAACATCCGAGACGAAAACTATTATTAAATATCTAAATAAATCACATACAAAAGTTAGTTTTGCAGAAATAATTACTGATAAAGGTCATGATGCCTTTTTATTAGATGAACCAGTTTTTCACTCAACATTAAGGTCATTTATCAAAGGCCAAATGCAAAAAGTAAAAATATGAGTAAAATTTTAAGAAACGATCTCCAGATAATTTCGAATATGATTAAAAACAACGAAAAAATTCTTGATGTTGGTTGTGGAAATGGAAATTTAATTGAATATTTATCAAAAAAAAAAAATGTTGATTGTAAAGGAATTGAAATTGAGTCAGGAAATATGAACGAATGTTTAAGAAAAGGACTTTCAGTAGTTCAAGGTGACGCTAATTATGATTTAAATGATTTTGCTGAAAATTCTTTTTCCACAGTGATATTAAGTCAAACTATTCAAGCAACAATCTTTCCAGAGAGAGTTATAAAAAATTTAATAAGAATCGGAAAAAGAGCAATAATTTCTTTCCCAAATTTTGGTTATTGGAAAATTAGGAAAGATTTTTTTTTGACAGGCAGAATGCCCAAAAATAGTATTTTACCTTTTGAGTGGTTTAATACTCCAAACATTCATTTATGCTCAGTAGATGATTTTATAAAATTTTGCAACAAATTCAAAATTAAAATTAATTCTATGATTCTTCTAGATGAGAAGGGGAAGAGGATGGTTTCTACAAAATTTTTAGGGAACTTAATTACATACCAAGTTATATTTTGTGTTTCCAAAAGTTGATTTTTTTTTATAAAATCTTTTTATGTTAGAAGTAATCCAAATACCAGTTTTGCAGGATAATTATTTATACTTAATTATTGACAAACCAACTGGTTTAACAGCATGCATTGATCCAGCTGTTGCAGACCCAGTGATAAGCAAACTAAATGAGCTGAATAAAAATCTTGATTATATTCTTAATACTCACCATCATTATGACCATGTGGGAGCAAACCTTGAACTTAAGAAAAAGTATAATTGCAAGATAATTGGTAACGAAAAAGACAAAGAAAGAATTCCTGGTATAAATATTTTTCTAAATGAAGGAGATAATTTTAATGTTGGTGAATCCAATTTCATTGTGATGGCTGTATCTGGGCATACAATTGGGCATATTTGTTATCATTTTCCTGAGGATAAGCTAATTTTTTGTGGAGACACACTTTTTTCGTTAGGTTGTGGGAGGTTATTTGAGGGATCACCTGAAATCATG
>MDSV01188302.1_pt1 | contig 17233 bp, 7 predicted proteins | sample 810851 | NCBI WGS metagenome assembly MDSV01 (sample SAMN05326640, study PRJNA326480) | marine metagenome | isolation source: seawater | place: Atlantic Ocean: North East | collected 2012 | reverse complement strand
TGCGCCTGCGCAGCGCGCGCGGCCGCCTCCGCGCGGCGCGCCGCCGCCTCCAGCGCGGCACGGCGCGGCGTGTCCGCGTCCGTCCCCGGAACCGCCGCGGGCGCCGGCGCCGCCGCTCGGTCCGGCGGCGGCGGCGCGCCCGCGTCCCCTCCCCGGCGATCCGCCGGCGGGTTCGCTTCCCCCCCCGCGTTCGGCCCGTCCCCGCCGAAGAGCTGGCGCTCGAACGCCGCGCGCATCGCCGCGTCCGCCGCATCGTTCTCTGCGTCGTTCGCGCCGCGCCGCGCCGCGGCGTCCGCCTCCTCCTCCGGCAGCACGGGCGCGCGGCACGTCGGGCACGCCTGCTGCCTCTCGAGCCACGAGCGCAGACATCCGAGGTGGAAGTAGTGGCCGCACGGCAGCTTCTTCGGCCTCGAGCCGCCCGTGCCGTCGCACCGCATGTCCTCGCGGCAGATGATGCACACGTCGTCGCCGGACTCGAGCTCTTCCCGGGAGCAGTCGGGGAAGCGCTCGTTGAGGTTGGCGGTGACCTTGCGGTACCGCAGAAAGTCGGCGACGCGGCGGCGGAAGTTGCGGAAGGTGACGTACAGGTCGCGCACCAGGTGCACGGGCAAGCCGTAGTACGCGAAGACGATGAGGAAGAAGACGAAGTACACGAACAGGTGCAGCAGGTCGGTCATGAGCTCGAGGTAGAACACGCACGTGCCCTTGCCGTCCCATCGGCCGTCCAAAAACGCGTCGATCCGGCCGATGACGTACTTGGCCGCCACGGCGACGGCGCGCGACGCCAGGATGACGTACTCGAATCCGAAGAGCAGAAGCACGCTCGGCCCGCGTTTGAGCGTGTGCGCGACGGCGTAACTGAGGAATGCGACGTCCAGGGTGACTAACACAGCCACGAGACCGCAGACTCGCACGTGCTGCAGTCGCGTGCTCGTGGGGCTCTGCTCCATGAACTCCACGCGGTCGCCGGCGAGCCAGTGGAAGATCTTCACGAAGAGCAGAGACACGAACATCACCACGAACTTGACGTTGAACTCCTCCCTGAAGATGGTCATCGCCAGGCACGTCTCCATGATGGCGTCCTTCGTGCGCTCGTACAGGCGTTCGATCTCCGCCTCGCGCAGCTGGCCCAGGAAAATCTGCTTCAGCACGTGCCCGAAGCACAGCGTCAGCGCGAACGCGAGGTTGCCCAGGACCACCACCGAGAGCTTGGACGTGCTCAGGTAAAGCATCGCGGGGAAGTACTGCTCGCGGGTCTTCAGCGCGTGGTACACCAGCCCGCCGGCCACGGCGAAGGACACAAATACGTACTTCGTGAGTGACATTTTGGGGGCGGGAGATGTGCGCTGTCGATGCCCCACAAAGAAGCGGGTCTCCGACCGCTCGCGGTGGTGTTCGTCACCCGCGCGCTAACCCCGAAATTCCCGCACCACGCCTCTGCGACCCTGTTGGATCCGTCAAGCGTCGCGCAGGAGGCGGTCTAACCCTCGCTCCGGAGGCGCTCTAGTTCCGAAAGGCGCGCCGAGGACCACCCACCAGTGACACGCGTGGGCCGACGCGAGCCCGCTCGAGGTCGACACGGACCCCGACCGCGCGACACGCTTTGGATCCGCACGCGCGCCGCGGCCTCGTGCCTCGGCACGAGAAGAAACACGTCACGTCGCCAATCGGCGGGCGAAGAACCGACGAAGGGAAAAGAAGCGTTTCGGTTTCGTTCAGCTGAGAAAGCGAAAGGCTCGCCGCCGCCGCCGTCGCGCAAACACGCAGTACACCCATCGCTCGATTAAAACACCGCGTCCACGAGCACGCGCGTCGTGGCCAGCAGGCTCCGCTTGTGGTCCGCGGTGGTACTCGCACACTGCGCCACCCCGTTCGAGTCCGGGCCGTGCACGCACCTCCCCGCGTCGCGCCGCGTCGGCGGCAGCCGCGTGCTCGCCAGGACGTTGTCCTTCCGCCGCCGGATGTGCGACCGCGAGTCGCACGCGCCGCCGGCGCCGTACACGGCGCACCCCACCTCCAGCGCGAACTCGTCGACGTACTGCAGCCCGAGCGTGCCTCGCGTGCAGTTGTCGCCTCGGCGGGGCAGATACTGGAACACCACCTCGTTGGGTTTGTCCGCGCGTGCGTCGCGCGGCGCCATGAACCCCGTCGGGAAAACCGCCTCGCCCTCTGTCCCCGTGGTCGAGTCGAGGTTGGCCGACCCGGCGAGCGCGTCGTCCGGCGACGTCTTCAGGCGCAGGCGCACGCTGCGGCACGCCACGATCCGCACCCCGGGGCTCTGCTCGACCGTCGCCCACTCGTCGTCGTCCTCGCCGCAGGACGCGATCACGGGCTCGGAAAAAGCCACCGCGATCTCGAGGACGTCCGGTCCGCGCGCGTTGCGCGTCGCCGTCGCACGCTCGTTCGGCGGGATCCCCCCGCCGCCGTTGTACCCGAACACCGACCCGGCGACGGCGCGCGCGGTGACGTTCACCACGAACGGCCGCCCTACGGTGATGTCCCTGTTGTACATGAGGCTCTGCGCGTACGGGGGAACGCCGACGAGCGCGTCCCCGGGTTTGGGGAGGGTCGCGTCCGCGTCGGCGAAGACGCACCTCCGCCCGGAATCGCGCGCCGACGAGGTGAGCGCGTTGACGTCGCGCGTCTTGCGCGCCCTCGCGGTTCCGCGGTCGACGCTCGGCGGCGACGCGCCGTCCGCGCCGCCGCGCGCGTCGCAGATGCCGCGCCCCGCGGTGGCGTTCAGGTCGATCTGGAACTTGCTCACGTCGTCCCCCCAATACGGGGACGCGTCCCAGATGGCGTTCCAGTCCAGACGATCGCGCGCGATCCCGGCGTCCGCCGGGAGCGCGTGCACTCTGTGCTCCCGGTTCCACGCCGCCAGCGCCGCGGCGGACAGACCGTCCGCCGCGGCGTCGCCGACGCCCTCCAGCCGCACGGCGTCTCCCGGCAGCAGCCTGTGCTTGCCGTGCACCGTCACCACCGCGCGCTCGCCGCACTCGAGCTGCGTCACCTGGAACACGTCCACGCAGGCGCGCCTGATGGAGACGCCGGAGTCCGCGTCCACGCCCAGCGCGTCCGCGCCGGCGTACTCGAGGTCAAACGCCAGGTGCGGCGTCGGCGGGTTCGCCGCCGACCCGGGGTCGCCGTCGACCGCGGGACCCGTCTGGTCGTACTCTGTTGTCAAAGCCACGGTTCCTTCGCTGGTGTTCACGCGCAGCGCGAACGCCAGCACGTTGTCCATGAACTGCTCGCGCCGGTCCTCGTCGAACGCGTCCGCCTCGGACCCGAACACGCAAAACCCGGCGCCGTGCGTCCGTTGGCCCGCGCCGTGCGCGTCGGCGCTCTCCGCCCGGCACTCTTGGCCGGCGTTGACGCGCGCCACCGTCGCGCGCGACGCGTCGAACGCGCGGCCTGTCAGATTCAAAGGCGGCTCGAACGTCAACAGGTTGTTACCAGAACTGCCCGTGCCGCTCACCGTCCCGACGGCGTGCCGCTTATTGATCAGCGGCGCGTCCGGCCCGACGACGCCGCGAACCTCCACCACGTCGCCCCGCGCGTAGGGATGCACGCGCCGCGTCCGGAGCTGCGCGTCCGCCGAGCGCGTGATCCCGCTGTACTGCGCGCAGTCGCAGGTCTGCCCGTCCGAGCTGTACAGCACGCAGTCGCTGTCCGACGCGCCGTCGCCGTGCGCGTTACGCAGCGTACACCCGCCGTCGTGCACGTTCAAAAAGTCCGTCCCGAGCCCCCGCGCGTCCGACTTGAGCGGCGACCGCTCGTCGTTCTTCCAAAACGTCTTCTTCTCCCCGAACCCGCCGCCCACGAAGCGCGCGACGCCGTCCGCCGCGCCGGGCTCGAAGTGGTCGCCCGTGCGCAGGGTCAGCGTCGGCGCGCCGGTGACCACCACCGCCTCGGAGAAGCGAACGAAGAAGTACACCTGGTCGCCTCCCTCGTACGCGTAGTCCCGCGGCGCGAACGGCGGATCGGGCGCGGCGCGCGTCCTCTTCGCGCGCCTCGCCGCCGTCGCGTACGTCACGTCCGCGTCCAGCGGCGCGCTCGAGGTGTCGATCGCCGGCGTCGTCGTGAAGGACATGCGATCGTCCGCGACCGCGTTCACGACGTATTCGGGATCGAGAAGCACGTCTTTGTCGACGCCGTACACCGTCTCGAAGAAAATCGCATCCCCCGTCTTGAAATCGTGCGGCGCCGTCGTGAAGACGCTCGCGTCCGCGCACGAGCGCGAATCCGCCCCCGTCGCGCACCACAGCTTCGAGAGGCGCGCGGCGCCGCGGTACGCGAAGGACGACCCGCGCGTGTTCGGCGAGTAGCTCGTGACGCTCACGACCACGGGCTGCAAGCCCGACGTGATGTCGCGCGTGGGAACGCCGGGGTACCGCTCCGAAGATGTCTTCCCGGCGTTCAGCGCGCCGGGCCAACCGCTGGCTTTGTTGATCCCCACGCGGTCGTGCTGGTTGATCCCGCCCTTCGGGCCGGAGAGCGTGCCCTCGCCCGCGCCGGCGCCGAAGTTCGCAGGCAGGCGGCTCCGGCTCGGGCGCTCCACTCGGTTGAACCGCGCCGCTTGCCAGTACCCGCCCGCGCGCGTGACGTGCGCCTCGCCGTGGTCACGCGCGGCGCGCACCTCCGGCCCGGACCGCGGGTCGCCCAGGCGAGCCGGCATGTCCTCGAACGCGACCCAGCGCGTGTTGTCACCCGACACCGACGACGTCAGCAGAGAGCGCCGCCGGGGCTTTTTGACGGAGCCTTCCGATTCATCGAACGCGTCGGATTCGGCGGATTCGCCGCGGGGGGTCAGAAGCGTGCGCGGCGCGCGCACGCGCGGCGCTTCCTCGCCGTCGCCGCCCGCGGGGAGCCACTCCTCCTCGACGTCATCCTCAAACTCGAAGCCCAGCAGCTCAGCCTCCAGCGCGGCCATACGCGCCAGCACGTCGGCGTCGTCGTCGGCGGCGTCCTCGAGTCCCGCCGCCTCGACGCGTTCGTCGACCTCGTTCTCCCGCGGAATCTCCCGCCCGGGAATATCGGGCGGCACCGCCGGCAGCTCGACGCCGCCGTCCTCGTCCACGAGCGCCTCCTCGAGAAAGGCATCGTCCGCCGCCTCGAAGTCCGCGTCGCGGATGCCGTCCGCGTCCGCGCCGAACGACGCCGCGTCTGCCATGAGCGCGCGCAGTTTCGCGTCCAACGGCGCCTCCTCCTCGAGGCGCGCCGCGTCCGCGAGCGTGTCCTCCCAGTCCTCCCAGTCCTCCCCCGAACCGTCGTCCTCGCGGCGGAAGAAGGAGGAAAAGTACGACGCCTGCGCGCTCGCGCCCACGAGGGCGGCGAGGCACAGCACCAGCACCAGGAGCGTCCGCGCGGGGAGACGCATCGTCGCGCGCGTTCTCGATGCGTGGTTCTCGCCTCTTCCGTCGCCCTCGACGCCGCTCCAGCGCAGGGAGGCACTGGCGCGGCGGGCGGGGCCGTTTAAACCGATGTTAGCGCGAACGGCGCACTATTGCACGTGCCAGCCGGCATCCTCCCGCCATTATGCCGGCCCGTCCGAGAAAATCGGACTTGACACCGTCGTCGTAGCTGAAGCGGCGGCACTCTCCCCCGCGCCGCTCTTCCCAAGCGGCGGGGACTCGGCGCGGTTCCCACCGCGGGTTCGGACGCGGGAGACGCGAGGCGGCGGCACGGCTCGCGTCGACCGCACCCGCCGCGCGGGTGAGCGCGGTCGCCTCACCTCGCCCGGATGCCCGTCTAGATTTTCGCGGGTTGCGCGCGGTGAATCGCATATATCGTGATGCGGGAGGCGGAAGGGCACGCGGACGCGCCCGCGTACGCGAACCCGCCTCCCCCGCTCACCGAGCCCCCGGATCACGACCGCGAGAGGCACACGCGGCGGTACGATGCGCTCCCTAGCGGTGCCGGTCGCGACCCGCCGCGCGCCGGAAGCGCGCGGTACCCGCCCGCCCACCCCGCGAGCGCGCGCGAAGCGCACCGCGCGCCGACGCAGAGACTGGCGAGATCGTCGTCGCGCGAGCGCGAAGCGTTCGCGTTTGACCGCGGCGGCGGCGCGCGCGGCGGCGACCCCTTCGCGAGGACGACAGACCGCGACGGTCTTTTCCCGCGACCGGACGCGCGGTGCGTCCGCTCGGGCGCGTCGCGATGGTCCCGCGCCCCCGCCCCCGCCGCGCCGCCGCGCGAAGGCGACCCGCACGCGGAGCCGGATCCCGCGCGCGAAAACGCCACCGAGCCGGCGTCGGGACCCGAGGTTCAAAACCGCGAGCTGGTGCTTTACGGCTTCCCGGGCGACGCGACGCACCTGGACGTGCGCCGCGCCCTGGAGACGTGCGGCGTCCCGCTGGCGCGCGTGCACGCGTTCACCGACCGCCTCTACGTGTGCCCCACGTACAGCGCCATCCGGGACGTCCCGGGCGCCAAGTGCGTCGCCGCGTACGCGCGCGCGCTTACCGACCACGACGCCCGGCGCGTGCTGGAGCACGTCAACTCGGGCGTCGACGGCGCGCCGCTGCGCTTCCGCGACGCGCCGCTGGCGGCGATGCGCTGGGACGCGCCCAGGCCGGGCGTGCTGAAGGGCATCCCGCGCGCGCCCCCGCCGGAGGCGGGCGGCCTGGAGGTCACGAGGCGCTTCCTCGCGGAGCCGGCCAAGTCGCGGGCCCGCGCGCCGGAAACCTCAGCGCCCGCCGGCGCAGCGGCGCGCGCGCCCGCGCCGGCGTCGATGCCCCACCCGGAGTGGCTCGGCCCGAACCGGTGCGCGGTGCACGCGTGCGGGCAGATGGGTCGGCTGATCGGCCCCCAGGGCGCGTGCGTGATCGGCATGAAGAAGGAGACGGGGTGCCAGATGTCGAAGCTGGACGACGAGCGCATGGTGGTCGAGGGCGCGACGCAGACCCTCGTCGAGCGCGGCGTCGAGCGCGTGCGCCGGGAAGTGAGCAAGTGGCTGCGCGAAGTCGGCGCCGACGAGCGAGCGAGCGCCGGCGCGACGCGATCGGGTTCGCGAACGGCGAAACACCCCATCGTCCCGTGGCGACCGAACCTCACCGCGGTGGACCCTCTGAACGAGAGCGTTCGCGGCCGCGACACCGTGCCGACGCCGGCGTTCGCGGAGCGGCGCGGCGCCGGCGCGGCGTCGGCGCCCGTCTCGGCGGCGTCGGCCAAGTCGCGCGCGAGCGCCGACGCGCTCTCGGCGGACGGCGAGGAGCCCGGCGAGATGAGCGTATCGGGGCGCGCGGAAGGGAAGCGGACATCGAACGATGCGGACGCGCGCGTCACGGACGACGAGCGGGCCGAGGCGCTCGCTCGCTCGGACGAAGCCGCGAGATCGAAACCCGCGCATGACGGCGCGGGGGACCACCCGTACGACTCCGTCGCCGACTTCTCGGACTGCCTCCCGCCGGGCGAAAAAAAAGCCGGCGTCCGCGAGACGGGGCGCGCCGCCGCCGCCGAGGACCCCGAGCCGAATCCCGAGCCGAATCTTGTCGTGTCGGTCACGCCGGGACCCACCCGCGTGACCGCGCCCACGCCTCCCGGAGCGGACGACGCGCAGCCCCCGCCCCCGCCCCCGCCCCCGGCGTCGCCGCCGGCGGCGGCGGAACCCGCCGAGGAGGACGCGAAGGCGCCCGCGCCGCCCGCGCCGCCCACGACGTTTCCGGCGGCGTCTCCGCCGGATGAGGTTTCCCCTCGCGAGCGGCTCTTGTCGCTCGTGGCGACGCGGCAGATCCCGCGCGACACGATCGAGCGGTGCATCGAGGACGCGCTGGACCCGACCCGCGCGCCGGATCCCGATCCGGCCCCGCGGCTGTCGCCGGAGGCGGAGGTGTCGCGCGAGGCGAGGAACCTGTTCGTCCGGCACAAGGTCCCGCCGAGGCTCGCCGAGTCGGGCTACCGAGTCTCGATGGTGCTCCGGGCGGCGCCGGACGCGTCGGCGAGAGAGAAGACCCGCGCGAAGTCCTGGGACTGGCGCCTCGCCCAGGACTGGACGCTCGCGCTGGACGAGGGCGACGAGGCGCCGACGGGTCGCGAGCCCGTGGACACGCGCGTCCAGCCGGGAGACGCGCCCGGCGGCGAGCCGCGAGGACGCCGCCTCGCGCCGCAAGCGGCGGAGACGTTCGCGTCGCGAGTCTCCAACGCGGCGGCCGCGGAGGCCGAGGTGGACGCGTGGGTGGCCCGGCGGTTCGGCGGGGACTGCGCGAAAGCCTTGGCCGCGATCGAGGCCGTGCCCTTTACTGCCACGGCGCTGAAGCGGCAGGCGCCGAACCCGGAGCGGCTCTCGAAAACGCAGGCGGCGAAGAAAAAGCGCGGCGGTTCCTCGTGAAGCCTTTTGTCGCCCTCGACGCGAGACGTGACGAGAGAAATTTTCGTTTGTCAATCCGCCCGCTCGACGGACAAAGCGGCACACGACGCGCTACTACTGTACACACACACCCAAAAACGCGCGTTTCGTCACGACGCGTGTCTCTCACAACCCCGCGTCCAAATCGGAGGGTTTCATGGGCGCCAGCCCCAGGCGCGCCTCCATGCTCGCCGCGCGCTGCTGCAGCGCCTTGATCACCGACGCCTGCTGTTGCACTTTGTGAATGAGATACGCGAAGAGCGCGAGGGCGACGAGCATCCACAGGTAACTCATGAGCCCCAGGAACCCCCCTCCCGGCTCATCCTCCTCCTCGTCCGGCTCTTCCTTCGAGTACCCGTCGTCGTCGTACGCCTCGTCCACGTCCACGTCGTCCACGTTCCGGTCGTCCTCAGGGTCGTACTCCGCCTCGTGCGTGGAGTCGTACCGCCCATCGTCCGGATCCACGCGCGGGTCATCTCCCATGCCCTCGTCGTCCTCGCGCCCGGGGGACCCCTGCCGACTCCGGCGCGCCTCGTCAGACGCCATCTCGCGCGCGTCCATCGGCGCGATCACGCTCCGCGCGCGCCAGAGTGCGCGCGCGCGCGAGGCGCGACGCAAACATCGGGGAGAGACGAAAGAAAAAGGGCGCGCGCGAAAGAAAGGTGTTTTTCAAGGAACGCCGGTCGCGAGCCGATCGCCGCGTTCGGCTTTCACAAAAATGGTTGTCGACTGTTACAATTTCCCGTCAGACGCGGCGCGCGCGCGCGCGAGCCCCGCGTCGATTCGCGAACGCTCGGTTCGTGATCAGGGGTTGATGGCCGCCTTGATTTCGTCGTACATGATGAGCACGAGCGCACCGCCGACGCCGCGCAGGACGTTGGAGAAGGCGCCCTTGAAGAACGCGGTGAACCCCTCCTGCTGGTAGATCTTCACGAACGCGTCGGCGGTGCCGTTGTACAGCTTTTTGCCGCCCGAGGTCATCATCAGGCGGCGGCGCACGGTGTCGAACGGGTAGGACAGGACGCCAGCGGCGTTGGTCGCCACCTGCGCCACCACGAACTTCGCGACGATGGACGAGTCCTTCGTGAGCAGCGCGCCCTTGCCGGTGTCGTACAGGCCGAAGTACGAGCCGCGGTACACGATGATGCCCTGCACGGACACGCCGAACCCTTGGTACAGGCTCAGAGGGCCGGACTTCGCCGCCACCTTGCGCAGGCAGTCCACCAGGCCGGTGAACTCGCGGTCCTTGCCCGAGCCGACGTCCGCGGCGAGACGCGTACGCGCGAAGTCCAGGGGGTACACGATGAGCAGAGAGCCCGCGCCGGCGAGGCCGCCGGAGGCCATGTTCACGGCGAAGAACTTGGCGAAATCCGTCTTGGGAGAGTACGTGGGGAACAGCTCCTTGATGGAATCCTTGAACGCGAAGTTGAACGCCTGCGTGGGGAAGTACCGCACGATGTTGGCCATGTTCCCGCGCCAGAACGAGCCGAAGCCCTGCTCGGCGGAGACGCGCGTGAAGCAGTTCACGATGCCGGTGTACCGAGCGACCTCGCCGGACATGATCTGTTGTTCGTTTTTGTGAAAGAAAAGAAAAGAACGCGTGAAAAAAGTTTTCGTGTTTGGGCGTTTGGGGAACGCGCAAACCAAAAACACCTTTTTCGAGACTGCGCGCCGCGCCCGAAAGATCACCAAATATCTGCCGCGCGACCGCCAGGTGGCTGGCGCGAAAACGCCGCTCGCGCGCCCGCGACGCGGAAAGCCGGACCCGCCGTCTTTTCGCGAGGGGCGCAACCGTCGCGTCCGCGCCCCCCGCGGCCGCGGACGCGGGGGCGGCGGGGCCGAGCGCGACGGACAGACGCGGGCGAGAGAGCACGACACGCGTTCTTCTCGCGTCGCGCGCGCGTTCCGCTCCGCGCCTCGCGCCTAGCGCGCGCGATCGCGCGATCGCGCGATCGAAGACTTCCGCGCTCGGGCGCCGTGCCATCGGTTCGAAAGCGCAGGCGGGCGCGGTTTTTCGGTTCTGCGCTTCGTTCGAAGTCGGGGGGGGGGTGCGCACCTTGGGGTTGGCATCCTGGGTCTGGATGAGGAGCTTGACGCGCTCGATGGGCGCGGTCGCGGTCTTGGCGATAGAGCCGGAGATGCCGCCCTGTGAAGACGCGGTTTCGAGAAGGAGGAAGCGCGCGGGTCAGCGCGGGCGCGACGCGGGTGCGCGGAGAGCGCATAACAAGATGGCAAAGAAAACCCTTCGCGCGCCCGTCCGGACGCGCGCGAGCGCGCGCGCGAGCACGCGACGGCGACTGCGACGCGCGCGTTCGGTTATCGACGCGCGCCGTAAGACCTCAATCGACGCGGTCGCGGTACGGAAGACTCTTCGCGCCGGGGCACGCACGATGGCGAGGTCCGTCACGAACGCCTGCACGGAGAACTCCTTCTTCGCGGGAGCCATGAACTGCGCGGTCATCTGCTGGGTGAAGGTGGGCGCGGGGGCCGCGACACCGACGGGCTTCTCGACGCCGCGCGCGGCGAACGAGCTAGCCATGATGCTCTGGTACATGTTGAGGGGGAGAGACATCTCGGGAGATGCTCGGACAAAGGCGGGACACGGGCGATCCGGCGAAGTGCGCTCGCGCCGATTGCGCACCGCTTGAAACGGAAACGCGCACACGCGCAACAGGCGAGAGGAGACGGAAAACGGAAATCTCGATTTCGTGCGGAAAAATCTCCGACGGGCGAATTCGGCGACTTGATTCGCCGATCATCGGTTTGGACCGTGTGTCACTTGTACGAACGCGGACGGCGTCGACCGAAAGTCGAAGAGGCGGATGTCTGCATTTCAGGGATGAGCCGACGGACGCTCGAATGAAGGCGGAGAGTCGCTCGTGCCACTCCGCGCCGCACGAGATGCTAGCGGTGGCGGCTCTCGCGCGAGCGACCGCGAGCCACGCGTACGCCTACGGCGCGCGGCGGCTGGGCGCGCCGGCGGCGCGCGCGGCGCGCGCGGTGTCGTCGCGCGCGTGCGCGGTGTCGCGCGAGGCCGATGGCGCGCCCGGAGGTAACAACGAGGACGCCGGCGAGGCGCTCGCGGCGCGCCTGCGCGCCGTGGCGGCCGCGACCCCCGACAGGGTCGCGGTGGTGACCCCCGGCGGTGAGGAGGTCACGTTCAGGTCTCTGCTGGCGCACGCCGAGCGCGTCGCGGGGAGCCTGCGCGCGGCGGCGGTGGCGTCGAGGCGGACGGACGACGCCGACGACGACGACGAGCCCGACGCGCGTTCCGTCGGATCGCCGGACGTCGACGTCGACGTTCTGCGCGGCGCGCGCGTGGCGGTGAGCGCGGCGCCGGGCGCGGAGTTCGTCGCCGCCGTGCACGCCGCATGGCTGTGCGGGGCCATCGCCGTGCCCATCGCGCGCGGCCACTCGCGCGACGAGACCGCGTACGTGCTGCGGGACGCCGACGTCGCCGTGTTCGCGCTTGTCCCGACGGGCGCGGAGGCGGAACCTCACCGCGACGGAGAGAACCCGGACGCGGCGAAAGAAAACGCCTTTGTTTCGTCGGACGAGCGCGCGGCGGCGCTCGAGGCCATGGAGTCCGCGGGGACGCGCGCGATGGTCCTCGTGCCTCCGGCGCCGACTTCGTCTGAAAACCTCGAGACGCGAAAGCGTTCCGCGACGCGCGCCGCGACGAAGAACAACGAAAATTGGACGTTTGTCGAACCCGGCGCGTCGAAGAACGCGCCGACGGACGGCGCTCTGATCATCTACACGAGCGGCACCACCGGGTCGCCCAAGGGCGTGCTGCACACGCACGCGTCGCTCTACGCGCAGTGCGCGTCTCTATGCGAGGCGTGGGCGTGGCATCCCGACGACCGCATCTATCACTGTCTCCCCCTGCACCACATCCACGGCGTTGTCAACGCGTTGCTGTGCGCGCACTTCGCCGGCGCGTGCGTGGAGTTCGCGCCCGTCTCGCCTCGCGGGTTCGCGCCGCGCACCACCTGGAGCCGTCTGCGCGACGGCGCGGACGGCTCGAAGCCGCTCGTGACTGTCTTCATGGGCGTGCCGACGATGTACGTCATGCTGCTCCGCGCGCTCGCCGGCGCGGCGGAGCGGCGGCCGCGCGAGGCGGCGGCGTCGGCGGAGGCGGCGCGGAGGCTGCGTTTAGCGGTGAGCGGCTCGGCGGCGTGCCCGGTGCCGGTGATGCGCGAGTGGGAGCGTTTGACGGGCGCAGAGACGCTGCTGGAGCGCTACGGCATGACTGAAACGGGCATGGCGCTCTCCAACCCGCTGCGCGGCGCGCGCGTCCCGGGGACGGTGGGCGCGCCGCTGCCGGGGGTCGAGACGAGGCTCGCGCCGCTCGAGGGGGATTTCCCGGAGACGGACGCGCGGGATTCGCTTTCGGACGACGCGTCCGCGCGAGAAAAAAAGCGGTTCGACCCGGTTTTAGGTCCGGGCGAGCTGCTCGTTCGCGGCCCGGGGGTGTTCGCGAGGTACTGGAACCGGCCGGAGGCGACCGCGGCGGCCTTCACGGAGGACGGGTTCTTCCGGACGGGCGACGTCGTCGAGGCGGCGGACGAAGGCGGCGCGTCGTGGCGCGCGCTCGGCCGCGCCTCCGTGGACATCCTCAAAACCGGCGGGTTCAAGGTGAGCGCGCTGGAAGTGGAGGCGAAGCTGCTCGAGCACCCGCGCGTGCGCGAGGTGAGCGTGGTGGGCGTCCCCGACGACGCGTACGGGGAGGTGGGCGTGGCCGTCGCGGCGCTCGAGAGCGATGTTGTGGAAAATGAGCGCGAAGACGACGGTCTCGGCGCCGACGCGGAAGTCGTCGACGCGTCGGCGCTGCGCGCGTGGGCGCGGGGGCGGATGGCGGAGTACAAGGTCCCGCGCGCGTTCGTCTTCGTGGACGCCATCCCCCGAAACGCCATGGGCAAGGTGAACAAGAAGAGCCTGCGCGCGGAGCTGGACCTGCTGAGCGGCGGAGACGCGTGAGTAAGCGTCGTCTGTCACGAAGAGTCGTCTGTTTCAAAGAATCGCGCGCGCGCGACGTCTCGTCGAGCGGCGGACGCGCCGTCGTCGTCGTCGTCGTCTGTTTTTTAGTGAACCTTCGTTCACTTTTTCCCCAGCAGCTTCTCCCCAAACGCGATGTAGACGGCGCCCGCGAAGAAGAGCACCGCGCTGGTCACGGCGACGTGCGGTGCCTGCGAGTGCGCCCCGTACGCCACGGAGAGCGCCATGAACGCCAGCGTGCGGTCGAAGACGGCGATGATCGCGCGCACGTCCGCGGGGACGGGTTTCGGGACGCCCTCCGCCGAGAAGGTTTGCGCGCAGTTCTCGACGAACGCGCTCCTTCCCAGGAGCGCGACGCCAATGCCCACGCTCCGTGGTAACCAGTCCGGCACCAAAAACGCGGGCGCCGCCAGCAGTGCCAACCCCAGCCCGTCGGAAGTGATCTTCAAGAGCACCAAGCCCAGGAAATCCGAGGCAGCTTGCCTCTGCTTCGCGACGCTCACGTCCAGCGCCTTCAAGCCGCCGCGGATCTGCGCGCCGCACTGCGGTCCGAAGTCGAACGCGCCGAGCAGCACGCCCGAGAGCATCACCAGCATCTCCGCGAACTCGCACGAAAACAGCGCGGGGGGGGAGGGCGGCGTGCCTATTCCGTAGGGGAAGCACTCGAACAGCATGTTGTTGCAGATGAGCGCCGCGACGGCGACGTACGCAATCTTCACCAGCTGCTCCCACCCGGGCGCGTTCCACACGTAGTTTTGGCGCCCGCCGGGAGGATCGGGCTCGTTCGTCTCCGAAGGGGCGCCCGATCCGGTCGGATCGGGGCCATCCGCGACGGGGCCGACGTTACCAGCCATTGCGCGCGTCGCCCCGCGTTCGCCGCGAGCGGACGCGCCCGAGGCGACGCCCGCGGCGCGGTGCGAGCGCGCGCGCGCGCACGCCCGTCGCACGAACGGAGAAGCCGCGACGGAGATCGACCGACGCGCGTCGCGTCGCAGCGCGCCGGCGCCGGCCGCCGCGCGCGCCGCCGCGGAGGGGAGCGCATTGGCGATGGCGAACATCTCCAAAGAGCTCGCGGAGGGTCGGTCGCGACGAACGCTCGCGCCTCCGGTGTGGGGGGGGAAGGGTGCCAACCGACGGTTCGTTCAGCGGAAAAAACGAATGATCGTCAGAATCATTCCGATATCGGGATCGCACGACTTGCCTCGAACCTTTTCGCACAGGAATGGAGATTTGCAAACGCGATTTTTTCACAAGCAGCCTATGTAGCGTCGCGCCAGCCTCGATCTCTCGCGACGCCGCGGACGGTTTCCGGGAAGCCTGAGGCACGCGTGGGTGACAGCAGAAAAAGACGCCTCACGCGCGCGCGTCACCTCGCCTCGGTCTTCTTCTCCTCCGTCTTCGCCGGGAACGCCGGCAGCGGCAGGTTCTCCCACACCTTGGCGCCCTCCGGCGGCTGCGGCGTGTCCCCCCGGAGGAACCGCTCGAGGTCCGCCGTCGCGACGACTTCGTCCAGCTTCTTCTGCAGCCAGTCGCCGCTCACCTTCTCCGTCTCCGACAGCTCGTCCCCGATGGCGTCCAGGCACCTCAGGTTCTTCTCCACCAACCCGACGGCGATCCAGAGCGCCGACGTCAGCGTGTCCTTCACCTCCTTCTCCACCGCGCGATTCGCGCCGTCCGCCACGCCGCCGCCGAACAGCGCGTCTTCGTTCCCGCCGGAGCTCAGCGTCGAGACGGACATCGGGCCCAAACTCGCGCTCAGCCCGTACTCGGCGACGGCTTTGTACGCCAAGTCCGTGGCGCGCTGGATGTCGTCGAGCGCGCCGGTGGAGACGCGCGAGCAGGAGACAATCTCCGCCGCGCGGCCGCCCATGAGCGTCACCAGGCGCCCGCGGAGCTCGTCCGAGAACATCAGCTTGCGGTCCTCCTCGCCGGGCGGAATGTACGTGAACCCGAGCGCGCCCCCCGAGCGCGCCACGATGGAGAGCTGCTCGGGACGCACGCAGCCGGGGATGAGCGCCCCGACGGCGGTGCCGACGACGGCGTGCCCGGCTTCGTGCGCGCTGACCACCACCTTCTCCGCCGCGGTGAGCAGCGAGCGCTTCTTCTCGATGCCGGCGACGGTTCTCAGCACGGCGTCTTCAAACTCCTTCTCCCCAACCACGGACGCGCCCTTGCGGCCCGCCAGCAGCGCCGCCTCGTTGACCAAGTTCGCCAGCTCCGCGCCTGAAAAACCAGCCGTCATCGTCGCGATGTCGTCCACCTCGAACCCGGGCGCGAGCGGCAACGCGCGCGACCCGATGTGCACGCCCAGAATCTCCTTGCGGCCCTGCTTGTCCGGGCGCTCGACCGAGACGGTGCGGTCGAAGCGCCCCGGGCGCTTCAGCGCGCTGTCCAGCATGTCCGCGCGGTTCGTCGCCGCAAGGCAAATCACCAGGCTCTCCCCGTCGAACCCATCCAGCTCGGTGAGCAGCTGGTTCAGCGTCTGCTCGCGCTCGTCGTTGCCCATGCCGCGCATGCGCCCCTCGCTGCGCCCCTTGGCGACGGCGTCGATTTCGTCGATGAACACGATGGAGGGGCTCTGCTCGCGCGCGCGCGCGAAGACGTCGCGCACGCGCGCGGCGCCCATCCCCACGTACAGCTCGATGAACTCCGAGGCGCTCACGCTGATGAACGGTACGCCCGCCTCGCCCGCCACGGCGCGCGCCAGCAAAGTCTTGCCGGTGCCCGGCGCGCCCACCAGCAACACGCCGCTGGGCGGCCTGGCGCCCAGGCGCACGTAGTGCTCCGGGCGCTTCAGTATGTCCACAATCTCCTGGAGCTCTTCTTTCGCCTCGTCCACGCCCGCGACGTCCGCGAAGGTGGTGCTCGGGGGCGCGAGCGCGCCGCGCTCCTTGCCGCCGGTCATGCGCCCCGCGCTGGTGCTCGGCCCGCCCATACCCCGCATGAACCCGCCGCCCGGCGCGCCCTTGCCGCCGGCGCGGCGCGCCGCGCCGAACCTGTTGAGCTGGACCATCGCCACGCCGACGACGAGGAGCGTGAGGAACGTGTTCACGTTGCGCTGCGACTGGTGCCGCTTGTCGATCGCGCCGAACTCCACCTTGTTCTTGTGCAGCGTCTCGTACGGCACCGACGCGTCCTCCGGCCGCGCGGCGCTGTACGCCACCTCGATCTTCTCCTCTGTCATGGCCAAAGGGCCGGTGCCCTGTCTCTTGATCACGAAGGGCGTCTTCGGTTTCCACGTCAGGTACGCGCCGTCCACCGTGAGCTTCGAGATGTCGTCGTTCTTCACGGAGGTCATGAACCGCGAGTACGACACCGGCACGAGGTGCGTCGCGCCACTCCCGGCGCCGCCCGACGAGTTCTGCGTGAAGAGCTGCGCGGCGAAGAGGAACAGAAAACCGTTCACCGCCAACCCCAACAGGCGCACGGGTTGGAAAAACGCCCGGAGCCACGCGAAGAAGCCCGGAGCCGAACCGCCATCGTTCGTCGCACGCGCGGGCTTGTCGCTTTCGGCTTCGTTCGGCTTCCCTCGCGTGTTGCTGTCTCCGCTCGGCGAAGACACCGCGGTCTCGTCGTCGTTCGCGGGGGGAGTCTTCGGAGCGGCGGCGGGCGCGGCGTCGACGATGGTTTTCGGCGCGGGAACCTCCACGCCAACCACCTCTTCGTTGGCATCCGACGACGCGTCGTCGTCCGCGGCGCCGGCGGTGGCGTTACCCTCGCGGGACTCGTTCTCGTCGCTCGCCGCGCGCCGCGTGACGGAGAGACGCGCGCGGCGCGCGCGAGGGGGGAGGGCGCGCCCGCCCGCCCCGAGCCCGGGCGCGGTCGCCGCTCGCGCGGCCGAGAAGCCCCGACGGACGGCGACGGGACGCGGCGCGAGGGTTCGCGGCGCGA
>MDSV01005840.1_pt1 | contig 17236 bp, 16 predicted proteins | sample 810851 | NCBI WGS metagenome assembly MDSV01 (sample SAMN05326640, study PRJNA326480) | marine metagenome | isolation source: seawater | place: Atlantic Ocean: North East | collected 2012 | reverse complement strand
TATCGCCGGGGATTTGTCTGGAGCCGCGCCACCAGCGTATCGTCCTTTAGCGGCGGGGGGCCGTATTTAAGCTGCACCACCTTGTAGCCGCCCTCCTCCAGCCGCGCGAGCAGCGGGCCGATGGCGCGGGCCGTGCGGCCCTGCAGATCATGCATCAGCACGATGCCGCCGCCACGGGCCTCCAGTCCGCGCATCACCCGCTCCACCAGTTGCTCGGTGGTCGCCTCACGATAATCGAGGGAATCGACGTCGGCGCCGACCGGGATCAGGCCGCGGCTGGCAAGCGCGCGATCGAGCCATTCGTTTTCGGCGAGATAGGGAAAGCGGAAGAAATGCGGCGTCTCGCCGGTCGTCTCTTCCACAACCGCCCTGCCCTTGTCGATATTGGCGACGGCCGCGTCATGGCCGAGCGCGGGCAGATAGGGGTGCGACCAGGTATGGGTGGCGATCGTGTGGCCGCCTTCGGAGACCAGCGCCGCCGTTTCGGGATAATAATGCGCCATCTGACCGACCATGAAGAACAGGCCCTTGACCCCGTAGGCATCGAGCGCGTCCAGCACCACATTGGTGCGGCCGGGCACCGGGCCGTCATCGAAGGTCAGCACCACTTCGAGCGGCGCCAGCGTGATGTCTCGGGTCTCGTCCAGATAGATCGTGCGGCCCGCCAGCGGATGGTGTTCCGGCCGGCCATCCTCGCCAAGGCTGATGGTCATGACCTGCGCTCCGCGATCAGCACCATCGACGATGCGCGAATGGATGGAGCCAAGCTGCAGCGGCGCTTCCTCTATCGGCATGATCTCCCCGATCGAACCCGTGGTGATGACCTCGATCGCGTTTGGAGCTTCGGAAAGAACGCGGGCGGGCTCCGGCAGCAGCGCGGTCTTGAGGATCATGGTATCGCGCTCCCCGTTGGAAGCGCAGGAAGCGAGCGCGAGAACGCAGAGGCCTGCAAGACCGGTTACAAAACGACGCATTGGTAATCCACTTCAACCAACCAGATGCCGGACGCGCATCGCGGGATTCGCCGCGCGGGCTCTCGCAAAAAATGTGCGAATATGGTTACCAAAGCGTAAAATGGAGCGAACATTCAGCCGGCCGCGCCGCGATTTCGCGTGCACGCACCACCGGCGCGCGGAAAGCGCGCCGGTTCCGCGATGCGGGTTGCAATTCAGAGGATCAGGATTGCCCGGAAATCATTGACATTGGTGAGCGTCGGGCCGGTGATGACCTGGTCGCCCAGCGCCTCGAAAAATCCGTGACCGTCATTGTCGGCAAGCGCGGCGCGGGCATCGAGGCCCAGTGCCCGCGCACGCTCGAGCGTGTCCGGCCCGATCACGGCGCCGGCCACCTCTTCGCGACCGTCAACGCCGTCGGTATCGCCGGCAAGGGCATAGACGCCCTCAAGCCCGTTGAGTTCGACGGCAAGCGAGAGCAGGAATTCGACATTACGGCCGCCCCTTCCCTCGCCCTTCACGGTCACGCTGGTTTCGCCGCCCGAAAGGATGATCGCGGGCCGTTTGGCGGGCACACCGTGGTGGACGACGGAGCCGGCGATACCGGCATGGACGATCCCGACATCCTTGGCCTCGCCCTCGATCGTGTCGCCGAGCACCAGCACGTCGAGCCCAGCCTCGCGCGCCGCGTCGGCGGCCGCCTCCAGCGACATGAACGGGGTGGCGATGATGTGGTTCGCCGCCCGCGCCAGACGCGGATCGTCAGGCGCCACGCAGCGCGCCGCCTCGGTGTCGAGATGGCGGGCGACGTGGTCGGGCAGGTCGATCGCGTAGCGTTTCAGGATCGCCTTCGCGTCCTCGACCGTGGTTGTCTCGCCGACCGTCGGGCCCGAGGCGATGATCGCCGGATCGTCGCCCGGCACGTCGGAAATCAGCAGCGTGTGGCAGCGGGCGGGGTGGATGGCGGCGGCCAGCCTGCCGCCCTTGATCGCCGACAGGTGCTTACGCACGCAGTTGACCTCGTCGATCGCCGCCCCGCAGCGCAACAGCGCCTTGTTGACGGCGATCTTGTCAGCAAGCGTCACACCTTCCGGCGGCAGCGACAGCAGCGCCGAACCGCCTCCGGAGATCAGCACGATCACCAGATCGTCCTCTGTCAGACCCGAAACGGTTTCCAGTATGCGTTTCGCCGCCTTCTCGCCGGCTTCGTCCGGCACCGGATGGGAGGCGGAGAGAATCTCGATATGCTTGCAGGGGGCTTCATGGCCGTAGCGGGTGACGACGACGCCTTCGAGCGGACCGTCCCAGCAGGCCTCCAGCGCCTCCGCCATGCGCGCCGATCCCTTGCCGGCCCCGACCACGATCGTGCGGCCATTCGGCGGCTCCGGCAGATACCGCGCAAGCTGCTTCATCGGATCAGCGGCGGCCACGGCGACATCGAAAAGCCTGCGCAGAAACGCGTCGGGATTATCTTGGAAGCGGGCGGAGGAATTCATAGGGGTTTTCCTTATGGGACTGTTCCCCTATGTTCCACATAACCCCGGATCGCTCAAGTTTGCGTGGAACACTTCGCGCCGGTTGTGCGTTCACTGAAAGGCGGGACGTGCGCCCGTTCGATTCTTTTCGCCTCCTCCCGGCAATTGTACAGAACCGAATCCGCGCCGACACGCCACGCTTTGTTTTGCAAGGAAGGATTGAAGATGGCCGACAAGAACGGGTCCGATAAATATCCCAATATCGCGCTTGTTTCCACACATGGATATGTTGCCGCAGATCCGCCGCTTGGCGCCGCCGATACCGGCGGACAGGTCGTCTACATTCTGGAACTTTCGAAAAAACTCGCCCAGCTCGGCTTCTCGGTCGATATCTATACCCGCCGGTTCGAGGATCAGCCGGAAATCGACGAGGTCGACGAGCGCGTCCGGGTCGTGCGCATCCCCTGCGGCGGCAAGGAATTCATTCCCAAGGAATATCTCTACAAGCACCTGCTGGAATGGAGCGAGAATGCGCTGCGCTACATGCGCGAGCACGATCTCCATTACACCTTCATCAACTCCCATTACTGGGACGCCGGCTATGCTGGCCTCAGGCTCGCCGAAGCGCTCCACATCCCGCATCTCCACACCCCGCATTCGATCGGCCTGTGGAAGAAGCGGACAATGGAGACCGACTATCCCGACAAGAAGGAGCAGTTCGAAAAGGACTTCAACTTCACCGAACGGATCAAGCATGAAAACAAGATCTACCGCGCCTGCGACAGCGTGATCGCCACGACGCCGCTTCAGGTCGACATGCTGGTGGAGGATTACGGCATCCGCGAGGACCGGGTCTACATGATCCCGCCCGGCTATGACGACAACCGCTTCTATCCGGTCTCGGGCGCCACCCGCAACATGCTGCGAGAGCGGTTCGGCTTCAAGGGCAAGACCGTGCTGGCGCTTGGCAGGCTCGCCACCAACAAGGGCTATGATCTTCTGATCCAGGCATTCTCGGTGATGGCCGAACGGGTTCCGGACGCCGAGCTACAGCTTGCCGTCGGCGGCGCGGACATGGACGAGCTGGAAACGAAAATCCTCAACGAGCTCAAGGCGCTGGTAAAGGAGCTGGAGCTTGAGGACAAGGTTCATTTCTCCGGCTATGTCTCCGACGAGGACCTGCCCGATATCTATCGCGCGGCCGACATGTTCGTGCTGTCCAGCCGTTACGAGCCCTTCGGCATGACCGCGATCGAGGCGATGGCATCGGGCACGCCGACGGTGGTGACCACCAATGGCGGGCTTTACCGCGCGATCAGCTTCGGCCGTCACGCGCTGTTTGCCGACACGTTCGACAAATACGATCTCGGCATCATGATGATGAAGCCGTTCAAGCATCAGCGGCTCTATAATCGCCTCGCCCGCATGGGCGCGCACAAGGCCCGCAGCCTGTTCACCTGGACCGGCATCGCCCAACAATTGATCTCGCTGGTCGAGGGCCGCCCGATGCGGCAATCGCTGACCGACAGCGACTGGGCCGAACCCTGGAATGACGGCGACTGAGGCGATGGCAATCAGACTGTTCTCCTCCGATCTCGACGGCACGCTTGTCGGCGACAACGGCTCGACGGAACGCTTCCGCCGGGCCTTCGAGGCCGTGCCCGAAGCCGAGCGCCCGCTGCTGGTCTATAACAGCGGGCGGCTCGTCGACGATATCCGCGAACTGATCGGCATGGTGGGCCTGCCCGAGCCCGATTTCCTGATCGGCGGCGTCGGCACCATGGCGCATGACCACCGCAACGGCCTGCCCATCGGCGGCTTCGATGATTTCATCGGCACCGCCTTCGATGTCGAGACGGTCGAGCGGATCATGTCCAATATTCCCGACGTGATCCGCCAGCCGGAGCGCTACCAGCACGGCTACAAGTCGAGCTGGTATCTGCAAAACGCCAAGAAGGGCCGTTTGCAGGCCATCGAGGATGCGCTGACCGCAAAGGGGCTCGAGGTCAAGCTGATCTACTCGTCGAAGCGCGATCTCGACATCCTGCCGAAGAATGCCGACAAGGGCGCCTGCCTTTCATGGCTTTGCCAAAAACTCGATATCGCCCATGATGACGTCGTGGTTGCCGGCGACACCGGCAATGACAGCGCGATGTTCACCGTGCCCGACGTGCGCGGCATCATCCCGGCCAACGGCCATGACGACCTGAGGGCGCTTGCCAAGGGCAATGACCGTATCTATCAGGCCCGCGGCGAAATCGCCGACGGCGTGATCGAGGGGCTGAGGCATTTCGGGGTCGCGATTTAGAGCGGCCCCTCCCCCATTACCACCGCGTCGGCTCGTCGGGTGCTGCGGCTTCGATCGCCAAAGCATGAAGGCCATCGGCGAATTCCGGGCCCAGTGCCTCATTGACGGCACGATGTCGTGCGATGCGGCTCATCCCTTTGAACTTGTCGGATACGATCCTGATCCTTAAATGGGTGATCTCGGGCGCGTCCGGATCATTGTAGTGGCCGGAATGTTGCGCGCTCTCGTCTTTCAAAATCAGCCGTTCGGGATTGAACAGGGTATTCAGCCGGTCTTCGATTGCTGCGGCCATTGCCATCGTTTCACTCCTTGTCGCGCGTGGCGCGTCTAACGGAAAGGTCAAAAACCGGCTTTCGCGAACCCCGCGCCGTGGTCAACGCGTTAACAGGGCAGAAAGCCAGTAAGAAATCCCGTTGTCAATTCTTGTTGTGGCGGGCTTGGAAGGTCATAATCACGCGCCATGAATCTAGATTCCAAATATTTCGACCGCCTCCGCACCAAGCGCAAGGGCCCCGCCACGGCAAAACCAGCCGATGCGGAGACCGCTGTGCCCGAGTGCCAGTGGGACGGCTGCCACAAGCCCGGAAAGCACAAGGCCCCCGTCGGCCGCAATGCCGAGGGGCAGTTTTTCCTGTTCTGCTTCGAGCATGTGAAGGCCTACAACAAGGGCTATAATTATTTCGAGGGCCTCTCCGACAGCGAGATCGCGCGCTATCAGAAGGAAGCGCTCACCGGCCATCGCCCGACCTGGACCGTCGGCGTCAACGGCGACACCCGCAAGACGCCGCTCAACGGTTCAAGAAAAGCCGGCAATGCCGCGTCCGCCGCGCGCATGCGCGATCCGTTCGGCTTCGTCCATGACGGCAGGGATGGCCGGCCGCAGCGCCCGAAGCGCGAGCGCAAGCTGAAGACGCTGGAGGCCAAGGCCTTCGACACGCTGGGGCTGACCGCCGCGGCGACGTCCGACGACATCAAGAAGCAGTACAAGCTGCTGGTCAAGAAACACCACCCCGACGCCAATGGCGGCGACCGCGGCTCGGAGGAAACTTTTCGCGCCGTGGTGCAGGCATACCAATTGTTAAAGCAGTCCGGCTTCTGCTAGGAACACTTCCATCAAGAGCAGATAAAAGACCGTTGAGCGGCTTTTTTCCCGGAAGCCGCGCTGGAGAAATGATGAGCAAGATCGATCTGGACTATTCGAACCTCCCCGACACCACCGTCTCGGTTCGTGAAACCTTCGGCCTCGATGTCGACCTGAAAGTCCCGGCCTATTCGACCGACGACCCCTATGTGCCCGACCTCGATCCCGACTACCTTTTCGATCGCGACACCACGCTCGCCATTCTCGCGGGCTTTGCCCATAACCGCCGCGTCATGGTCTCCGGCTATCACGGCACCGGCAAGTCCACCCATATCGAACAGGTCGCAGCCCGCCTCAAATGGCCCTGCGTGCGCGTCAACCTCGACAGCCATGTCAGCCGTATCGACCTCGTCGGCAAGGACGCCATCGTAGTCAAGGACGGGCTGCAGGTCACCGAGTTCAAGGACGGCATCCTGCCCTGGGCCTATCAGCACAACGTCGCCCTCGTCTTCGACGAATATGACGCCGGCCGCCCGGATGTGATGTTCGTGATCCAGCGCGTGCTGGAATCGTCGGGCCGGCTGACGCTGCTCGACCAGAGCCGCGTGATCAGCCCCCACCCGGCCTTCCGCCTGTTTGCGACCGCCAACACGGTTGGCCTCGGCGACACCACCGGGCTTTACCACGGCACACAGCAGATCAATCAGGCCCAGATGGACCGCTGGTCGCTGGTGACTACGCTGAACTACCTGCCGCACGAGCAGGAAGTGAACATCATCCTCGCCAAGGTGAAGAGCTTTGCCGCCAGCGCGGAAGGCCGGGAAACTGTCTCCAACATGGTTCGCGTTGCCGACCTCACCCGTTCGGCCTTCGTCAATGGCGATCTTTCGACGGTGATGAGCCCGCGCACGGTGATCAACTGGGCCGAGAACACCGAAATTTTCGGCGATGTCGGCTTCGCCTTCCGCGTCACCTTCCTCAACAAGTGCGACGAGCTGGAGCGCACGCTGGTGGCCGAGCAGTATCAGCGCGCCTTCGGCGAGGAGTTGAAGGAAAGCGCCGCCAACGTCGTGATCAGCGCCTGAGGAAGTTTTCATGGCCGGTCCCGGCGACAATCGAAGATCCAACCCCTATGCGCCCGTAGACCTGGAGCCACTGCACCGGGCCGTTTCCGGCTGCGTGCGCGCGATCTCTGGCGAGCGGGAGGCGGAGGTCGTGTTTTCGCGCGACCGGCCGGGCATGAGCGGCCACCAGATCCGACTTCCGGAATTCTCCAAACGCCCGACGCCCGAGGAGCTTGCCGTGGTGCGCGGGCTTGGCGATTCCATGGCGTTGCGCATGGCCTGCCACAACCCCGTGACCCACGCCCACATGTCGCCCGGCGGCACCGAGGCACAGTCGATCTTCGACGCGGTGGAGCAGGCGCGGATCGATTCGATCGGGGCGAAGCGCATGCCGGGCATGGCCAAGAACCTTGCCGCCATGCATGCCGAGAAATACGAAAAGGCCAATTTCGCCGCGATCGACCGCAAGGAGGACGCGCCGGTTTCCGAGGCCGTCGCCATGCTGGTGCGCGAAAAGCTGACCGGCGAGAAGCCGCCGGCCTCGGCCGGAAAGGTGCTCGATTACTGGCGCGATTTCATCGAGGACAAGGCCGCCGTCGATCTCGACCGGCTGGAAAGCTCGATCGACGATCAGGACGCCTTCGCCCGCGTTGTCCGCTCGATGCTGTCGTCGATGGAAATGGCCGATGATTATGCCGGCGACGACCTCGAAAACGACGACGAGGAGGAAAACCTCTCCGACGAGGAACAGCCGCGCTCCGAACGCGAGAACGACGAACAGGTCGAGGAGCAGGCCGGCGAGGATTCCGCCTCCGCCGATGACAGCGACAGCGCCGACGAGGAGATGGACCAGGGCGAGCTTGACGGCGCGGAAGTGGCCGATACCGATCTCGACGACGAGGCCGATCCGGATTCCGAGGTCGCCGGCGAAACCAAGCGCCCCAACACCGCCTTCGACGATTTCAACGAGAAGGTCGATTACCGCGTGTTCTCGACCGAATTCGATGAGGAAATCACCGCCGAGGAGCTGTGCGACCAGGAAGAACTCCAGCGCCTGCGCGCCCATCTCGACAAGCAGCTCGCCCATCTCCAGGGCGCGGTCGGCCGGCTCGCCAACCGCATGCAGCGCCGGCTGATGGCCAAGCAGAATCGCTCCTGGGATTTCGATCTCGAGGAAGGCTATCTCGATACCGCGCGGCTGGTGCGCATGGTGATCGACCCGATGCAGCCGCTGTCCTTCAAGATGGAGCGCGACACCCAGTTCCGCGACACCGTCGTGTCGCTGCTGATCGACAATTCCGGCTCGATGCGCGGCCGCCCGATCACGGTGGCGGCCACCTGCGGCGACATTCTGGCGCGCACGCTGGAGCGCTGCGGCGTCAAGGTCGAGATCCTCGGCTTCACCACCAAGGCGTGGAAGGGCGGCCAGTCGCGCGAGAAATGGCTGGAGGCGGGCAAGCCCGCGGCCCCCGGCCGGCTCAACGATCTGCGCCACATCATCTACAAGTCCGCAGACCAGCCGTGGCGGCGCTCGCGCGCCAATCTCGGCCTGATGATGCGCGAGGGGTTACTGAAGGAAAACATCGACGGCGAGGCGCTGATCTGGGCCCATGACCGGCTGATGGCTCGGCCCGAGCAGCGCCGCATCCTGATGATGATTTCCGACGGCGCGCCGGTCGACGATTCGACGCTGTCGGTCAATCCCGGCAACTTTCTCGAAAAACATCTGCGGGCGGTGATCGAACATATCGAAACCCGCTCGCCGGTGGAATTGCTCGCGATCGGCATCGGCCATGACGTCACACGCTACTATCGCCGCGCGGTCACGATCGTCGATGCCGACGAACTGGCCGGCGCGATGACCGACCAGCTAGCCGCGCTGTTCGAGGAAAAGGGCGCCGAGGCGCCGACGCGCCGACGCGCCAGATGATACGTGCCCTTCTTCTTGCGCTGGCGCTTGTCAGCGCGCAGGCTTCGGCTGCGGATATCTCTTCCACGCGGATCGAAAGTTTCGACGACGATCCGGCGGTGACCCGTTTCGGCGAGCTGCAATTCGTCGGCGGGCTCAAGCTCTCCGGCCTGCATTCGCTTTCCGCGATCCGCTTCCTGCCCGGCGGCGAACGCTTCATTGCGGTTGCCGATGACGGCCACTGGGTCGACGGCGAGATTACCCGCGATGGCAGGGGGCGACTTTCAGGCGTCGCCGACGTGACGGTCACGCCGATGAAGAACGCCAATGGCGTGCATGCCAAAAAGGTCGCCATGGATGCCGAGAGCATGACGATCAAGGACGGACGGATCCTCGTCGGTTTCGAGAACATGCACCGGATCGATCAATATCCGCTTGAGGGACATGACAACGCGACGGCGAAGCCCGGCCCCGATTTCCTGATTCCCCGCAACGAATTGCGCGCCAATGGCGGCCTCGAGGCGATGGCGACCAATGCCGATGGCCGCACCGTGGTGGTGGCGGAAAAGAGCATCGACAGCGACGGAAACCTGTTCGCCGCGATCATTTCCGGTCCCGGCAAGGGCATCTTCAAGGTCGTCAAGAATCAGGAATTCGACGTCACTGACGCCGCCTTCCTGCCGGATGGCGACCTGTTGCTGCTGGAGCGGCGGTTTTCGCTTCTGGGCGGTATCGGCATGCGCATTCGCCGTATTCCCGCCGATACGATCCGCGCCGGCGCGGTGGTGGATGGTCCGGTGATCATGCAGGCAAGCGGTTTGAACCGGATCGATAATATGGAAGGCCTCGACGTTATTGCGATGCCCGACGGCAGCCTGCATCTGATCATCATCTCGGACGACAATGATTCGGTGCTGCAGCAGACGTTGATGCTGGAGTTCAGGCTGGCCGGCTGAGGCTGGATCAACCGGCGGACGCGACCATCGCCCGGATCATCTTCAGCCCCTCAAGATTGAGGCGCGCCGCTTCCTCCGGCGAGAGATCGTCCCAGTGTTCCGCAAACCATCGGTCAAGCGCACGGGCGGCGGAAAGCACCATGTCGACGATCAGCGCGCGCGGCATGTCGGCGCGGACAGCGTCCAGCCCCTGCCCCTTCTCCACGAGCAGTTCCAGAGCACGCCTGATCCGCGCGAGCGGCGCTTCGAGCGCTTTTTCCGTCTGTGGGCCCTCATACATCGTCCGGCCGAGTGCCGCCATGACAGGATCGGCGACAAGAGCCCCGCTGAGGCGCTCGAACGCCGCGTAAATGCCATCCCAGAAAGCATCGATCGTGGCGGCCTGGAAGGGCGCGGAAAAATCCATCCGATCGACCAGTTTTCCGAGCGCGCGTTCGATCACGGCGGAATAGAGATCGCCCTTATCGTGAACATAGTAATAGGCCTGCCCCTTGCTCATGGCGGCCGCGGTCAGGATGGCATTCATCGAAGCACCGGCAAAGCCGGCCGCTGCGAAAGCCGCCTCGGCCGCGTCCAGCAGGCGCGCGCGGCGATCCGGCGCCAGCGCTTCGAGCCTTGCGAGCGCCGTGTCGCCCTCCGCCATCGGCTTCCTCTTGTCTTCCGCAGCCATCAATCCGCCTTCATTGACATTTTAGACCAGTGGTCTAAAAACACATACACCAGATCGCGACGGATGTCCCGTCCGCCGCAAAACAGGAGATGCACAATGCGCTGGCGCGGTGTCAATCATGTTGAATTCTCGGTTCTCGACTACGAGAACTCGGTGGCGTTCTACGACCGGATGTTCGGCTGGCTGGGCTACAAGAGCTTCTGGACCATGGATATCGGCTACCACTCGACCTATTACATGGCGCGGTTCCCGTTCCCCCACAGCTATATCGGCATCCAGCCTGCGAAAACCGGCGGCAAGCTCGACCACGAGGCGCGCGCCACCGGGATTCATCACATTGCGCTGTGGGCGAAGAACCGGAAGGAGGTCGACCGCTTCCATCGGGAGTTCCTCGTTCCAAACAGCGTTCCTGTAACGGAGACGCCGGCGGAATATCCGGTCTATGCGCCTGGCTATTACGGCGTGTTTTTCGACGATCCCATCAACGGCATCCACTGGGAGCTGGCGCATATCCCGAAAATCGCCTCGCCCATGGCCTACCGACGCTCGGCTGAGGCGTGGAAACAGGCGGAAGCCGAGCATCCCGAATGGCAGGGCTCGCCCGCGAAGAAGGCCTTTCGCACGCTGCCGCGCGGATAGGCATTCAGAGCGCATCCTCGCGCACCCAGACGCTGACGCTGCCGCCATTGACCGGGAAATCGGCATTGCCGTTCTCATCGGCCGTCACCGTATCCTCACGGTGACCGAGAAAATCGCGGAAGCTCGCCCCGGCATGGCCTTCGCCGAGTTCGACATGCTTGCTGGCTTCCTCGCCATTGGTGAGCACCGTCGCCGAGCCCGGCGCCTCATCGGTTCCATGGCGCACGATCGCGAGGCAGTTCGGGTCGTCGAACATGTCGGTCTGGCCGCCATTGGCGAAGCGTTTGCGGGCGGAGATCAGCGCCGGCAGGCATTCGACCTTCGGCATCACGATATCATACTCTTCGCCATCGCTGCCCTTGTCGCGATAGTCCGCGCCGTAGAGATCGGCGTAAAAGACGCTCGGCACGCCCTGCTCGCGCATCAGGATCAGCGCATAGGCAAGCGGCTTGAACCACGGTTCAACGGCGGCCTCCAGCGATTGTAGCGGCTGGGTGTCGTGGTTTTCCACCAGCGTGACGGCATGCGCGGGCTGCGCCGAAAGCAGCGACCCATCGAAAATGGTACGCATGTCGAAATCGCCGCCGCCCTTCGCGGCATCATGGAAGCGGTGGTGGAGACCGACGTCGAACAGCAGGAGCTGACGGTCGACAAGCTCCAGATAGTTCTCCAGCGCGCCGATATCCGGATGCCAGTATTCGGCGACCACGAACAGGTCTTCCTTCACGCTCTCGCGCATATGGCCGATCCAGTCGCGGAAGAACCATGCGGGGATATGCTTGGCGGCGTCGAGCCGGAAGCCGGCGACCGGCACCTGTTCGGCAAACCATCTGCCCCAGTATTTCAGCTCTTCATAAACCGCACGGTTGCGGAACTCGACATCGGAGCCGATCAGGTAGTCGTAATTGCCAAGCTCCTCGTCGACCTCGCTATGCCATTCGCCCTCGCCATATTCGTTGACGAGACGGAAGACGCCGGTGTCGGTCGGGTCCTCGATATAGTCGACGCCGGTGAAGCACTTCTGGCTCCAGACGAACTCGGAATATTTGCCCTGCCGGCCCGGAAAGGTGAAGCGGGTATAGGCATGGGTCTCGAAGGCCTCATCCTCGATCTCGTTGCGATCATCGGGGTTCGCGCGGCGCACCTTGACCGCCTCGCGCTCGTCGCCGCCCATCTTGTGGTTGAACACGACATCGTGGATAGCCCCGATCCCGTGTTCCGCCAGCGCCTTGCAGGCGGCCTCCAGCGCATCGCGGTCGCCGTATTTTGTGGGGACGGTGCCCTTCTGGTCGAACTCGCCGAGATCGAACAGGTCATAGGTGTCGTAGCCCACCGAATAGCCGCCGGCGGCGCCCTTGTAGGCAGGCGGCAGCCAGACATCGGTGATGCCCATATCGGCAAGGCTTCCGGCCTTTTCGGCGACCTCGCCCCAGAGCCTGCCGCCGTCGGGATAATACCAATGGAAAAACTGAAGAAGAACGCGTCCGGCCACATTGCCCTCGCTGGATTGGATGGATAGCGCTTAGAAACGGTTCGCGCCGGGTAAAGTTCCGCGCCCTTTGAGCGAGGCTGCATTCTGGCGCTCCGGCCGATGACATGCAAACTTTGCTTGACCGCAGCCGCCGCCGACCCCGATAAGCTGACTGCAATATGTCAGGCATGCACGAGGAGTTCCGATGCCAGAAACCGTCATCCGCGCCAATTTCGATCCGGCCTCGCTCAGCCCGCGCATACTCCATATCGGCTTCGGCGCCTTCGCCCGCGCCCATCTGATGGTCTATCTGCAGGAGGGCCTGAACGCCGCCGGCGGCGACTGGGGCGTGGTGGCCTGCCGGCTGAACTCCGGCGCGGAAGAGTTTTCCGCGCTCGATGATGCGGGACGGCGCTACCTCGTGGCCGAGGTCGACGGCAATGGCGCGACCGCGCGCGAGATTGCCGTGGTCGTCGGCACCTGCCATCCGGGCCGCGACGGCATCGATTCGCTGCTCGACCTGATCGCCTCCGAGCCGCTCTCCGTCATCAGCCTGACGATCACGGAAAAGGGCTATTGCTGCCGCAACGGTCAACTCGATCTCGACCATAAGGGCATCCGCGCCGATCTGGAAAACCCGGAAAATCCCAAAACCGCGATCGGCGTGATTGTCGCTGGCCTCGCGCGCCGCCGTGCGGCCGGGCTTTCCGGTCTCACAGTGCTGTCCTGCGACAACCAGCCCGACAATGGCAGGCTGGTGCGTGCCGCGGTGCTCGCCTTCGCCCATCAGCACGACGGGCGGCTTGCCGACTGGATCGACGCCCATGTCACCTTCCCCGGCACCATGGTCGACCGGGTGGTGCCGGCACTCGACGACGAAGGACGCGCGTTGCTGAAGAATATCAATGGCGGCAGGGCGGATGACAACGGCATCGTCTGCGAGCCGTTCCGCCAATGGGTGATCGAGGACGATTTCGCCGCCGGCCGCCCGCCCTATGCCGAAGGCGGCGCGATGCTGACCGACGACGTGCGCCCGTTCGAGATGATGAAGCTCAGAATGCTGAACGGCGCGCATACGTTTCTGGCGATGCTCGGAAGCCTGGCTGGGCTGGAGACGGTCGACGCCTGCATGGCCGATCCGGTGTTCCGCAAGGCCGCCCGCAGCCTGATGCTCGACGAACAGCGCCCGATACTGCCCGCAATCGAGGGCGTCGATATCGAGGCCTATGCCGACGACCTGATCGCCCGATTCGCCAACCCGAAGCTGAAACACCGCACCGGCCAGATCGCCTGGGATACCAGCCAGAAACTGCCGCAGCGCCTGCTGCATTCGGTCGAGGAGAATATCGCAGCCGGCAGACCCTTTCCGCTGCTGGCGCTCGCCGTGGCCGGCTGGATACGATTCGTGAAGCTTGCGGCGGATAATGGCGGCACGCTGACCGACCCGCTTGCCGAACAATTGCTGGCTATGGCGCGCGAACGCGACGGCGAGGCGCTGGTCGACGGCCTCATCGCCATCGATACGATCTTCGACGCGGGGCTCTCTGCACAACCCGCCTTCCGCTCCGCGATCCTCAAAGCCTATGACAGCATTGTCGAAAACGGCCCGCGCGAGGCGGTAGCCATAACTATCCGTTGACGGTGCGCATCGGGCGCAGCCAGGAAATCAGCGCCGCATAGGGCAGGAGCATGATCAGGCTGAAGGCGAGCTTGACCGAGAGATCGCCAAGCGCCCAGGAGATCCAGCGCGGCGCTTCCAGCGCGAACACGCCGAGAAGCGGCGCCGTGCCGAGCGCGAAATCATCATTCGGACCGATGAAGGCGAAGATGGCGGCGAAGCTGATCGAGAAGAACAGAACCGTGTCGAGCACGGAGCCGAACAGCGAGCCGGCCAGCGGTGCCTTCCACCATGTCTGACGGCGCAGGCGGTTGAAAACCGAGATATCGAGAAGCTGGCCGACCAGAAACGCCGTGCCCGAGGCGATCGCGATTCGCGGCACCGAGGCATAGAACGAAAACGCGACGCCGACCACGAAACCGGCGATCACCACCTTGCGGGCGGCCGACGGCCCGAACTGTCGGTTGGTGAGGTCGTTGACCAGGAAGGCGAGCGGATAGGTGAACGCGCCCCAGGTCAGAAGATCGGCGAGCGAGATGCCATACAGCGTTCCGGAAACCGGATACTGGACGAGAATGTTGGAAAGAAGCACGACGCCTGCCATCAGCAGGCTGTAGATAAGCACGGATTGCGTCTGTCGCATTTTTTTACCCTGGGTGATGCCACCAGCTGGAGAACGAATAAAGAGAGCCTTACCGGCTGGCGGCAAGGCTCTCCAGTTTAGTCAGAATGCCTAAAATCAGGCGGCGGCCTGTTCGGCCGTCTTCTTGATGATTTCCTTGCGCAGAAGGCGGGCGCGCGGCGAAAGATCGCGCTCGCCGGACTTCAGCAGGAATGCGTCGAGACCGCCGCGATGCTCAACGGAGCGAAGGGCTGCCGCCGAAACGCGCAGGCGATAGCTCATGCCGGTTGCTTCCGACATCAGGGTTACCCGGCAAAGATTGGGAAGAAACTTGCGACGGGTCTTGTTGTTGGCATGGCTTACATTGTTGCCGGACATCACGCCCTTGCCAGTCAATTCACACATGCGGGACATGGTAACACCTACTTGTTCTTCTTTGGCCAAGGCTTTCAACGGGACGAACATACCCCGCGATCCAATTGGCGGCTCATTGGAAAGTTGCGGTTCTATAATCTTGCCTTCGCCAAAGGTCAAGGCGATTTGGAGGTTTTTCGCGGCGGACAAAAAATTAACGACTGTTTTTTTGACGCCAGCTACGACATAAACGGGGGGTGATCGAACTTCAATGGACGGGTGCGGGATATGGCAGCTAAACTTCTTCAATCGCTCGGACTCGCTGCGGCGCTTCTTGCCGCGCCCGCCGCGCACGCCGAGGATATCAAGCAGCAGACCGTCTATACGCTGTCGTTTTCCGGCATCAAGATCGCCGACGCCGTGTTCAACACCACGGTCGCCGACGGCAAATACAATATCAATGCCGATATCGAGGCGGCGGGGATAGGCAATCTGTTCACCTCGATCGCCGTCAAGGTCGATGCCGACGGGTTGTGGAAGAACGGCAAGCCGGAAACGCGGGAATTCCAGCTCATCTACCGCGATGGCGACTACGCCCGCGATTATGCCGCCACCTTTTCCAACAAGCGGGTGACGAAATCCACCATCGAGCCCGATCCCGGCCCGCGCGCAGACAACTGGGTCGAGGTGAAGCCGAAACATCTGCGCAATGTGATCGACCCGGTTACCGCGCTGCTGCTGCCGCCCTCCAACAACCCCTGCGCCACCACGGTCTCGATCTTCGACGGCGAAACACGGCTTGAGCTTGAGATGGCGTCGGCGGGAAGCCGGCCGTTTTCCACAAAAGGTTTCTCCGGCCGCGCGATCGGCTGTGCCGTCCGGTTCAAGCCGGTAGCCGGCTATGAGCGCAAGGATGAGGATATCGAATATCTCGCCAATTCCCGCGAACTCGTCGTCTGGTTCGCCTATAATGAGGAACTGAATGTGTTCGCACCGGTTATGGCGCATATCCCGCTCAAGATCGGCCGGCTGACGATCTACGCCTCAAAATTCGGCCTGCCCCGCTAACATCATGAGCATGCGTGCAACTCTGATCGGCTTTTCAGCCGTGCTGATGTGGTCGTTCCTGGCGCTGTTTACCGCTGCCTCCGGCAATGTGCCGCCGTTCCAGCTTTCGGCGATCGCCTTTGCCATCGCCAGCCTGCCGGGGATCGCGGTGCTGATCGCGCGGCCAGAGCGCCTGCAGCGGCTGCGGCAGCCGCCAAAGGTCTGGATCGTCGGCATTGCCGGCCTGTTCGGCTATCATTTCCTGTATTTCACCGCGCTCAGAAACGCGCCGGCGGTCGATGCCGGGCTGATCGCCTATCTGTGGCCGCTTTTGATCGTGGTCGGTTCGGCGCTGCTGCCGGGCGAGCGCCTCAGGGCCCATCACATCATCGGCGCGCTTGCGGGATTCGCCGGCACGGCGATCCTGGTCACCCGCGGCGGCGGGCTGGCCTTCAGCGGGGAATACGCGCTCGGTTATTTCGCCGCCTTCCTCTGCGCCTTCACCTGGTCGGGCTATTCGTTGGCCTCGCGCTCCTTCTCCAAGGTCTCGACCGATGTCGTCACCGGTTTCTGCCTTGCGACCGCCCTGCTCTCGCTATTCTGCCATATCGGGCTTGAAACCACGGTCTGGCCCGAAAATTTCGGCCAGTGGCTGGCGGTGGCGGGGCTCGGCCTGTTGCCAGTGGGCCTCGCCTTCTACGCCTGGGACTATGGCGTCAAGCACGGCAATATCCAGGTGCTGGGGGCGGCAAGCTATGCCGCGCCGCTGTTATCGACCATCATCCTGATCATCGCCCGATTCGGCGAACCCGGCTGGCGGGTGATCGTGGCATGCCTGCTGATTACCGGCGGCGCGGTGATTGCAGCGCGGGATATGATCAGAGGAAAGAATTCCTAAGCGGGAACTTTGAGCGGGAGCTGGGGAACCACCCTCCGACCCTTTATTTGACGCCCGGCTCTCATGCGGGACTTTACCGCACAGCCCCCAAATCTTCTCGCCCCGGAGGGGAGAGCGACTGTCTTGGCGGTCAAGCGCTTTTCCATGGTTTTTGATCCCGGATTATGGCGT
>MDSV01046700.1_pt1 | contig 17237 bp, 16 predicted proteins | sample 810851 | NCBI WGS metagenome assembly MDSV01 (sample SAMN05326640, study PRJNA326480) | marine metagenome | isolation source: seawater | place: Atlantic Ocean: North East | collected 2012 | reverse complement strand
TTTTGATGATAATGGTAATTTAATAAATGGAAAAGTTGGTAAAGACTTAACTTTGGACCAAGGATATGACGCTGCCAGAAGAGTAGGAATTACTATTTTATCTGTTATTAAAAATGAAATAGGATTTGAAAATATTAATAAAATAGTAAAAATACTTGGTTTAGTAAATTGCACTGTAGATTTTTTATCTCAACCTAAAGTTATTAATGGTTGTTCAGATTTGTTTGTTGAGTTCTTTGGTAAAGAAAAAGGGGTTCATGCACGAAGCGCTATGGGAGTATATGTACTGCCTAATAATATACCAGTAGAAATTGAAGTAATTGTTGAATTAAATAATGATGTATAAATGAGCTATTTAAAAAAGTTTGCATTAAAATCAAAAATAAGTGTTGTTACTGGAGGAGCTGGTGGCATTGGTGAAGAAATTTGCAAAGCACTACTGGATGCTGGATCTAAAGTCGTATTAGCAGATATAGATGAAAAAAAATCTAAAAAAATAATAAAAAAACTATCCAAAAATAATAAAAATATTTTTTATTACAATTTAAATGCTTTGTCAGAAGAGAGTATCCTTAATTTAAAAAAAAATATAATTAAAAAATTTAAAAAAATTGATGTTCTTGTTAATGCAATAGGTATTTGTAAAAATAAAGACGCAGTTAAAGTATCAAATAATGAATGGGATGAGGTTTTAAATATTAATGTAAATTCAATGTTTTACTTATGCAGAGAGTTTGGTAAAATTTTTATAAAACAAAAGTATGGAAGTATAGTTAATGTTGGATCAAATTCAGGTATCATAGTTGATAAGCCACAACCTCAAGCAAGCTACAATGCTAGTAAAGCAGCAGTTCATCAATTAACTAAATCTCTTGCTTGTGAATGGGCTAAATATAATATTAGAGTTAATGCTATAGCTCCTGGTTATGTTGCAACTAAAATGACTTTACTTGGAAGAAATAAACCAGAATGGTTTAAATATTGGATTGAAATGACACCTATGAAAAGATTGGCAATGCCGTCTGAAATTGCTAGTTCAGTTTTATTTTTAGCCTCAGATAGTTCTAGTTACTGCACAGGTTCTATTTTGTCAGTTGATGGCGGTTATACAAGTTGGTAATAAAATTAATTTAATTTAGTTTTAAAACATAGCCCAGTTATAAATTTAAAAATAGATAATACTCATAAAATTTTTCTAAAGTAATACTTCTTAATTAAAAACTTATTTAATTAAATGCTAGGCTACTTGATATTTTTTAATGGCTTCTTTGTTAAGCTCGATTCCTAAACCTGGTTTTGTTGGAGGAATGATTTTTCCGTCAACAAAGTCAAATCCTTCTGTTGCAAGTTCTTTTCTTAAAATTTCTACACACATTTGAGGTGGTAAATATTCAATAAATGCACAATTTGATGTATTAAATGCAAAGTTTGCTGTTGCTGAAATTGATACCGAGGTCTTCCAACAATGGGGTACAATTATTCTATTATTGTCTTGAGAAAATTTCGCTATTTTTTTTGCTTCTGTGAGACCACCACAACGTCCAACATCAGGTTGAGCAACATCTATTTTTCCATTGATTATTAAATCTTCAAACTCATAACGAGTACTTAGCCACTCACCGGCAGCAATTTTCATTGGTGCCTCATCATGCATTCTTGCATAACTTTTTATATCATCTGTCCAAACTGGAGTTTCTAAAAAATAAATATTAAATTCTGCCCAATCTTTTACAGTTCTTAGAGCCTCTTCAGCATCTTTCCATCGATATTGAACATCAATCATTAAATCAATTTCAGGACCTAATGCTTTTCTAACCGCTGCAACAACTTCAGTTGTTCTTTCATCATTTTCATTTAATCCACTATGAGCATAAGGACCATTTAATGTAACTTCCGATTTAACTGCTTTGAATCCTAAGCTTTTTGCTTTTTCTGCCCAAGCAACTAAGGAGTCACGATACTCTTCAAAAGAATGGCCTACTGGCTGAAGAGAAGCGTAAGGTATCACAAACTCTTGTTCTTTTCCGCCTAATAATTCATAAACTGGTTTGTTTTGAGCCTTACCCTTTATATCCCAGAGCGCCATGTCAACTGCGCTCATGGCATTAACACCAGCACCTCTACGTCCTGTCATTGCTGTACCAATATAAATTTTTTCCCATAATAAATCTATATCGAGAGGGTCTGAACCAATAAGAATTTCTTTTACACATTGATCCATAGTATGTGTTCCGGGTGACTCAATAAACGCTTTTGCAACCCAAGGACTTGTGTCGCATTCACCAAATCCTTCAATACCTTCATCAGTTTTAATAATCACAAGACATGTATCTTGTGCTGATGAGGTTAAACTAGGATCATAATTATCCGCTAACAAAACATAAGTTTCAACATCTACAATTTTCATATTGTTAATGACCTAATAACATATCTGTAGCTCTATCAGCAATAGCCATTGCAGGTGCATTTGTATTTGCAGCTACAATAGTGGGCATCATAGAAACATCAAATACTCTCAAATTCTTTATTCCTTTGACTTCTAACTTTGCATTTAAAACTGCCATTTCATCATTATCTTTTCCCATTTTGCAAGTTCCAACAGGATGCCAATTTGTTTTGATCATTTTTTTACAATAATTAATTATATCTTTATCTGAGTCAACAAGGTTGCCTGGTAAAAATTCTTTTATAATTATATCTGACAGGGGTTTTGTTTTAATAACTCTCCTAGCTAATTTTACAGCTTCTAAAATTGTTTTTATATCTTCCTGATTACTTAAAAAATTTGGATTTATTAATGGTAAGTCTAGAGGATTAGAAGATTGAATTTTTATTTCTCCTCTAGATTTTGGATTCATTAAACAAGGGGTGAGGGTTAGACCATGATCGGGTTTGATACCTTTTATATCTCTATCCATGTACATAATGGGCACGCAATATAGTTTTATTTTTGGATCATTCGTATTTGTTAAGTCTTCAGGATTAAGGAAAGAACAGCAATCCACTCCTTGGGACCTTACGGGTCCTGAATTAAACAATAAATATTGTATTCCGTTTTTTATCATTCGCCATCCCCTATCCTGATTAAAATAGCCATACCCAGGTTTGGTTTGTGAAATTACCGGCACCTCATGATGGTCTTGTAAATTTTTGCCTACACCTTTTAAATTTTCAATTACATCAATATCAAATTTCTTTAATTGCTCTTCTTCACCAATACCTGAATGCATTAATATTTTTGGAGTAACTAATGCACCTGCAGTTAATATAATATCATTGGCAAAATATTTTTTTGTCTTACCTTTAGATATGCACTCAACTCCTATTGCTTTCCTTTGCTCAATTATAATTTTTGTTACAACTGTATTTAATTCAATATGAATATTTTTATTATTTTTAATTGGCTCAAGAAAAGCGCTTTCAACGTCACATCTTTTACCATTTCCAATGGTATATTGCATTAATCCGACACCATATTGATTGCCATCATTAAAATCAGAATTATATGGCAATCCCAATTCTTGCATAGTTTTTATATATAAATTTGATCCTTCAGCTACATATCCAGGATCGCTAACTTTAAGTTTGCCATCATTTCCATGATAATCATTTTTTATTCTTTCGTTATTTTCTAATCTAATAAAACTTTTAAGAATAGAATTCCAATTCCAATTAATATTCCCTGTTTCTTCATACCACTTATTATAATCTGAAGGTTTGCCTCGCATATAAACCATACCATTTATTTTTGAACCACCACCGAGTATCTTTGCTTGTGCAATGTCGTGTTCACGATCATTTAATTGTTTTTGTTTTATTGATTTGTAAAATCGCAAATGTGGACTGTTGTCTAAACCCTTTATCCAACCAGCAGGCATTGAAAGCAATAAACTGTTACTTTTTGAACCCTCTTCAAGTATCAAAACTGAAGCACCTTGCTCAATTAATTTAAATGCAGTTATAATTCCAGATGTGCCACCTCCCACTATAATAAAATCATATTTTACTGACATAATTAACCTTTAACTGATCCTAAAGTTAGCCCTTTGACGATATGTTTTTGAGCAAAAGCTGCAAATATTATCATTGGAATCATTGATATAATTGCACTTCCTGTCATACCACCCCAATCTATAGAAGCATATCCTCTGAATGAAGCTACACCAACAGTAATTGGCTGAGCATCAAAAAAAGTTAACCCGAGTGCAATAGCTAATTCATTCCAAACCCAAATGCCATTTAAAATTGCAGTAGCAACTATACCAGGAATAATAAGTGGCAAATATATTTTGAATATTGCTTGTAATGGATTACATCCATCGATAACAGCAGCATCATCAATCTCCTTTGGAATTTCCTCTAAAAAACTTCTCAACATCCATATTGAAAAAGGCAACACATGTACTTGGTAAATTATTGCCATTCCCAAATATGTATCATACAATCCTATTGTTTGATAAATAGTAAACATTGGTAGTACAAATAAAAACTCAGGTAACATATAAGCTAATAATAGCCATTGCATGAAGGCAGTTTTAAATCTTATTTGATATCTTTTTAATGCATAAGCTGCAAAGAGAGCAATCGTAATTGATAAAATTATACTAATTAATGTAATAAATATTGAGTTAAAGAAAGTATCTTTAAATAAGTCATTACCCCATAGCTTGATATAATTATTTGCTGTTGGATCAAAAAACCATTTTGGTGGCTTAGTAAAAGTTTCACCTTTTGATTTAATTGATAACATAAATAACCATGTTATTGGTAATAATGTAACTGCAATAGCAAAAAAACTTACAATATAAGCTGAAATTAAATGTTTGTGTTTTTGTAATTTTTTCATAAATCTTTGTTTAGCTTTGAATAAAGAATAGTTAAAAAAATAACAACAAATGAAAATAATACCATTACTGTCATCGATTTACTCATTTCTAAAAAACTATAAGCAACTCTATAGGCATATGTTTGCAAAGCTTCAGTAGCTAGACCAGGTCCACCAGCAGTAGTTCCCCAAACAATATCAAACACTTTAAGAGTATCTATGGATCTAAAAATTAAAACTAAGAAAAGAAGTGAGCGTATCATAGGTAGTCGTATATATCGAGTAATTTCCCATTCACTAGCTCCATCAATTTTGGCTGCCTCCAAAGGTTCATTAGGAATACTTTTTAATCCTGCTAAAATAATTATGAAGACAAAAGAAGTTTGCCACCATACATCTAATCCTATTATTGTTGGCATCGCAGCAGTATAAGAACCAAAAAAATTTGATTTTAAACCAATAAAAGATAATAAATATGGAATTATACCGAACATATTATCTAACATTATTTTGAATAACATTGTAATAGATATCCCTGAAACCATTAAGGGTATTAATAATATTGTTCGAATAATAGTTGAGCCAATTTTTATTCGTTCAATATAAATTGCTAACAAGACACCAATTAAGATTTCAAAGAAACAAGCAAAAAATGCAAAAACAAAAGTATTTTTAACTATTATCCAAAATTCTTTATCTAATAATAATGTTGTGTAGTTTTTTAGCCCAATAAAATCTTTTTCATCACCCCAACGCCAATTAAAAAAACTATAATAAATTGAATAGCAGATAGGATATAAAGAAGTAAATGCTAATATTAAAACACTTGGTAATAGAAAAAAATAAGGTGTTTGTTTCATTTAAATTATAAGAAGGGGATTATTTCCCCTTCCTATGATAATTTTATAACTTGTAATTACATGTTTTGGAAATTTGCATTTCCCTCAGCAGTAGCATCTGCACTACTAGCGCCTCCATGTATTCTAAGTATTACATCCATAATTTCTAATGCATATTTATTGAAGTCTTTTACAGGTACAACAGAAGTTCTAACTGTTTTCATTGACTCAAGAGTAGCTGAAACATAGTCTGAGTTTAGAGTGCTTGTATAAGCATCATTTTCCCAAGTTGATAATCTTCCAGCACCACCGTGATAAGTGCCAATTACTGCTTCACTTGCTTTATTTGTCATATATTGAATGAAATACCAGCCAGCATCTTTTTCTTGTGCATTAGCACCCATTCCAATACCCCATTGCCAGTTAGCTGTGTATGACGTACCACCTTTTTCCTGAGGAGGTAGTGCCATGTAACCTGTGTTACCTTTAGATATAGGACAGTCATCAGTTTCAAACCATGGACCAAATAATGATGCATCTGCAAAGAATGCTGCTTGACCGTTACAAAAAGCATTACCTGCTTCGTTCCAGTTGTATGACAAGATATCACTTGGACCAGCTTGCATTAATCCTGCGTAATCACTTAAGCCTTTTTGAATTGCAGGATCGTCTAGTCTAGGATTGCTCCAATCACCATCAAACCATACACCATAAGGTGCATCGAAACTTCTATCACCCCAAGCATTAAAAACTAACCCTGAAATTGTGTCAATGTTAGTATCAGTTCTCAAACCTCGCATAGCAGCACCAGCTACGTCTCCACCCGAATCAGCTTTAACTTTTTTTGCCATAGCAATAAGTTCATCCATAGTTTCAGGAAGTTTACCTCCAAGGTACTTGTTAACTAAATCTTTGTTATAGAAAACAATGTATGACTCAAAGGACATAGGAATACAGTAGTAGTTAGAACCTGGTCCTCCTGGAAAATTTGTTGCATTCAAAAAACCTGCAGGAAAATCATTTACATCATACCCTGAGTCAGTCGCAGATGAGTCATTTAAAAATCCATTTAAAGGTTGTAATAAACCATCGCTAAATTGATTAAATGCAGTAGCATCCATTGGGCAGAAGTGTGCATCTGCACCTTTTGGTGCCCTTAAGTTAACTTCCATTCTATCGAAATATAAGTCTTCAGCTAAAGCATTTACTTTAACCTTAATTCCTGTATCAGCTTCAAACTGAGGTATTAATGACCTAATACCTTCAAGAACTGGGTGCTCATTCATAAGAATTGTAATAGTTTTTCCAGAGTGAGCTTTCCAATCAAATGCATTTGCAGCATTTACTGAAAATAATATTGAAAAAGATATTATTGATAAAATAAATTTTTTCATTTTTACTCCTTAGTTAATGTATTTGAGATAAGATGAGAAAAGATTTTCTAAGTCAAGAAATTTTATTTTATAATTATAATTAAAAATAATTTATTTCACAAAGTATCTGGTAATATAAAAATTAAATGATATAATAAATTATTTTAATTTAACAATAATCTCTTTTAATTGGCTCAAAATATCTTCTGAATACCTGAAGTCATTACCAATTCCATACCATAAATTATTTTTTAAAATAAATTCCTGTAATTTAATTAAAGATATATTCACATCGTCCCAAGTTATTTTCATTGATACAGGTGAGAAATCAAATTGTAATGATTTAAAAAAATTTAAAAATCTATCTTCTAGTTTATTATGGAGTAAGCATCCTAAAACAAATCCTAAGCATACTGGTTGACCATGAATAAATTTTTTATTTGTTAAGAGTTCTAAGTTATAAAAGAAAAAATGTTCTATTCCCTCAATGTGCCTTGGGTTCCAGCCACTAGAAAAAAAAGAATTTCCTCCCCATTGATGAGCTCTAATAATTGTATTAATACCTTTTTCATTCATAGTTTTGATGTTTTCAACATTTTCAAGAAGATCATCAACAAATTTCAATGACTGATCTGCCAAATTAGAATCGTATTTCCATTTTTGTTCACATTTATTTTTCTTATGAGCGTATTGCCAATCTAAAACACCAGTAAAAAAACATAAAACATCACCTATGCCTGAATAGTTAAAAATTTTGGGAGCTGATTGTATAATTTCATAATCAATAAAAACACATTCAGGAATAGCCCATCCAATATAATTAACATTACCTTTTCTTCTTATACCTGATCTATGACCAAACACTGCATCAACAGAAATTGATGATGGAAATTGAAATAAAGTTAATTGACATTTCCAAGAAAAATATTTTGCCACATCTAAAGCTTGACCTCCGCCAAATCCAATTACCATTTTATAATTACTAAATTTTTTAATTTCTTTTTCTAATTCATTTTCTTCAAGTGTATGAACAAAATAAACATCAATATTTTTAGGAAAACGATTTTTATATAATTCCCATAAATCGCTCATTGTGACAATACAGGTATCGGAAACAATAAAGTTTTTTAATTCCTCGATCTGACTAAAGCCAGCAATGGTTTGGAAAGGATTGAATTTATTTATTTTACTCATATTATAGACACTTCTAAACATTCCCAAATTTTGAGATTCTTTACTATTATATTATTTTTTTTAATAGATACATTTGAATCTCCAAAATTTTTTATTAATTTCATTTTTTTAATTTTGTGGGGGGTAGTTAATTCTATTTTACTTATTGAGTTACAAGTTCCATTTTCCTCTATGCTAGAAAAATTGGTTAACCAAATTAAATAATTTTTATTCTTTTTCCAAATGTAAAATGAAAATTGACCGTTTGAATTTGAACAAAATACATTATTTTTATTTATACAATCAAAAACTACTGTCTTAATTATACTAAGAGTGGCTAATGATCTTGCTTTTGACCAAATGAGAGATTGATTATTAGAAAACATGATCGCTTTACCTGATTTAAATTTCTTTTCGAATACGGCGCCTGTTTGATTTGCTTCATCTGGTGTTATAATTTCTACCATATCACAATATTTTATATTATAATCCTATTAAAAATTATACAATACTAAGATTGAAATATTTTCAATTTTTTATAAAAAAATATTTATATTTTTATTATGAATACATTTTATACAAAAAACAAACTTACACCTATCATAAATGTAAGCGGCTTCATGACAAAAATTGGTGCCTCAATTACAAATTCAGAATCAATTAAAGCTGCAAATAAGATTTTTAATTATTTTGTAAACATTGATGAACTTCAGTCTATTGCGTCTAAAAGAATATCAAAATATTTGAAAACTGAAGCAGCTCTAATAACTGCTTCTGCAGCAGCTGGTTTAACAGAAAGTGTAGCAAGTATGATGACTGGTAATGACTTATCAAAAATTTACAAACTTCCAAACACTAACAAAATGAAAAATAAAGTTTTAATACAAAGAGGACATCTCACTAATTATGGTGCAGAAGTCAGACAAGGTATAGAATTATCTGGTGCTAAAATATTATCATGTGGACAAAAAAAAATATGCACATTAAAAGAATTACAAGACACAATATCAAAAAATAAAAAAAATATTTCTTGTGCTATGTATGTCGTATCACATCATTGTTCAGATTATAATGCAGTTGAAATTTCAAAATTTATAAAATTATGTAAAAAAAATAATATACCCACAATAATTGATGCTGCCTCAGAGGAGTATATGGAACATTTTTTCAAACTTGATGCCGATGTTGCTATATTTAGCGCTCATAAATTTATGGGCTCTCTTACCGCTGGAATTATTGGGGGTAAAAAAAAATATATAAAAAATATTTATCTTCAAAATTTAGGCATTGGAAGAGGCATGAAGGTTGGCAAAGAAGCTATTTTTGCAGCAATATTTGGTTTGGAAAAGTGGTATAAAAGAGATTTGAAAAAAGAGATTAATAATCAGAATAAAATATTAAAATACTGGTTAAAATTCTTCGAAAATGAAAATTTTAATGGAATTTCGTATAAAATAATCCCAGACCCAACAGGAAATAAAATAAATAGGTTAAGAATTTATATAAACAACAAAATCACAAAGTATACAATCCAATCACTTAGTTACCATTTAGAAAAAAATAAGCCTGCTATTTTTGTAAGAGATGATTTAATCCATCTTAATCATTTTGAATTAGATACATGTAATCTAAAGAAAGGGCAGGAAAAAATAGTAGCAAAAGAAATGAAAAAAATAATATTAAAACTTTCATCCAACAAAATTAAAAATAATATTACACAAAAAGAATATACTCAAAAATCAAGTAAAGAATGGTTATCTTGGCTAAATTAATCTAAATTCAACTTTTGCTTCAAATTTTTTATTTGGTTTTAGAAGTTTTAGGCCTTGATAAATATCTGAATATTTTTTTATATAATAAGCGTCACCTATATTGGTTACTGGCTCTATACAAAAAAAATTTTCATTTGAAGGTGAATATACGTGAAGATTATTAATATTTTTTTTATTTATAATTTCAATTGTTGTGTCTTTATCGATTACTAGTTTTGCTTTTCCAATCCAATTTACAAAAGTTTTATCAATTTTATTCTTATTTAAATCTATAAATTTATTTTTTGAGAACAGTTTCTTTTTAAAAAATTTTTTCCCGTAGTCTTTAATATATGTGAAACTATTAGAATATATCTTTGATCTGTTATTAATATTAAACCATGGATGAAATCCTATACCACAGTCAAATGAGTCTTTATCAATATTTTTAATAGAAATATTTATACAAAGTGATTTATTTTTTAAAACAAACTCTTGATTTGCACTGTACTTATATGGAAATCCTTTTTTTCCATCATGACTAAAAACAAGTACTATAGATTTTTCTGATTTACTTTTAACTTTCCATTTACTGACCCAACCCTCACCATGTATTGTATCTGGTTCAAGGGTATGAGTTTTTGGAAGTGTTATAAATTTTTTTTTATATAAAAATGTTTTTTTTTTAATTACACCAAAATATGGTATTGTTGCAAAATATCCTGAAAAATAACAATTTTTTTTTATTAATTTTTTTCTTTTTGATAAAGGTCTGAAAATATTATTTCCAGATTTTGCATTTATGAATTTTGTAATAGAACCACCCATATCAGGTGAAATTTCTAAATATAACTTATCGTTACCTAATGAAATTAATGACATTAAAACTTTTTAATATTTCCATATGGAATTTTTAATCCTGTAAAGTCTGTCTTAATTATAAAAGAAGAACCGGCATGTTTATATTTCTCTAACTGAATTTTTGATGTTTCTAATTTTGCACTTGTTATAAAGAGATGATTTAATTTTTTACCCACAAACGTAACACTTGTAACGTTTAACGCTGGTAATTTAATTTGATGATCAATTTTATTTGTTTTTAAATTAATTCTAGATACTTGACCTCCGGCCCAATGAGCAACCCATAGACCATTTTGGTTGTCTAATGCAATTCCGTCTGGAAAACCCTGTTTTTTATGAAATTTAAATATGCTTTTTCTATTAAAAGTTTTTAAATTGTATTGATAAATACTTGATTTAAAAGAATCAGAAAAATATAATTTATTTGTTTTTTCATTTATTGCTGGACCATTTGATACCTTAAAACCTTTATCTATTTCAAAAAATTTTTTATTTTGAAGATATCCAAAATATCCAAGATCATCTGTTTCCTTTACATGACATAATCCAATCCATAATTTATTTTTAGATAGGGTGCCATCATTGTATGAAATTTCCTTTAATTCATTTGCTTTCCTTACATCTATATAATGTTTAAGAGAATTAGTGTTACGATCATAAATATACAGACCTTTAAAACAACTAATTATAAACTTACCATTTTCTAGAGGATAAATATTACCTAGTGGCTTTGGTAATGATAATTTTTTTTTTATTAAAATCTTACTCTTAATTGAATAAAAAAGTATAGAAGGGTTTAGAAGATCCAAAAAAACTATTTCGTCAGTTTTTTTAAGATAAAACCCACTTTCCCCTAGCAATGTATTACTTTTTAAAATATCGAAATCAAACATATTTTTATTTACTCCTATACAGAATACTGCCTTAGTCTCTCTTCATCAACTCTAATTCCGAGGCCTGGTTTGTTTGGTAATGGAATTTTTCCATTTTCTAATTGTAATTCCTCTAAAACTAAATCTTTTCTTAGTTGAGATTCTGCCAACTCTTTTGGAAGAAACTCTATGTATGGACACGAAAGTGTTGTGGCTGATAAATGTGTTGAGGCAGCAATACCAATAGCAGACTTCCAACAATGTGGAACAACAAGTACTCCTTTATCCTCAGCAAAATCACATACTCTTTTTGCTTCTGTTAAACCCCCAACTCTTCCAACATCAGGTTGAATTACATCTACATTACCTCTATTTATAGTTTCAAAACATTCAAACCTTGTCTGTAACATTTCCCCAGTTGCAATTCTTATATTTGTATTTTGTGCTAGTTTAGAGCTCCCATCTAAATCTTCAATAGGAAGAGGTGTTTCAATAAAATATAAGTTTTCATTTTTTATCATCTCTAAAGCTTGAAGTGCACTTTTCCAATCAGGCCATGCATAAGCAACATCTGCCATCAAAACCATTTCATCACCTACAGCTTTTCTACAAAGCTTCACCATATTAGCAAATTCTCTATCATCTTCAATTTGTAAATTGTTATGCGAATAAGGACCTTTGATACATATTTCTAATTTGGCAGCTTTAAAACCCAACTCTTGTGACTTTTTAGTTTTGTAAACTAAACTTTTTGAATATTCTTCTAATGTGTGTCCTTCAGGTAAAAGAGAAGCGTATGGAGTAATGAATTCCTTTTTAGAACCCCCTAACAACTTCCAAACAGGTTGATTATATATTTTTCCACATAAGTCCCACAAAGCCATATCGATAGCACCCATGGCACAAATACCTAATCCTCTTCGAGAAGTCATCATAGTCTTTTCGTTCATCTCGTGCCATAATCCTTCAACATTGGTTGGATCTTTTCCAATTAGAATATCATTAAAGCCCCTTCCCATTGCATGTGTTCCAGGCGAGTCAAGCAGAGCCTTTGTAGCCCAAGGATTAGTATCTGTTTCACCAAAGCCACATAAACCTTTATCAGTTGAAATTTTTACAACAAGATTATCTTGTGCTGAACTACATGCATCTGAGTCAAAATCCGGAATTAGTAGGCTAAATGTTTCTATTTTTGAAATTTTCATGAAATATCTAATTTTAAAGAGGGGCAAAGCCCCTCTTAAAATTTATTTTAAAATTAGTTTGAAGCTTTAACTTCGTTCCAAACTCTATTACGCCATTCAAAATCTTCTGCAGGCTGCAACCAGTTTAATCTGCCTGCATAATCTAGTCCTGGTGACTCATGTGTAACTGTTCCATATCCATATCTCTCATTCATTACTTCTTGAGTAGATTTCTCTATGAAAAAGTTTGCCCATGCATGAGCTAATTCTTCATCAGCTCCTGATGTCATTGCCCATGTATCAAGCCAACCAATGCCACCCTCACTAGGAATAATGTATTTAACATTATGGCCCATATCTTTTAGAGCAACTTCTTGGAATTCTCCCATTGAGAACATAAGTGAAATTCCACCACTATCCCAGATTTGATTACCTTCATCAAAACCAGCAAAATAAGTTACGACTAATTTTTTCTGATCAATTAAAGTTTGTTTTACTTGCTCCATTTCTGCTTCAGACAAGTTGTATGGATTATCCATCCCTAAATAGATAGCTGTATTAACAATATTATTATTTGTATCATCTAACACAATCATCTTACCAGCATTTGCTGGATCATGCATTACTGACCAAGAGTCAACACCGCCTTCTCCAAACTCATCAACATCATAAATCAATCCAAGTGAACCCCATGAAATTGGAACTCCGTAATACCCTCCATCTATTTCAACTTCTTTTACGTTTTGGAATGCATTCATTAAGTTTCCAAAATTACTTAGTTTACTTTTATCGTAAGCTTTAAGTAATCCAGCTCCATGATAACGAGGGAATAAACTTGTATCAATTGAAACAAGATCAAAATCCTCACCTTTGCTTGCCTGTGTTAAAGCAAATAGTTCATCAACACTTCCAACATATTTTACTTTAACTTTTGCATCATATTTAGCCTCAAACTCATCTATCCACTCTTGTTCAGCATATCCTTCAAAGCAGCCAAGACTTAATTCTCTTGCAGCTTGTGAAGAAAAAGTGAACGAAAAAATAAAAATAAACGATAAAAAAGAATAAATTAATTTTCTCATTTTTCCTCCATAAATTTAATAATAATTGATACTAAACAGTAAAATTTTACTGTGTCAAATGCTGAATTGATATGTAAATATTAGTTTTATATATAAAATACTTAATTTCTCCCAATTTTTAATAAGTAAAAATTGACTTTTTAATAAAATATTGCAACATAATTATTAAATTAATACTGTTATTAATAAAAAATTTATGAGTGAAATTTTAGAATTAAAAAATATTTCAAAATACTATGGGAAAACTAAAGTTTTAGAAAACATAAATTTAAAAATTAAAAATAATGAATTTTTCACTATTTTAGGCTCAAGTGGTTCTGGTAAATCTACAATTATTAGAATGATTGGGGGATTTGTTAAACCTTCATCAGGTGAGGTAATATTTGAAAATAATAAAATTAATGAACAACCTATTTTTGAGAGACCTTTTAACACTGTTTTTCAAGATTATGCACTTTTTCCTAATATGAATGTATCTGAAAATGTCGGCTTTGGTTTAAAAATTAAAAATATTAATCAAAATAAAATTAAAGACAAAGTTGATGAAGTTTTGTCAGTAGTTGGTCTAGAAAACTTATCTGATAGAATGCCTCAAGAATTATCGGGTGGACAACAGCAAAGAGTAGCATTAGCAAGAGCAATAATCTGTGAACCAAAAGTTATTTTACTTGATGAGCCTTTAGGTGCATTAGATGCTGAGCTAAGAAAACAAATGCAATTATTTTTAAAAGAAATACAAAAGAAAATAAAAATATCATTTATATTCATTACACATGACCAAGAAGAAGCAATTTTTTTATCAGATAGAATTGCAGTTTTAAATAATCATAAATTTGAACAAATAGGAACACCTAAGGAATTATATTATTTTCCAAAGACAACATACATGGCAAAATTTTTTGGTGAGTGTAATTTAATAGCATGCAAAGTTATAGAAAAGAAAAGTGATAATATTCTTGTGGACTCAGATTATGGCAATTTCACTATATTTCAAAGCACTAGTCTTTTAATTGGTAGCTCATTTAATTTTGGCATTAGACCGGAGGAGATAAAAATACTAGAACGTAAAAATACCAATAGTTTAGAATTAATAATTAAAGATATAGAATTTAAGGGTTCGACATCAAACATTAATGCAAAAAATAGTTTAAATAATAATACTCTTAAAATTCAAAACATATCTTCCAATATTTCAAAATCATTTAATGAAGGTGATAAAATACATATAGAACTAAATACAATTGGTGGTTCTATTTTTTAATATGAAATTTCTTTTCAACTATTTTAATACTTCTATTTGGACAGTTGTAAGTTTTCTTCTTGTAATTTTACTTATACTTATCCCACTTGCATCTTTTTTGTCATACTCTTTTTTTACTGTTGATGGGACTGACATAATTCATGAGTTTAGTCTTTTTAATTTTAAGGAGTTCTACACAGGCGAAATTTATATTAACACTTTTGTTAGAACAATTTTTTTAGCTCTTGTAGTAATGTTTGTATGTATATTACTAGGTTATCCAGTTGCTTATTTCTTAGCAAGATATGCAGGAAAATATAAATATGCAATACTTTTAATGCTCATTATACCTTTGTTCATGAGCTACATTATTAAAATTTATATGATGAGATCTATTTTGGGATTTTCAGGATTAATTAATAAAGTTTTAAAAATGCTTGGCATTATAGAAAAACCTCTTGAATTTTTTTTGTGGAATCAAAATGCAGTAATAATTACTTTAGTTGTCATACTACTTCCTCTTATTATAATTCCAACTTTTACATCTTTAGAAAAAATACCACGAAATATTATAGAGGCATCATTTGATCTTGGTTGTAAACCTTTTCAAGCTTTTAGATATGTTATTTTTCCTATTGGCTTCCCAGGCTTAGTTGTTGGGAGTGTTTTTGTATTTATACTAGCGCTAGGTGATTTTGTTACACCTCAACTTGTTGGAGGCACGTCCGGATTTACTTATGGAAAAATAATTTATTCAAATTTTGGTATGGCTTTTAATTGGCCATTTGGAGCTGCACTTGCGAGTGTACTTCTATTTGTTTCTATCATTATAATTATTCTAACAAACTATTTAACAAGTAAAACAAAATCATGACTAAATCAGAAAATTTTACTAAATATCTAATGGCAATTCTTACAGGATTAATAGTTGCAGCACTTTATGCGCCAATATTTTTAACAATATTTTATTCCTTTTATAAGTCTAGAAAAGGCAAAGTTGATTGGAATTCATTCTCATATGAACCATATACAAAACTAATTTATGAAAAACAAATATTGGAGTCTTTAATGAATTCAATTTATGTTGGTATTGTTACTGTTATTTGCTCAGTGGTTATTGGATTTTATTTTGCTAACTACTATCATACAAGTAAAAGTAAAATTAAAGAATTTCTTCAGTTTATTATTTTTTTACCATTTTTATTACCTCCAATAATAACTGGATTATCTTTATTAATATTTTTTAGAGAGATAAATCTGCCAAGATCATTAAATACTGTTGTTATTGGACATACAATATTTGTTCTAGCTATAGTTTTTAAAATAATTTTGAACAAATTAGAAACTTTAAAACCATCATTAATGGAGTCGGCTTATGACTTAGGTGCTAGCAAATTCCAAGCATTTTGGTATGTTCTTTTACCTAATATAAAACTTTCATTAATTATTGCAGGACTCCTTGCTTTTACAATCTCTCTAGATGAAACACTTATAACCTTATTTTTAATAGGAAATGACACTACTTGGCCTATAAAATTATGGGCAAAAATGAGAGTTGGATTCTCAAAACAAGTCAATGCTTCTGTAACATTAATTTTGATTTTAACTTCTTTTCTTGTATTATTGATTGCAAGTATAATTTCTAGATCAGAAAAAAAGATAATGTATTAGTTATATGGATAAAAGACTAAATAATAAAAAAGCAATAGTAACTGGCGGCTCAAGAGGAATTGGGGAAGGTATAGTAAAAAGATTGTATGATGAAGGTGCTAAAATTATTATTGCTGATATAAGAAAAGAATTAGCTGAAAATTTAATAAATTCACTTGATAAAAATCAAATAAGTTTTTTTCAAACAGATTTGTCAAAAGAAGAAGAAATAAAAAAATTGATGGAATTTACTGAGAAAAAATGGGGTAGTTTAGACTTCTTAATTAATAATGCAGGAATTGAGGATGGTTATAACCTTGCTGATCAAACATATGAGTCTTACAGAAAAACTATGAAGGTTAATATGGATGCTCCTTTTTTGTGTTC
>MDSV01185809.1_pt1 | contig 17241 bp, 15 predicted proteins | sample 810851 | NCBI WGS metagenome assembly MDSV01 (sample SAMN05326640, study PRJNA326480) | marine metagenome | isolation source: seawater | place: Atlantic Ocean: North East | collected 2012 | reverse complement strand
TATTTCTACTGAAAACTATTTTTCTAATAGTGTTTCTAAATTTAACCCAATTATAAAATTTTTTTAGAATTTTCCAATTTTCTGATTGTAATTTTTTTAACTTTTTGTTGGACATTTTCTGTAATTTATTAATTATATTAAAAGCCATATAAGTTTTATTTAAAGGAATATTAATTATAGACTTTTCTTTTTTATATCCGCATTGAGGTGTAATGACAGGTATCAAACCCCAAGACAAAGACTCTAATACGGTTGAAGGATTTGCATCATAATTACTAGTTTGTATTAAGAAATCATAATTTTTTATTAAATTTAGACTTTTTTTATTTTGTAAATTTAACCATCCATAATGCTTAACTTTACCAATACTTTTGTTTCCAATGGAAGCGAATTTATTCTCTCCAATTAGTTGGGTTATCTTTTTTAAATAAATTAAATTCTTAGCATAGTTATTATAAGAATAATCATTTCCTATATATAAAAATTTTCTTTCATTAATTTTATTAAATTTTTTTTTAATTTTAGGGTACAGTTTAACATCTAAACCTAAATCAATTTGGGTAATTTTTTTTTTCCATGACTTAAATTTTGATTTAGAAATTCTCTTGTACCAATATTCACCACATATAGCTAAAAAATTATCACATTCTTTAACTACATCATATAGATGACTCATTTGTTTTGGGTCTTCATTGTAGGGCTGAATTATAATTTTTTTTTTCCAATTCTTATTTTTTATAGATCTCCTAAAAATAGTAAATGGATTTGGGTGACAATGGCCAATAAGTATATCTCCTTTATTTGGATAAATTTTTTCAATAGATGTCCAATAATAATTTTTAATTTTATATTTATCTTTTAATGCAATACTAATATTGTTCCCTATCGACCAAGGATTAATATTTTTTTTTAAATCAGATGGGTAAATTAAATGTACTGTTTTTGTTAAATTTAAATTTTTTTTCATTTAATTTTTGATAAACTTTTTTAATATTTTCTTTAAAAATTTTCTTAGTTATATTTTTTGAATATCTTGAATTTGGACATATCTTATTAAATAAATTTACATTTAATACTTTTCTTTTAACGCCGTCAGGAAAATTTTTATTATTGATTATTTTTCCTTTAAATCCACTAATTTCTTTAACTATTCTTGCTATCTCATTTACTGAATAATCTTTACCAGCGCCAATATTTATGTGTGAAAACTTGCCAGCAGTAAACTTTAAAATTCTTTTTTCATCTGCCTCAAGTAAATCTAAAATCATATTGGCTGCATCAATTGAGAATAGAAATTCTCTTTTGCACTTACCTGTTCCCCAAACTTCTACTTTTAAACTTTTTTTTTTTGTTGCTTCAAAAAATTTTCTCATCAGGGCAGCTAAAACATGACTGTTTTGATAGTCATAGTTATCATTATCTCCAAATAAATTAGGTGGTATAATAGTTAAGAATTTTGGAATATTTTTATTAAATTGTTTATTAAAGGCTTCACATAATTTTAAGCCTGCTATTTTTGCTATAGCGTAATATTCATTAGTTTCTTCTAAGTTAGATAATGTTAAATCTTGCTCTTTAAATGGTTTTTTCCAAAGTCTAGGATATATGCAACTTGAACCCAGGAATATAATTTTTTTACACTTGTACTTAATACCAAGACTAACAATATTATTTTGAATTACACTATTTTCGTAAATAAAATTAAAAGGATATTTAACATTCGCTACAATTCCTCCTACTCTTGCTGCAGCAATTATTATTTTTTTTGGTTTTTTTTTTTTTAAAAAAATTTTCCAATTTTGAAAAATTTAATAAATCTAATTTATTTTTTTCTACTGTAATTATATTTTTGTAATTTCTGTTTTTTAATTGTTTTAATAAAGCTGAACCAATTAATCCTTTATGACCTAAAAGTAATAAACTTTCTCTTTTATTTATTTTAGGTGTCGATTTCATATCTTACCATTTCTTTAATAAGTTGTTTAAAAGAAATTTTGGGTTTCCAATTAAGTTCTTTTTTTGCTTTTCTAGAATCGCCTTTTAAAAAATCTACTTCGTTAGGTCTAAAATATTTTTTATTTATTGAGATAATTGTTTTATTTGTTTTTTTATCCACACCTCTCTCATTTATACCTTTTCCAATCCATTTTATTTTTACGCCTATATTCTTATAAGCTTCTTCCACAAAAAACCTTACAGAATAGCTCTTATTGGTTGATATTACAAAATCATCTGGCTTTTTTTTCTGGAGTATCTTCCACATAGATTGTACATATTCTTTTGAATGTCCCCAGTCTCTTTTTGCGTCTAAATTACCTAATTCTAAGATTTTTTTATTTCCTCTAAAATATTCACCAACAGCTTTTGTAACTTTTTTAGTTACAAATGTTTCGCCTCTCAAAGGACTTTCATGATTAAATAAAATTCCACTACATGCGAAAAGTCCATAGGACTCTCTGTAAATTCTTGTTATCCAGTGTCCATAAAGTTTAGCTGCACCATAAGGGCTTACAGGTTGAAAATTTGTATTTTCATTTTGAGGTGGTTTAGCTCCACCAAACATTTCAGATGTTGAGGCTTGATAAAATTTAATTCTTTTTTTTTGACTTCTTATTATTTCAAGTAGTCTTAATACTCCTATTCCATCTGCGTTTGCTGTATATTCTGGCGTTTCAAAACTTACTTGTACATGACTTTGGGCTGCTAAATTATAAATCTCATCAGGCTGAATTTTCGAAATTAGATTTAACAAATTTAAACTATCTGTAACATCTCCATAATGTAAAAAAAAGCTAGGTTTTTTTGTCATTTCGAAATGTTTGTAATACAATTCATCTATTCTATAATTGTTAACTGTAGAGGCTCTCCTCTTTATTCCATGAACAATATAATTTTTTTCCAACAAAAATTTTGCTAGATAAGAACCATCTTGACCTGTTATACCAGTAATTAATGCTGTCTTTTTCATAAAATAACCTTAAATAAAACCTTATATAGTCAATTAACTTATAATGAAAAGAAAAATTTATATTACATTAATTGGTGGTTTGGGTAATCAACTTTTTCAATATTCCTGTGCTTATAATTTAGCAAAAAAATTAAAAGCTAATTTAATTATTGATGACAGAAGTGGTTTTTTTTTTGACACAAAATTTAAAAGAAATATCTCTTTGCCCAAAAATTTAAATTATCAAAAAGCTAATATCTTTCAGATTACATTATTATTAATCTTGAGAATATTAAAAAAAATATTTTTTAAAAAAAAAATATTTTTTTCTATAAATAAATTTATATTTATAGATGAAACTAATACAAAAAAATTCATAAAAAATTTTTATAATTTAGTAAAAAATAATAATTCTATTTATTTATTGGGTTTTTTTCAATCTGAAAAATACTTTTTAGAAACTAAAAATGAAATTTTAAAAAAAATTCTCACTAATAAGATTTATTCAAAAGATCTTAAATTACTTAAAAAAATAATAAATAAAAAATCATTAATGATTGGAGTAAGAATGTTCGAAGAAGCTCCCACAAAAATAATGAAACAATTTGGTGGTATAGAAAATTTTAATTTTTATTTGGATAAAATTAAGATTATAAAAAAAAAAATTTCTATAAAAAAAAAATTTATCTTTAGTACAATGTCAATAAAATTGATAAATAAAAAGTTAAATATTCCAAAAAAGTTTATAATTAATAAAGAAAATGGTTTTAAGGGTGATGATATGGATTATCTGATCCTAATTTCAAATTTTAAAAACTATATAATCTCGAATAGTACATTTTACTACTGGGGAGCATTACTATCAGAATTTAAACATAAAAAAATAAATATAATTTGTTCAAAAAAATTTGCAAATTCCAATACAATTAATAAAAATTGGAAAAAATTATATTAATATCAAAAAAATTTTTTAACTAATTTCCAAAAAATAATTTTTTTTACAATTTTTTTTAATAATGTTTCTGGGTTAGATAATTTGTATATTCTTTTATCAAATAAAGTATTCCTCTCTATTTTTTTTGGAAAAGATAAAGATTTAAAATTAAACTTTCCTCTTTTCAAAAATAAAGTTTCAAATAATTCATTTGAGTGTGTTCCATATACACCAATATTAGTAATGAGATTTGTCTCAGGAATAACTGATAATCCATCATTGTTAACACAAGCAAAATACCATTGAATATCCCAGGTATCTTTATAATTTTTATGAAGTTCATTAAACCTCTTTTGTAGAAATAAATACTCAAATTTAGAAAATTTTTTTCTTAATTTTCTTTTTATTTTTTGATCTCTCCATTTCAACATTTCTACATCATATTTTTTCCATGCAGATCTCCATGTTGCCCAACCCCAAAATAAAAAATGTTTTGAAAAGAAAAAACTTGGTGAATTATTTATAAATTGATCATAATTTGTACCACCAATCATCATGATTTTTTTATTCATTTTATATTTATTTAACATTAGGTCACAAAACTTAATAAAATCTTTAGAACAAATAATGTCATCTTCCAAAATTATTCCCTGCTTTTCTTTCTTAAAAAACCAGTTGATGGAATCAGACATTCCATATTTACATCCAAGGTTTTTTTTTCTGATTTTGTAAATTACTGGATAATCAAAGTTTAATTTTTTTATAAACTTTTCTACTTTTTTACACTTTAATTTATCGTTTTCATTTTTTGGACCATCAATTGCAATGTATAGTTTTTTTATCTTTAAAGATTTTAGTTTAGGAAGAGATTTTTTTACGTAATTTAACCGATTATAGCAACAGTAGAGGACTGAATTTTTACTCATTATTTTTAACTTTTAAGTTAGAAATAATTAAGATCAAATTTGAAAGAATTAATATTTGTGTTCCCAAAAATAGCGAGCCAATTATTAAGGGGAACATAAATTCCATAAATTTTTTATTTTTAAATGATTTTAGTATATTAAATAATAAAATTATGAATGATAAATAACCATATTTAAGAATTAAATTTAAAAATATATTATGAGGATTAGAAGGTAGGTTATTATTTGGGAAAATATGTAAGTGAAAGTTATATATTAATTCATGTAAAATTAAGCTCACGTCTCTAAATTTATAAAAGGTGGATGGATGAAAAATTGTAAAAATTCTATTCATAAGATTGAATTCATCAAAATTATGAATAATACCTAACTGATCAATTGGGAAATTTTTATTTATTTCAAAAAAGAAATAATCCGTTAAAAAGAAATAAACTAAAGCGAAGTAAATAAACGTGATTGAAATTAAAAATGATATAAAATATTTAAAATTTAACCTTTTCTCAAATAATAAAAAAAAATAATAGCTTCCAATTAAGGGGATTAAAAATCTACTTTTTGTAAAAATATATAATAATATAACTCCAAAAGTAATAATCAGAAGTTTTTCATTTTTGTTTTTCGTCAAAGTACAAATTCCTAAAAAAATAATAACAAAAATTAATGATGAAAAATTTACATCAAGTCCATTAAAATGATATCTATTATATTTAATTAAGTTTTTTTCCTCACAACGATCTGAAATGTTACAAAAGGTCTTAAAAACTTCATTTGATCTTTTTTGGTTATCATAAAGAAGGTATGGCTGATTATTCAAATATTCTTTATAAATTTCTTTTTTTATGTGGGTACCTAAATTTGGAGTTTCTTTTATCTTTAATTGAAATAAATACCCATGATGAACATCATTTTTCTTAACGTATGGTTTCATCAAAAAAATTATTAAAAAACTAAATATTAATGTTAAAAATATTAATTTAATTTTACTAATATTAATCTTAATTCTTGGAGTTAAATCAAATGATAGAATAAATAAAAAATAACTCAAAAATATATAGTGAGTGTCAATAGTTTCTAAAAAATAAAATACTATTATTAATGAAATAAAATTAATAAAAAATAACAAAGGTTTAATTTTAAAGTTAAAAAATATAAACAAAAATATTGATTGTAAAATAAATATAAAATCATAAATACCAAAGTTTCCAATTAATAAAACTGTTAATAAAATTACTAAAAAAATAATATTTTCAAATAATCGTGAATCAACTTTTTTTAATTGGTTATTAATTAAACTAATCATTAATATTTAATAAAAAATTTTTTAAATAATTGTATCTTTTGTTTAAATAAATAAAGTTATTTTTAAGTTTTTGCTTTTTGAAAAATTTTTTTTTAAATAAAAATTCTAAATCTCTAAAATTATCAAAAATTAGACCATTTGAGATAAGTTTCTGATAATCATGAAAATTATCATAATTAAATATTATTGTTTGATTATTTTCTAATAATTTATCTATAACTATCGAAGAGTTGGATGGCAATAATGAAACAAAACCATTTTTTTTACGATTATAATTAAGATCAATATTGCTAGTATTTTTAAAATTAGATGAAGGATGAGGGAAAAAATTAATATAATAATTTTTCTTAATATATTCTGATTTTGACAATTCTTTTACTAAATTTTCAGTAACTATATCATCAAAACTTCCATATAAATCTATCACATTACTTTTTTTAGGTATTTTATTAAAATTTTTGTTTTTTAAATATTTTATATACCTAATAGATTCAATTTTTAAAAAATTGCTATAAAAATTTTCTAAAATTTTTTTATTATATTCTCCATTTATTAAAATTTTAGTTGGTAAATAATTTTTGGTAAGATTAATTTTATGGAATCTTGTATCCCATTTTGAAATTAGAGAATGTAAAACTCCATATGAATTTATTTTTTTATTAGATATTTCATTATTTAAAATTTTTTCCCACGACTGATTTTCAAATAAATAAAAAATATTTGAATTAGGCTTTATATTTTTAACAAAATTTTTAATCATAATAATTTTTAAAATATTTTGAAAACAATTAAATCCAATTAATGATTTTTTTAAATTATTAAAAAAATATATTTCAGAATTATCAAAATTGTGAAAAAATTTTTTTTTGTTAACTGATAATAAAATTGAAAGTTTAAAACTAAATTTTAAAAACAAAAGTATTGATTTAATTATATCCGAAAAATTTAAGAAATTTTTTAAAAAAATCACTTTTTTATTTTCTTTTTGCAAATTCTGAAAATCTTTTTTATTTTTTTTATTAATTAGATCTTGATAAACCCACGTAATGTCTTTATTTAAAATTTCTTTAAAAACTTTTTCAAAATCTCCCCAAAAGAAACTTTTTAGATTATCATTATTTAATTTAGGTTGATTGATATAACTAAGTACAATATTTTTATTTTTTATCTTTTTTTTTTTATTAAAGTAAGAAAAATTTATAAACAAAAAATTACAAATTAATAAAAATGATCTTAAAAACCAAGGTATATAATATTTATTAAAAGTATTTAATTTTTTTTTATTATAATTAACAAATTTAATATTTTTTTTTTTTGATATTTTTTTTAGAACATCAAATGCATAACCATCATCTATGTTTATTTCTATCTGTTTCAATTTTTTAGAATTAAAAAATTTTTTAATATATAGAATTTTAATAAATGAAAGAATTTCTGGTGTCTGAAATATACTACTTTCATTAAGAAATGAATAATCGTATAAAAAGTGTTTTCCTAAAACTTTTGTCTTGTTTCTAAAAGAATTATTTCCTATTTTTATTTCAGATACCTTTTTTAAAAAATTAATATATTGATTTTTTATTTTAGAGTTTTTTTTTACTAATTTTTCTAAATTAATATAATTTATTGGAGTTATGTTTATAGATTTCCAAATAATATTTATGTTCTTATTTGAATATTTTAATATAATGCTATTTTCAATCATTTTATCAGCTAATAATTAGATCTTAAAAACGGTATTTTAATATCATAATTGTTCTCAATAATTTTTTTATATTTTTTTGAATCTGTAAAAATAAAAATATTATCTATAAATTTTAGTTTTTTGGCAAAATTTATTGAATGAAATATTAAGGATTTTCCGAAAAATTTTTTTATATTTTTATCCGGTAATTTTTTGCTTCCATTCCTAGCTGGTATAATCACCCATATAATCATAATTCTATATCAGAAATTGATTTTGAATTTAATTTTCCATTTTCCATTTTAAAAATTTTATCACAATACTTTAAAGATTCTAAACTATGTGTAACCATTAATATGGTAAAATTTGTTTTTAACTTTTCAATACCCTTGAGAAATTCAGTTTCTGTATTTTTATCAATTGAGCTAGTTGGTTCATCAAATAACAAAATTTTTGGTTTTTTATATAAAGCTCTTGCGATTGCTAATCTTTGTCTTTCTCCGCCAGATAATAATATTCCATTTTCACCAATATTAGTTTTTTCTTTTATGGGTAAATTTTCGATAGTTTTATCCAATTGAGAAAATTTAATTGCAAACTTTAGTTTGTCTTTTGAAATGGGATTATCACCAAATTCAAGAGAGATATTGTTCTCAATACTATCATTAAATAAAAATATATTTTGAGGCACATATCCTATTAAATTTCTCCAATTATTGTTATTTAAAGCTACTTTATTATCATCTAGAATTATTGATCCAGATTTTAAATTTAAAAAACCAAGAAATAAATCTACAAAAGTAGATTTTCCAGATCCACTTCTTCCATAAATACCTACTGTTGTGTTTGCATGTAATTCAAAATTTAAGTTATTCAATACATTTTCCTTATTATCATATTTAAATTGTATGTTTGAGAAAGAGATTTTGTTTTCAAATCTATATAATTCTTTTTGTGTATTTATACTATCTGGAGTTTTAAATTTCTCATCAACAGAAATATCATACAAAAAATCTAATACTGGTTTGTTGATTTTTATGCTTTGAATTTCATTTATAACTTTACTAAATGATGGAATTAATTTAATTGATGCAGCAGCGTATAAAGCAATTGTTGCAAAAAAATTACTTAAATTTATATTTTTTTGATAACTATAAATACATATAGTAAAAAAACTTAATATAGCAATTAACTCCAAAGTAACTCTTGGAAATGCACTTAAAATACCTGTTTTTCTTAGAACATCCGCATAATCTGTCAAAGATTTTTCATATTTAGATAAAACTTCTGGTTCCTTTTTATTTAATTTAATTAATTTGATAGCATTAAATAGATTCAACAAACCTTCATACATATTTTTTTGACTTTCTTGTCTCATATTGCCCATTATCTTAAGTTTATTTTTAACTGTTAAAAAATAAATTGTGCAAAAAACACTAAAGAAAATAAAAATGATTAATGTATTTTGGAGATCATAAAAGAATAAAAATAAAATTATTGTTGATAGAACAATAATTTCGGAAATAAGTGTAATTGAAGATGAAACTACTCCTGTAGCGAATAACTCAGTTTCATTTAATATTGTAGATATGAATTTGGATGATTTAGTTTTTATAAAGAAATAATAATTATTACTTAATAATTTCTTAGAAATTTTATTTGTCTGCGAAACCTGTATATTAAAAGTTAAATTATATTGGAAATATCTAAAAACAATAATTAATAAAAGTTTTAGAATATAAATAATAACAAAAGAAGAAAGAATAAAAATTGAAAATTTTTTTGGATCATTAAAATTTAAATAATCAAATATTAAAGGCAAATATTTTATTTTAAGATAACTTGAACTATCTACTAAAAGATTAATAATTGGAAAAATTAATGAAAGTCCTAGGATTTCTAAAAAAGCAGTAATTATAGAAAGTAAACTAACTAAAAAACATCTATATAATTGTTTTTGGTTTAATAAAAATGAAATTTTATTATAAAAATTAATTATTTTCATTAGAAAGAGAAAGAATGTTCTTCTATATTATTTTTTTTAGCGTTCAAAATCAAATTCCATTGGTAACAACTCTGAGGCAAATATTTAAATAATTCCTCACTACCATCTTTAATAAATAAATTGAATAAGTTCGACTTCTTTATTCTTTCCAGAGAAATTAAATTTTCAGACCCAAGAATTAAAGAACTTAAATCTATATATTTACAATATTTCTTATATTTCACATACTTTCCATTAAGGTCTGACAATAGATCTAATCTCTGCGACAACACACTTAAGGCAAATGAAATTGCTTTGTTTTTTTTTATATTTTTAATTAAACTAATAATTTCAGTATTAAATTCTTCATCAGTTTTAATTTTTATTAAATTATCAACTAATTCAAAGTAATCTTTGAAATTATTTATTATTTCGCTTTTATTAGAAATTACTATTTCATTTTCGTAATTTGAAAAACTAGGTTCATTATTAAAATTTATTTTTTTACTTCTTTCGTACAAAAATGGTTTACTTGTAATTTTGAACTGTATAGCACAAGTAATATTGTTGCTTAAGTTAATGTTGCCTTTGTGAAATATTCTTGCGTCCCACAAATAAATTTCATTTCTATCTACAAATATATTCTTAGAAAAATATCTGATTAAATTAAATTTGTTTAAAATTTTATTAAACAAAACAAATTTTCTTTGTTTAAAATCAACAAAAGATAATGCAGGATAATCATATTCTGTAAAAGGTATCCAACAGGTTAACATTTTTTCTTCACCTATTTGATCATTATGATATTTTCCAGCCTCTAATATATCTTTTTGCATGTGTATCATTGGATACACCTTAGTGATAAAAAAATTATTATTAAAATAATTTATATTTTTTAATTCATTTAAAGTTGTATCAATAATTTTTTTTTGAATATCTGATTCTCTAATTACCCCACGTATAAAGGATTTGATTATTTCATTTTTAAACGCATTTTCAAATGACCAAATATTATCTAGCTCTAAATCTGAGGATATTTCTTTAAAGAATTTATTAAAAAGATTTAAATTATAATCTAGCTGTGAACTTTTTTTTTTCAAAAAATACATTTAATTTGTCTTCTTACCTATCAAAAATTTTTTCTCATAATCTAATAATTTTTTACAAATATAATCAACTTGATATAATTTGATTTCTGGAAAACAAGGTGGACATAAGTGATAATCGCTAAAAAAATTTGAATATTTAAATTTATTTGCTTTATTTTGAATTTTATATCTTGATTGTTTGTGCAAAGGTACGTTGTAAACACCACCTGTTAAAATTATATTATTTTTTTTAAGATAGCTCTCCAGATATTTTCGTTTAACAGGTGAAATTATAATTTGCTTATAATATCCGGTATATCCATTAATCGGACTTAAGCATTTCCATTGACTTCCTTTTAAGTTATCTTGATATCTTTTTGCTATCTCATTTCTCTTTTTGAGCCTCATTTTTGATCTTTCTAAATCTGATATTGTAAATGCAGCATTAATTTCACTTAATTTATAATTTGATCCAAAAAATAGATGATCGTCTTTAATTTTGGGATTAAGTCCGAATTGTCTTATTAATTTTGTCTTCATATAAAATTTCTTATTATTAGTAATTATAATTCCTCCTTCACCTGATGTAATATTTTTAGTTGTAAAGAAACTAAATGTACCTGCTAAACCAAATGTTCCAGCAAATTTATTATTAAATTTAGAAAAATGAGCTTGAGAACAATCTTCTATCAATGGAACATTATGTTTTTTACATATTTTTACAATTTCCTCAATTCTTGGTGTAATTAGTCCTGCTATATGAATAATTATTACAGCACCTATGTCTTTATTAATCCTTTTTTTTAATTTATCTGGACACAAACTAAAAAAATTTTTTTCAATATCTATCATTTCAGGGATGCCACCACTGTTCTCTACTGCAATTGCAGTAGCTATAAAAGTATTTGATCCAATCAAAACTTTTTTATTTTTTATATTAATTGACCTTAAAACAACGTCCAAAGCTCCAGTTCCTGAGTTTACAGCTGTTCCATATTTAGAATTATGATATTTGGAAAATTTCTTTTCTAATTCTCTGCAGTAAGTATAATTACTAAGAAAACCCTCCTTTAATATAGTACTAAATTTTTTTAAGAACGATTTCTTAAATTTATTCTCAAATTTTAAATCAAAAACTCTGTTTTTTTTCATTAAGAAGTGTGTATAGATAAAAATTATTTTTGTTAAATCTTTTTTAGATTTTATATGAAATAAGTTATAAATCAAATATATTTAGGACCATATTAAAATTACTTAACTTAATAAATGAAACTTAAAAAAGTTCTCAAAGGTTTTTCTGGAAGCAAAATTTTAATTTATAATGATGGTAAGAAAAATTTTGTAAGAAAAAAAAATAATATTAAAAGAAATATTATTAGGTTTAAATCTTTAAAAAAAGTAATAACACTTCCAAAAATTTATAATGTGAAAAAAAACTATTTTGATATGGAATATATTGACGGTCTTTCGATTGAACAATATCTAATTGAAAATGACATAAAAACACTTTTAGACTTTATTAATAAAACTTTAAATAAACTCTCAAAAATTAAATATGAATTTAAAGATTATTCAAATACTTATAAAAATTTTTTAAAAGATGTAAATTTTAACGAAACTATATTTTCAAAAAAAAACTTAATAGATAAATTACCAAAAAGATTAATTAAAACACAATACCATGGTGATTTCACATTAGAAAATATTCTATTTAAAGAAAATAAGTTTTATTTAATTGATTGGTCTGAAGGAATTTTTGACTCTTATATATTTGATTATTCAAAATTAAGACAGGATATAGAAACTTTATGGTTTTTAAGAGATAAAGAAAATATCAATAACACAATTTACTTAAAGTTAAATTATTTAAAAAAAGAACTTTCAAAAAGATTTAAATATTATAATAATAAATATCTACTTATATTAATGTTATTAAGAGTATATAAATATACTAAAAAAGATACATTTGAAAAAAATTTTTTATTAAAAAGAATAAATAAAACATGGAAGTCATAATTTTAGCAGCTGGAAAATCTTCAAGATATAACTCAGAGAGACCGAAGCATTCTTTATATGACTATAAAGGCAATATGATGCTAGAAACTATTATTAAATGTTATATTAAAAAATTTAATGTAAATGTTGTTTTAAATAATGAAAACGAAATAAAATTTCCTATAAAGAATATTTTAAAAAAAAACTACTCAAGTCAAAAACTAAAAATAATTACTTTAAATAATTTTACGAAAGGCCCTGCTGACAGTGCTTTTCAAGCACTTAAAAAACTTAATTTTAAAAATGAAAAAGAAATACTTATAAGAGACTGTGATTCTTTTTTTAATCACAAAAATCAAAGAGGTAATTATGTATGTTGCTATAATATAATTGACTATATGAAAACTCAAAATGGAAACATCAAGAACAAAAGTTATTTAAAACTTAATAAATTAAATTACATTCATCAAATAGTAGAAAAGAAAATTATTTCAAATATTTTTTCAATTGGAGGGTATAAGTTTAGATCTCAAAAAATGTATATGAAACATTTTAAAAGTTTAAAAAATATTATTAAGAATGAAATTTATGTTTCAGACGTTATACAAGAAGCTATAATTCATGGAGAAATATTTAGATCGAATTATGCAAATAATTTTTTAGATTTAGGAACAATAAAAGAATGGACTGAATACAATAATAAACCAGTAATTTTCTGTGATATAGACGGTACAATTGTTAAATCACAAAAGAAAAACAGTTACACAATTATCAACACTCCATTAAAAAATAATATAAATATTTTAAAAAAAATGATTGATAGTGGATCACAAATCATTTTTGTAACATCAAGACCAAAATCGAGCAATAGAATAACAAATAAAATGTTAAAAAACCTGGGTTTTAAGGATTATCAACTAATATCCGGATTAAACAACTCAGCAAGAGTCTTAATAAATGATTTTAATCAATTTAACCCTTATCCTAGAGCAATAGCTATAAATATAGAGAGAAATACTGAGCAATTAACCAATTTTTTAAATAAATATGAAAACAAATAAATACATTAATAAAATTAATGAAGATGGATTTTGTATAATTGAGAATTTATTCAAAAAAAGTTATATAAAAAAAGTTGTTAAGGAACTAAATAACTTAAGCCCTAAGGCTTATCTTCCTTTCACAAGTATACCTTGGGGATATGGTAATCTAAATAATAATGAGTTATTTCAAAAAATACTTAATTCAGAAAAGCTTAACAATATACTAGAAGAATTTTTTAAAACTAAAGAATATTTAACCAATCATCTTATATTGCAAAACAAAGTACCTTTATTAGGTCCATCTGTAGAGTGGCATCAAGAAATTTATAACATCAACACTTATGCTCCAGGCTATTCTCATAAGGATTGGAAAAATTTTTTACAAGTTTATATTGCTGTAGATGATCAAAATCTTAAAAATGGATGTTTGAAAGTAATCAAAGGTTCACATAAGTTTGGTAAGCAAAAAAATTACAATATAATTAATGATCATTTGAACCACAAAAGAGCAATTAATTATGAAAGTTTAAATAAACTATTAACTAAATGTGATATTATGGATTGTTTTCTTAAACCAGGTGATGCAATAATATTTAATCATCTTTTAGTTCATGGGTCACCTTCAAACTATAGTAAAAAACCTAGAAGATCTTTTGTACTTCAAGTAAGAAAAAATCTGAAAAATAAGAATTTAAAAATATTTAAAAAAGAAACAAATTATAGGTCAAATTTTATTATTAAAGAACTTCAAAAAAAAATTAAATCTTTAAAAGAAAAAAATATTTATAAAGATTTTAAATAATTTAAATTTTAATTATTTTTAAATTTCTGAAAAAATTTAATTATTTGCTTATCATTATTTTTAAAAGGAGAAATATATTTTTTTTTAAATTGCTTTACTGCATTTTGTGTATTTGGATCTTCCCACCAATTATCAACATCATCCCACACACGATTTATATGTTCAGAGGCTGAAATAAAATTATCATGAAAAATTCCTGCTTCTTTAAGTAGTTTAAATATTTTTTTTGATGAATTGCTTAGATAGTAAAGGTCTTTTTCTAAGTATATAACTGTAGGTATATTTAAATTAATTGTTTCTAAAAGAGAAGTTGCATTATAACAATGCACAACAATTTTTGAAGTTGAATATAAGTTAGTAATTAGTCCTGTGTCATCACAAAACTTAATATCCCTTATTTTTTTTTTAAATCTATATTTCCAATTCCATTCATAATCATAGGCAGAAAGTCTTAAGAAAGTTTTTTTAAAGACTTTCTTATCTAAATTATTTAATAAATTAATATTACCTTCAAGATCTTTGAGAACTCCTGAAGAAATTGGTTTGGCACCTAAATAACTTGAATACCTCAATTCGGTGTTTAATACGAATAAAAGATTAATTTTTTTTTTTGCTTTTATTTTATTATGTAAATAAATATTTCCAAACGGCTTTACTTTATTTTCATTATTTTTCCATCCATAGGAAATATAATAATCAGAAATATCTAATGAATGTTTTAATGGCCAATAAAACTTAACTATTCCGTTACATCCTCCATGTTGAAACAAAATCAATTTAGAACCATTTGCAATTTGACCTGCAAGCCAAATTTTAAAATAATCATTACTGTAGTGGGCGTTGCTTGATGAAATGATACTATTTTTTTTAATTCTTATATTTTTAAAATAAAATTTTTCTATTTCTATAAAATTTTCCAAATATGATAATGGTATGAAAAACATTAAATATTTCGATAAAAATTTCTCGAAATTGTTAACAGAAATAGTTTGGATTTTTAATTCATTTCTTTTTTTTATATCAATTATTTTTTTTAAATTTAATTTAAAATTATATATCCTAGGTATTTGTCCTAATTTAATCTGATATAAAAATTCTTTTTTAATATTTCCAGTTTCATAAAAAAAGTATTTATTTTTTGGAAAAAATTTATTTACTAATTTTGAAAGTTTAAGATAAATGTTTATTAATTTGTTTTTTATATTTGTATGTTTGTAAGAAATATTTTTTTTTTTGATATAAAGTTTTTTTTTAGATTTTTTTACATCATAATTCTTAAATTTTAATATTTCAGAATAAAAATAATGATTCCAAATATCAGAGTTCAAATTTTCTGCAAATTCATCAAAATCGTTGGGAATAAGATTTTTTTTATTTACGACAAATTCTTTTGTAAAAAAATTTACTTTATTTATCCTCTCAATATTACACCATTTATCATATAGTGTTGTAATTGTAATATTTAACCAAGGTCCTAAAATTATATTCCAGTATTTATTAGATCTATTAACATTGTGATGTTTATTCATAACTTTTGAGATTGATTTTAATAATTTTTGTTTCAACCTATTGATATATTTATAATCTTTTTCTTTTTTTTTTATTTTAGTCCAATGATATGGAATTATTTGATCGTTATCATTACACCAGTTACCCAAATAAAATTTATTAGTTTTATTCTTTGGGTATTCTAAATTTGTAGTAATGAGCTCTTTTTTCAATATTAATTCCTCACTATCAATTCAAATGTTTTCTTCAGATTAAATAACTCATAAATTTTTTGTAATTGGTAAATATTTTCTTCTAAGTAATTTTTATTGTACATGTAATAACTACTTGCTAGTAATATAAACTGAAATCCTGTACTTCCTTTTTTTAAATCAAATTATATTAATTTTGAAAAAGATGATAGGAATTTAAAAATACTTTGAGATAGATATTTCTTAAGTATTAAAAACATACAACGAGCTATTGCTCATGCCTACAACTCTTTTTGGGTTAGATTTGTAAACTAAAACACTATCATCTTTTACAGTTTGATCACATTTTTCACAAAGCAAACCAGAAAAATCATTTTTTTTATGTTTTTCTTGAATTTCTTTAAATTTTTCTGAATTTAATGTTTGCATTATAGATTGCTTATTTAAATCACCCACAATAATTTCTTTATTAAAATCAAAACAACAAATATGTGCTTTTCCATCTACAGCAACATTTAAAGGTCCCTCAAGTGGTCTACCACAAGTTTTTTTTTGCTTACCATTTATATCTCTATAATTCCTTCCATAAATATAATTATGTGGCTTCCATACATAAACTTCAGAAAGTTTATTTTCCCAAAAATCGATCCATCTTTGCATCTCGTTCTCAACTTCCGGCATCAAAATGAAATTACCCATTGTATAAACCTTTGAATTTTTATCATAATTTAAAAATTTAAGTATATTTTTAATAGATTTCTCAAACTTTATTCCTCCCATAACTTTTTCATAACTTTTTTTGGTTGTGCCATAAATTGAAAATTTTAAAATATCAACG
>MDSV01034707.1_pt1 | contig 17242 bp, 14 predicted proteins | sample 810851 | NCBI WGS metagenome assembly MDSV01 (sample SAMN05326640, study PRJNA326480) | marine metagenome | isolation source: seawater | place: Atlantic Ocean: North East | collected 2012 | reverse complement strand
TTTTTCATCTTTCACTCTTGCATTAATCAACATGTGTGGACTTTCTTGTTCAATGTCAAAATATTCTTGAGTGTACTCATGTAATATTGCAGGTGCAAATGGACGAAATTCTTCTCTAAATTTCACTCTAGCATTCAAAAAGTCTTTCATATCTTTTGGGAAAGGTGATGTAAGAATACTTCTGTTGCCTAACGCTCTAGGACCAAATTCAGCTCCTCCTTGAAACCAACCTATAATTTTTTTATCTCTTAATTTTTCTGCTGTATAATTGAAAATATCATCTGATCTTTTATAATCAACATTATGTGATTTCAGTGATTTTTCTATGTCTTCATTTGAATATGATGATCCTAAATAGAAATCATCAAATCTCTTGGTTTCTATTTTTTCATTTAATTTTTTATGTGATAAGAAACATGCACCAATAGCTGCTCCATCATCACTACTTGCAGGTTGAACAAAAATTTCATCAAATATTTTATTTTCTATAATTTTTCCATTCAGAGAACAATTCAAAAAAACTCCTCCAGACAAACAAAGTTTCTTAAACCCAAATTCTTTTCTTGCTCTTTTTAATTGATTTAGAATTATTTCTTCTATTCTATCTTGTAATGCTGCAGCAACATGTTTGTGATGTACTTCCACAGGTCCTTCAGGTTTGCGTTTGGGGCCAAAAGTTTGAATAAATTTATCGCTAATCCATTTATCTCTGACTAAATGAAATTCTATCCATGATTTATCAATTTCAAAATGGTAATCATCTGTTTCATAAATTATCTCTCTAAAAAAATCTGCATATGTTTTGTTTGAAGACTCTATCAATGTTTTTGAATCTCCGTAAGGTGCCAATCCCATAACAATACCTTCATCACTGTGATGTTTCCATCCCAAATAGTGCGTAATTGCAGAGTAAAGTAACCCGATTGAATCTGGATATTGGTTACCTTTTTTTAGAATTGCAATTTCATTATTTTTTCCTGCACCAATTAATGAGCAATCAATTTCACCCATACCATCATGTGAAACTAATAATGCTTCGTCAAATCCACTGACATAATAGCTACTTGCTAGATGGCAAAGATGATGTAAATGAAATGTAATCTTTCCATTAAAACCGGTTTTCTCACGAATTATTGATTCAAGATTTAGTGTTTTTTGAATTCTTTCTATATCATTTATCATAAACTGTATTTTTCTTTCATCTTCTAATGCTGATTTCAAATATTTTTCTTTAATTATCAAAATAGGATCAAAAATGAATCCTATTTCATCTACATCATTAATGTTTATTTTTGCTTTCTTTAAACACTCGTTAATTGATAATTTTGGGAACTCTTGTGTATGCTTTTTTCGATTAAATCTCTCTTCTTCACATGCAGCTATAAGTTTTCCTCCTACAGTTAGGCATGCAGATGAATCATGACCTCCATATGTAATCCCTAAAACTATTGGAAAGTTTGACATGAGATTCAAAATCTCGTTATTCTAAAAAACGTTACTTAGTACTAATAGATTAAAATCATGAAATTTCATTCTTTAATGTCAAATTTCCATCTGAATCTTTTATTAGATTTCCATTTTGATCAGTCTGGAATAATTCTTTATTCGTAAATTTATCACAAATCTCATGAAATTCTTTTTCTGTAATTTTAGCTGATTCCAAAAAATTTTTAAAGAATTTTCTTGGAATTTTGCCCTCGTGTTCTTTAACTAGTTTAATTCCTTCTTCTCTGGTCATTCTGCCATAGCGAATTTCAATTGATACATGATCCGTTGTACGACCAAATCCATATTTTAGAAATTTAAAATAATCATGAAAAACTGTAAAAAAAACATCAAGATTTTCCCACCTATCGTATGTTCCTTCTTTTACATCTTCATTTTCTGAAAATCCTAATGTCTTAACTAGTTCAAGTTGTTTGAAAATATCCCATTTGATGTATGAACCTAAGAAAATTCCTCTTACACCAATTTTTTTAATCTCTTCATTATCAGGATACAAATATGGTTTTAATTCATTTTTAGTAAAACCATATTTTGTCATATCTTCTGGTTTAATTTTATCAAGAAAAAATCCACCATTTTTCTCCAACCACTCTTTATCAAGAATTGTTTCTTTATCGATATCTGTTGGTTTTCCATATTCCAACTGTGGATTTTCTCCCCAAATTATTAATGGAATTTCATATTTTGTCGCAATTTGAACTGGCACTGTAAAAATTCCTAGATGTTCTGGCCATTGATAATCTCCTAATTCTACTAAACCATACTTTGCTAATTTTTGATAAACTTTTGGATTTGGTGAAAATTCAATACAATCCACACCAATATTCTTTAAACTTTGAAGATTTTTTTTCCCAATTTCTGTTTGATCTAATGGATGAAAATTAACAACAAGTGGATTTAATCCATATACTTTTTTTATGACATATGTCTGAAATGTTGAATCCTTTCCTCCACTTACTGGAATTATACAATCATAATTACTGCCATCTTTACTCTTAAACTCTTCAAGAATACCTCGTAACTCTTTTTCTTTATCATCCCAATTGATTTTTTCTTTTAAATCTGAATTTGAACATGCACTACATATTCCATCTTCATTGAATACTAATTGAGGTTTTGTATCTGGATACAGACATTTTTTACAATATTTCATTATATACCGTAAATTAATTTTAGTTTAAAATGGTTTGGTAGTCCTGATTAGTAAAAAAATCATACTATTTTTCATTAATAGATTAGTATGTAACTTGTCAGATATTTTATTCGAAATACATATGAAGACTTGGTAAATTCTTAAAATAGTTGCACCTCAATGAATGATGAAAATAATAATTCAAAATTCTCTTCTTTTAAAGATCTATTTACATTAGGTTCTACTGATATCATAGCCGTTGCAATAACAGGAATATTTTGGTTATCTATTGCATCGTTTATTGAAGTAGAAGATTATGGACAACTTCATTATTTTTTAGGTATTGCAGGAATTTCATACATTGTAACATTATTAGGTACACAACAAACAATAACAGTTTATTCTGCAAAAAAAATTAATGTTGTATCTGCATTATTTCTAATTTCTATTATTGTAGCATCTGTAACAGCATCAATTATCTTTCTTATGTATGGGCAATTAGAATTAAGTTTGCTTATAATTGGTTATACCATTAATGAAATGGCAATAGGATATTTACTTGGGAAAAAATTATTTAGAAATTATTCAAAATATATTCTAACTCAACGAATGCTAGTTTTCATTCTGGGATTTGGATTTTATTTTATTTTTGGTGTTGATGGAATATTGTATGCATTAGCATTATCTTACATGCATTTTGGACTAATATTGTATAAAGAATTAAAAAATTCTAAAATAAATTACTCATCTTTGAAAACACGATCAGGCTTCATAGTAAATAATTATGCAATATCCGTTGTCGGTGGTTTTAGAGGAAATATTGATAAAGTGATTATAGGACCACTTCTGGGATTTATAGTATTAGGTAATCTTGCATTAGCATTACAATTTTATGCTATTCTAATGGTTATTCCACAAATTGTTTTTAAATTTACACTCTCACATGATGCTAATGGCGTCCCAACTACAAAAATCAAAATATGGACATTTCTATTTGCTATTGTAACTTGTATCACCACAATAATACTATCTCCAATACTTATCCCATTATTTTTTGAAAAATTTACAGATGTTGTAATAGCTATTCAAATACTAAGTATTGGTGTAATACCTGCAACTGGAACATTAATTTATCAATCAAAATTTTTAGGACAAGAAAAAAGTAAGAATCCATTAATAGGATTATCAATACAAGTGGCTATTACAATCACTGGAATAATCATATTGGGCCAAACATATGGTATGATTGGAATAACTATTTCATATGTATTGGCATCTTCAGCAAATCTTGCATACCTGTCTTTAGTAAGACGATTTTATAACAATCTTTATTGATTTATGAAAAATTGATTATTAATGAAAGAAAAAATTATTTTTTGGATTGATGCAGATCTTACTGCTTTTTGTTTGGCATACTACCTTCAACAAGTAATAGATGCTGAATTTTATGCTATAATAGATATAACAAATAGACCCAAAAAATTCTTTTTGAATCAAAAAATAGTTCATTTTGAAAAGATTTGGTTTTATCATGATTATGTATTAAGAGATATTGAAAAAAATAATATAATTGAAGAGACATCTGAATTGAGTATAACTGAGCTTATCAGAAATGATCGAATCTTTAATCCCAAATACAATGAATTTCATAATTTTACAAAAAATGAAATCAACTCAATTATTTCTAATGAATTCTTACTATTTGATGAGATATTTCAAATTCAACCTGATATTTTTATAACATCAGAAACTGCATTACGTCCACACCATACATTCCATAAACTCTGTCAGAAAAAAAAAATTAAAACCTTTATGGTAAACAGTGCAAATTGGGGCAATATGAGTTATCTATCGCAAGATTATCATATATTAGATAATTTTGAAAACTATTTTAAAAATCACAGAAGTATTTCATATACATTTGATCAATTGGAAAAAAGACTTGAAAAAAAAATATTATCAAAAAATCTTTCAAACTTCTACAATAAAAATAGAAAATCTAAATTTAAAAAAATCTCTGCGGCATTACATTTCTTACTTGCATCTAATAATAACAATATTAAAACACATTATACTTATTTTGGAAGAACAAAAATTCAGGTTCTTCTTAAAGAGACTAGAAATACCCTCAATTATATTCTAAGACAACGATATATTGATAAAAACTTTTCAACAAAAATACCAGAAAATAAAAATATTATTTTTTTTCCTATGCAACAAGAACCCGAACGTACCTTATTGATTAGTGCACCATGTTATACTGACCAAATGAAAACTATTGATCTTATATCAAAATCCATGCCTAAAGATTTTCTATTAGTGGTTAAAGAACATCCAACTCAAGGACCTGGTAGAGGTTGGAGACAAATTTCTGATTATGAGAAATTCAAGAATAATCCTCAAGTTTTTTTAATTCATCCTTCAGTATCTGCTAGTAAAATAATTAAAAAATCTAAACTTGTAATATCTGTTAGTGGAACTGCCAGTTTAGAAGCGTCTATTTTTAATACTCCTTCCATAACTTTTGCGAAAAATAATTTCACTCTTATATCATCAATTCAAAAATTTAATTCAAATGATAATTTATCACTATTAATAGAAAAATCTCTTTCTCATCATGTTAACCCAAATGAAGTTGGAAAATATTTTGATATTTTGGAAGAAAATTCTTTCATTTTTGATCAATTAAACTTCCAATTAAATTATCTTTCATACTTTTATTTGAATGGCAATCTAGTGGATGTTGAAATAGAAGAATCAAAAATGAAGATTTTTCTTAATGAAAATAAAGAGAATTTTCTAAATGTGGTTATTATGCTGAAAAAAATGATTTCATCAAACTAATTTGTATTTAGTCAAGAAGATAAATTAAAACTTTGAATATAGCTCTACAACTAACAGATTATTAAATAAAAATAGCTGAATAAAATGACCCATAAAAAAATATTAGAAAAATGTAAAAAAATAAAATTAGTGATTACTGATGTTGATGGTGTTTTAACTGATGGGGGTATGTATTATACAAAAAATGGCGAAACCATGAAAAAATTCAATACCAAAGATGGCATGGGTGTTGAACTATTATTAAAAAATAAAATTAAAACAATCCTACTCACTGGTGAATCTTCTACTATTGTTAAAAAACGTGGGAAAAAAATTAATGTAGCCATGACAATTACTGGTGCTAAAAATAAGAAATCACATTTAGAATCAATATGTAAAAAATTTAATGTGTCTCCTCATCAAATTGCATATATTGGAGATGATGTTAATGATTTCCAAATTATCAAACTAATAGGACTATCTGCAACTCCATCTGATGGAATAATACTTTTACAAAAAACTGTTGATTATGTTTGTAAAAAATCTGGTGGTACTGGTGCCTTTCGAGAATTCATTGATTTAATTTTGGAATCTAAAAACTGATAAATTATCAAATAAACTTATTATCTAAAAATGATGAAAAAATAATATGACTTTCATAATTGCAGAATTAGGCACAAATCATATGGGTGATGTAAATATCGCAAAAAAGATTATTGATATTGCTGTAAATGCTGGTTGTGATGCAGTTAAATTACAAAAAAAAGATGTTGAGAAAATCTATACAAACGAATTTTTAGATTCATATTTAGAAAGTCCTTGGGGTACAACCCAAAGAGAGATGAGACTTCATAGAGAATTCTCAGACAATGATTTTAAAAAAATTGATTCTCATTGTAAAAAGAAACACATACCTTGGTTTGTTTCATGTTGGGATGTACAAAGTCAAATAAAAATGAGAAAATTCAAAACAAAATATAATAAAATTGCATCTGCAATGCTTATTCATAAAGAATTATTGGAGACTGTTGCTAAAGAAAAAAAATACACGTTTATCTCAACAGGTATGAGTAGTTTAAAAGATATTGAAAATGCAATTAAAATTTTTAAAAAATATAAATGTCCTTTTGAATTAATGCACTGTCATAGTTCATATCCGATGCCCATAGATGAAGCAAATTTGTCATTAATTCCATTTTATAAAAAAAAATTCAAATGTAAAGTTGGTTATAGTGGTCATGAAGCAGCTGCTACAAATATCAGTGTTCCAGCTGTAATGCTTGGTGCTACCTCCATAGAACGGCATGTTACAACAGATCGTACTGCATATGGACATGATCAATCTGCATCATTAGAATCACGTGGTTTAATTCAATTAGTTAGAGATATACGATTATTAAAAAATATTATTGGTGATTCTACAAAGAAAATCTGGGATTCAGAATTACCCAATCAAACAAAACTGAGGCAAAAATTTGTTTAAGGAAATTAATTAAAATGAAAAAAATTATTCTAACTGGTTCAAAAGGACTAATTGGATCAGAACTTTTAAAATTTTTAAATAAAAAATATAAAATTCTTGAATTAGATCTTAAACTAGGTCACGATTTAACTAATGAAAAATTTGTCAAGAAATGGTTTAAAGAAAATAAGGCTGATTATCTTGTTAACTGTTTTGCAATGAATGATCATGTTGATAAAACTCGTAAAAAAAACACTCTATATTCAATTTCTTTACAGTCTTTTAATGACTTTCTAAGCGTAAATCTCACTTCACTATTTTCTGTTTGCAGAGAATTTTCTAAAAATAATAAATCTGGTTCGATTGTAAATTTCTCTTCTACGTATGGTATTGTTTCTCCAAGACCCGACATGTATGATGGTTCTCACAAACATATTGCATATGGTATCTCTAAAGCTGGTGTCATAAATCTAACAAAATATCTTGCTACACATCTTGCACCACAAATACGAGTAAATTGTATTGTACCAGGAGGTGTATTATTTAAACAAAGTAAAAAATTTCGTGATACATATTCCAAACTGACTCCTATGAAAAGAATGATGTCTAAAAATGAATTAAATGAGATTGTTGAATTTCTTTGTAGTTCTAAATCTAGTTACACTACTGGTTCAGTTTTTGTTATTGATGGTGGATTTACAATCTGGTAAACTCATTTCATAAAAAAATTCTCTGACTTTTTAAAACCCATCTTAGTATCTTCTTCAAATGAATTTAAGATGCCTTTGTAAGGTTCAATTTCAGAATTAATTTTTAAAATCTTGGGATTTTTTTCTAAAAATTTTATTATATCTTCTAAAAGAAAAATTTGTTCATTTTTATACAGATTATTAAAAACTTCTTTAATAAATTCATAATCCAATTTATAATCTAAATTGAATCTATAATCTGAAACATCTTTCATAGTATCTACTCTGAATATTTTAAATTTTTTAGGTTGCATCAATACATAAAATGTTACATGTTCTCTCTCTGAAGGTTTTTTTGCATTAAAATGCATCTCATCAAGTATTTCTTTAGAGAAAACTTCAACATTCATTCCATCTGGAAATGTTCTTGGTAATGGGTAACAATTACTAACAAAATCATATTTGTTCTGAATGTATGTGTTAACAACACTATCGATTACATCATGTTCTAATAATGGTGTATCTGATGTAAGTCTTACAATAATGTCTGCTTGAGTTGCATCTGCAGCCATTTTATATCTGGATAATAGATCATTCTCTGAACCACGAACACACATAATACCATTCTTATCACAAAATTTTTTTATTATATCGTCTTCTTTTTTTACACTTGTCGCAATAACAATTTTATCAATTGTTTTAGAATCTTTCATTCTTTCAATTTGATGTAACAAAAGTGGTTTTTCACATACTGTTAACATTATCTTTCCTGGCAATCTAGATGAATTCATCCTAGCTTGAATTATTGCAACTATCATGTATGATAAAATAAAATATTTAATATAACATTATATCTATTGATCAAATCTACACAAAGGATATTAATCGATTTTTTCATCCTGAATTAGGAAATAATTTCATGGAAACTGAAAATCTCTTTAGTATAAAAAATAAAATCATAATAATTACTGGTGCTGGTAGAGGCATTGGTCATATGTTTGCCACAAGTATGGCTAAGCAAGATGCGTATGTTTACTGTTTTGATATCAATTTCCCAACTAATGTACCTGCTAAACTCTCAAAAAACCTATTTTATGTAAAATGTGATCTTACTGATTCAAAAAAATTCTTAATTAATTGTAAACAAATCTACTCCAAACACAAAAAAATTGATGTGCTAATAAACAACTTAGGCGTTACTTTTCCAAATATTTCTAAAAACTCTTACTCAAAAAAAGATTGGAATAAAACTATTGAAATTAATCTGACTACATCATTCAACTGTAGTCAAGTTATAATGCAATTTATGAAAAAACACAAATCTGGTTCTATTATTAACATCACAAGTATTAACGCAGAATTTGGCTTCCCAAATAATCCTGCGTATATTGCATCAAAAGGTGGACTCAAAATGCTTGGAAAGTCAATGGCAAAAGATTGGGGTAAATTTGGAATCCGTGTGAATAATCTTGGTCCTGGATATTTTAAAACTAACATGAACAAAAAAAGTTGGAATAATCTGAAAACAAGAAAAGCGAGAACAATTAGAACATTACTAAATCGTTGGGGTGAAACACATGAATTAGTTGGTCCTTGCATATTCCTAGCATCTGATGCTTCTTCTTATGTCACAGGTCAAGATATCTATGTTGATGGAGGATGGTCTTCTAATGGCTTATCATAGATATTTTATATCTAGAAAAAATCTGAAATTATAAAATGAATCCTAATGTATATTTGATTTTATTAGATTCTCTAAGATCTGATACTATCTTTGGAAAAAATAAATCATGTAAAACTCCTAACCTCGATGTTTTAATTTCAAAAGGAACATGTTTCTCAAATGCATTTAGTACAGCTGATCATACTGGAGTTAGCTGGTTATCTTTAATGCGTGGAATATTTCCTATAACCGATGGTATAAATCCTTACAAATTCAATTCAAATATTGAAACATTTGTAAAACTATTCAAATCAAATGGCTTCAAAACTTCTTGTTTTTTCCCAGATATTTCATTTTTTAAGATATTATCCGAACAATTTGATAATTCTATAATTTATGAATATTCTAATCGTGATGAGTATCAAGAACATAAAGAAAAACATTTTGAAAATTTATTACATACAATCACTACTCAAAACTCCTCAAACTCTTATCTAACTTGTATTCATCTTATGGATCTCAAATATCCATATCTTATCCCTCATGAATTCAACAATGAGAATTTTGGTTCAAATAGACAAGCTAGAATGTTATCTAAATTGGATAATATGTTAGGAAAACTCATCAACTCCATTGATATCAAAAATTCTATAATAATTTTTTCTTCCGACCATGGTGATTATATTCCTCCTACAGGAAAAAATCTAAGCGATATTCCAAATATTCAAAAAAATCTCCGAAAAGTAAAACATAAAATTCCATCACTTGAACCTATGGGAATTAAATTTTTTACACTTCTTCAGAATATATTCAAAATAATAAATTCAATAAAATATAAGAAAAATTTTTCAGAGCTTGAACAAAGGGGTTTTCTAGATCGAAATGAAATTTTTCTTTATGATGACACGTTTCATGTACCTATAGTATTTACTGGAAAAAATATACCTACTCTTGAAATTAATAAATTAGTTAGACATGTAGATATATTTCCAACAATTTGTGGTTTATTGAACTTAGAATTTGATGAAACTAAATATGATGGAAAAAATTTATCTGAAATTTTCCATGGAAACTCAATAAATGAAATTTCTGCGTACATAGAATCTGGACCTGCAAATGAAAATCTTCAAGGAAAATCAATTGGTATAAGAAACTCTAAATTCAAATACTTTCGATCACGTTTTGATAAAAATTCAGATGTTCATCTATATGATCTACAAACTGATAAAAATGAACAATATAATGTTGCTCAAAATATGCCTAAAATTGTTGAAATCATGGAAAATGAATTATCAAAATTCATGAATAATAATGAGAAAAATAAATTAAAAGAAACCATAAATAAAAATATTTCAAAGCTTAAACTTGATTAACAGTTTAATATTGATAAAAAGTTCCTGTAGTCATGTCAGAAGAAAAAAAATCAATATCCATATCAAGCAAAAATTTCACTGAAATTTCACAAAAAATTAAAAACTCTGATAATCAATTTTCTTCAGTTGATGAATATGTGGATTATGTTCTCAATGAAATCTTATTTGAGAATGATAAAAATGAATTGTCTGATTCTGAAAAAGAAAAAGTTACAGAAGAACTAAAAAAACTTGGTTATATCTAGAACCTAGTGTAGTTAAGTTAGAATAGTCGTTTTAATTCTACTCTTCATGAAGACAAAACCTATGAATATTTTTACATCAAAAGCAGATGTTTTAGAAAAATTAGATAAAAATCTGAAAAAATCTACTATTGAGCCTCTTTTTTACTTCACTATCTCTGAATGGAATAATGATCAAAGTGAAATAATAAAAAAAATAAAATTTTTTTTTAACTCATCAAAAAAAATAATTATACGAAGTTCCGCACTTGGAGAAGACTCAATTGTTAATTCTTCTGCTGGATTATATGATAGTGTTCTTGGGGTATCTCCTAAGTCTGATAAAGAAATTAAATCTGCAATTAAATCTGTAATAAAATCATATCTGAATAATAATAATAGAAACCAAAAAAACCAAATTCTAATTCAAAATCAAACTTTGAACGTAAATATTAGTGGCGTTTTATTTACCAGAACTCCAGATACTGGATCTCCATATTACATAATTAATTTTGAACATGGTGGAACAACTACACAAACTACTCATGGACTATCTAATAATACAATTAAAATTTATAGAAATACTAGCATTTCAAAACTAGCAAAATCATGGAAACCACTTATCTCATCAATTAAAGAATTAGAAAAATTTTGTAACTCTGATACGCTAGATGTAGAATTTGGTATAACCAATTCCCAAAAAATTATAATATTTCAAGTTAGACCAATAACAACAATAAATAATCTTTCAAAGAAAATTTCACGAAAACAATTCCATGAAATATTACAAAAAAATGCAAAAAATTTTTCCATGTTAAAAAATAAACTTGCTCATTCTAATCAACATAGAATTTTTTCTGATATGGCTGATTGGAATCCTGCAGAAATTATAGGTAATAATCCGAACAATCTATCTTATTCACTATACAAATATTTGATTACAGATAATGTTTGGTATAGATCCAGAATACACCTTGGTTATCAAAAACCCTTATCTAGAAAACTAATGATAAAATTTGGAAATAAACCCTATGTTGACATTAATGCAAGTTTTAGTTCTTTAATCCCAAAAAATTTTTCACCTAAATTAACAAAAAAACTTTTAAATTTTTATTTTATCAAACTAAAAAATAATATTCAGTTACATGATAAAGTTGAATTCCAAATATTATTCACTTGTTATGATTTCATGTTAGATGATCGATTGAAAGAACTAAAAAAATCTGGATTTACGCATAAAGAAACCTTAGAAATTAAAAAGAATTTACATAATTTTACAAGAAATTTACTGCTTGATAGTCCAAAAATCATCTCAAATTGTCAAGAAGATCTTCAAAAATTAATCTTACGAAGAAAAAATATCTTATTAAAATCAAAAAAATCTAAAATCTCTCATAAAACCAAAGTAATTCTAGTTAAAGAATTACTTGATGACTGTAAGCGCTTTGGAACTCTATCATTTTCTATAATGGCTAGATTAAGTTTTATCGGTACAATTCTTTTGAAGAGCTTTGAGGAATATTCAAATTCTAAATCATTTTTTGATTCATACATCTCTACATTAAGTACTCCTCTTACTGAAATACAAAATGATTTTGTAGATTATAAAAATAAAAAACTTTCAAAACATGAATTTCTTAAAAAATATGGTCATTTAAGACCTGGAACTTATGATATTACAAATCCAACATATTATGATAATGAAGATTTCCTCTCTGATATTAGTTTCACAAAAAAAATAAAGAAAAACAAATTATCTTTTAATAAAAAAAATTTCTCAGAATTAATATTAAAAAAATTAAATATTGATTCATCATTTTCTATAATTGATTTCATATCCACTGTAATAGTAGAACGTGAAAAATTTAAATTTGAATTTACCAAAAATCTCAGTATATCTCTAGATCTAATATCTCAAATTGGAAAGGACTTAAATTTAACACAAAATGAAATTGCTAATTTAGAAATAACGGATATTTTTAAATCTAAATTAAAAACAAAATCTAAAATTATTTCAGTATGGAATAAAAAAATTAACTCACAAAAAACTTCTAGATTCCTCAATGAAAAATTAATTTTACCACAAGTAATTACTTCTAAAGATGATTTTGAAATAATTAATTATTTTATAGCAAAACCAAATTACATTACTAACAAAAATATCAAAAAGCCAATTCTAGAACTAAATTCCAACACAAACCTATCAAATATTCAGGATTCAATTCTATTGATTGAGAATGCTGATCCTGGATTTGATTGGATTTTTACTAAGAATCCTGCTGGATTGATAACAAAATATGGTGGTGTTGCTTCTCATATGGCTATTAGATGTGGTGAAATTGATCTACCTGCTGCCATTGGTACAGGCGAATTATTGTTTGAAAAATTAAGATCTTCTATTAAAATACAATTAGACTGTAAAAACCAACAAATCTTTGTTCTTGAGCATAAAAAGACTGATTCCTACATTGAAGAAAAGAAAATCCTCAAATCTTTAGGATACATAAAATAAAATAATTTGTTAATTAATGAATATTATGAAACCAAAAATTGGAATATCACTGCGAATAACAAATGCACAAAATTATGTAGAGAAAAGAGATTCAATTAGTCATGATTGGCCTGTTTTCTTAGAGCAGCTAGGATTTTCACCATTATTGATTCCTAACACCATTTCAGATATTCCTACATTTCTTGATGAGATGAAAATTTCTGGTTTGATTTTATCTGGAGGTGATAATATTGGTGATGATAACGTCAGAGATAAAACTGAAAATATGATTCTTGATTATGCGGTATCACATAATGTGCCATTAATTGGAATTTGTAGAGGAATGCAAGTAATTAATACATTCTTTGGCGGAAAAATACAATCAACTAATAATTCTGAACATGTAAAGAATGATCATTTTGTAAATATCACTAATCATTCTTTATTTAAAAATGAACAAATTCAAGTTAATTCATTTCATCATAATATTATAACACTATCTAATCTAGGAAAAAATCTTTCTACTTTTGCAATCTCTAAAAATGATAATACAATTGAAGGATTAATTCATAATGAATTGCCAATCTTCGGTGTTATGTGGCATCCTGAACGTAACCCAAATGATAATTCAAACATTCTATTAAAAAAAATTTTTTCAAATAAAGATATTAAATGAATGCGATTATTCTGGCAGCAGGACAAGGGAAAAGACTCCATCCTCTTACATTAACGAAACCAAAATGTATGATTGAATTATTTGGTAATTCACTTTTAGAAAAACAATTATCCGTTTTTAGAAAATGTGGAATTAATGATATTACTGTTGTTACAGGTTACAAATCTGAAACAATAGATTTTGCAAATGTTACTTACATTGAGAATAAAAATTTCATGAATACTAATATGATTGAAAGTTTATTTTCTGCCGTTGACAATTTTTCAGATTCTACAATAGTATCATATGGTGACATAATATTTGAAGAAAGAATATTAAAAAAATTAATAAATTCCAAAAATGATTTCTCAATAATAATTGATAAAAAATGGAAAAGATACTGGGAAATTCGTTCTAATAATCCTATAAATGATCTTGAGAGTTTAGAATTGGATAATAAACAAAACATTATTTCTATAGGAAAAAAAGTAAAAACTCTGAATGAAATAGAGGGTCAATATATTGGCTTGATGAAATTCCAGCATGATGCAATTCAAAAAATAAAATCATTTTATTCAGTCTGTAAAGAGACGTATCATACAACACATTCGAATCCATTAAATTGTAGATTAACATTTGAAAATTCTTACATGACAGATTTTTTACAAGGATTGATAGATTCTGGCAATGAACTAAAATCTATTCCTATCGAAAATGGTTGGTTGGAACTAGATACCATTGATGATTATAAATTGTATACAGATGAAAATTTAAATAAAAAAATTACAGAGTTTTATAATCCAAATGACTAATTCAAAAAAAATCTCAGACTATAATGTAATTATGATAAACCTTGATGGGTTACGTAGAGATAAGGCAATTAATTCAGATGTACTAAACTCATTGATCAAAGATAGTTATTTTTTTTCTGAAATGAATACTGTTGCTCCATACACATTTGCATCAATACATGCTATAATGTCTGGCATGTATGCCTCATACAACGGTGTTAATGGATATTACAACATGTTCAAATTTAAAAATGATGAAATCACTACTCTTTCTGAAATTTTACAAAAATATGGTTTTTTTACATATTGTGATATCAATAGCGAAGCTATAATTCCAAAAAAAGGATTTGATCAATATCAGGTATATGATGAAGAAATTATTGATTTTACTTCCAGACATTGTGATATAATAAAAAAATTATCAGAAAAAAAGTTTTTTTTATTTTTACAGAATACTGAAACGCACAAAAATTATGTTCGAGAAATAATTAAGAATCAAAATAATAATAAAATAAATGATGATGATTATTTTAATTCAAAGAAAAAAAATGATTTAAAATATAGTTCACATTTACCAAAAACTAATTCTTATGTTAAAAAAATAATTGCAACTTTAAAAGAATTAGAAATCTTTGATAAAACAATTCTTGTTATCTTTTCTGATCATGGTACAAGTCTTGGTGAAAAAATAGGAGAAAAATTTTATGGTGTTTTTCTTTATGATTATACACTAAACGTTTTTTCCATAATACGTGTACCTCACATATCTCCTAAAACCATTGATAAGCAATGTAGAACTATTGATCTTTTTCCTACCATTTTGGAATTATCAAATATACCTGAATCTGAATATTCTGCTAAACATGGTGAGAGTTTGGTTTCTCTTATTTCAGAAAATAATCCTAAAAACCGTGAGGTTTTTGCGGAAACTGGTGGTCTATATGGACCCTGGCCTTCTCCAGAAAAACATAATATTTTTTGTATAAAGTATGATCAAAAAAAAATAATTTATAATGATACATCTGAACAATGGGAATTTTATGATCTGAAAAATGATCCAGATGAGATAAGCAATATTTATGATACAATTGATAGTAATACAAAATCTCAATACAAAAAACGGTTAATATTCTATTTAGAAAAAAATAACATTGATACAAAAATCTCTTAAATCAGTTTTAAATCATTGATTTTTTTATATATCATGTCTCCAATTTTTTGATTTCCAATTTTTGAATAATGCCCTCCATAATCATTATTGTCTGAATACATTTCATCTAAATTTGATTCTCTTAACAAATCTTTTGAAATATCAATCACAAAAAGTTCTTTTATTAATTCTAATTCTTCAGAAAATTCTTTATAGAAATGAAAATTCTTTTTTATAAAATTCAAGTCATCTTTTTGTGGAAGAAAAATAAATAATGGTATAAATTTTTGTTCTCTAGAAAACTGTACATAATCTTCTATAATTTTTTTTAATATTTTTTTTGCATTATTGTCATTAAATAATTTTATTCTCCATTCCATATTTTTTTCCATTATGTATTTCATTGCTTGCCAGTCATTATCATCCTCCAAATTAGTATTTTGTTTTTTAACTTGCTGTGATTTTTTAATACTTTGAATAATGCCTAAATTTCTTCTAAAATTCTTTAAAATAGATATAGCATAAGGAATTTTGATTAAATCTTTTTTAAATTTTTTTTCATAAAAAAAATCATATTTTTTTATTTCCTCAAGATACTCTGTATAATTATAATATTTTTTTTCATCATCAATTGGATTTTTTATTAAAACTAATGAATCGTTTTTAATAATAAATCTCGGTTTAAAACCAAATGTATTACCATATTCTGAATAATGTTTCCATATGGATAATATTCTACTAATTGTGTCTGGTACTACTGCCATAATTACTATTCTTGTCTTATTCTTCAAAAAATTTCTCTTCAGTAATAATAATGCTTGATCAATGCCATAATTTCCTACACCAAAATTTTGTACATTGGAATTATTTTTTTTCGAAAGTTGATGTTCCCACGTTTCATTATCATTAACTTGACGAGCAAATGTAAAAGAATCTCCATAACATGAGATGTTAGATACTTTATCCTCAAAATTTGGATTATTTCTTGCTCCTTTTTCATTTGTAGTCCAGAGTGTGGTGCCATGTTTTCCATTTTCATTATGTTCTGTATTTGGTTTTCTTACCCAACCTAATTCAGAATCATAACCATGAATTAAAAACTTCTTTAATCCTTCTTCTGAAAATTCTGGTAATTCGTCATCTTTAGTAATTAACCATTGAAATTTTTTTCTAGTTGATAGAACTAATGATCTGACATATATTTCTAAAACTAAATAACTTAACCCAATACAAATAACTATAAAAAAAATCTCTAATGAATTCATAGGTTTTTCTTTAATATTAAA
>MDSV01024928.1_pt1 | contig 17246 bp, 18 predicted proteins | sample 810851 | NCBI WGS metagenome assembly MDSV01 (sample SAMN05326640, study PRJNA326480) | marine metagenome | isolation source: seawater | place: Atlantic Ocean: North East | collected 2012 | reverse complement strand
AGAAGAAGCAAAAATAAAACTAATATCACAAAGTGGTAAAGTTCAATTACTTGATTCAGCACGTAAGCCCAAAAATCCTATATCTCCAAATCATCGTAAAGATATTGCACAAGGAATTATAATCTCTATTTTTCTTTCAATTGTTTTCATCTTTGTTGTAGAATTTTTTGATAACTCTGTTCGAACAATGAAGGATATAGAAAACCTGGGTTTAACTGTGCTGGGAATAATTCCTGCAATAAGCGGTGAATTAAATCAGAGTCAAACTGCATTACAAAAACTATTATCTAATAGTAGAAATAATTCCAGTAAGACTCTTAAGCGAAAGTTAATTACAAAAGAAGACCCTAGGTCTCCCATTTCTGAAGCATACAGAAGTTTAAGAACCAGTATGCTTTATACCGATATAGATAAAGAGACAAAATCAATATTGGTTTCAAGTGCTGGACCAGGAGAAGGAAAAACGACTACTGTGGCTAATATGGCAATAACATACGCTAACCTTGGTAAAAAAACCTTATTGATTGATACCGATCTTCGACGTCCTGTCGTACATAAAGTATTTGATCTAGATAAAGAACCAGGCATTACTGATTATCTTGCAGGTTCAGAAGATAATTTCAACTCTTTAATAAAATCTACTGATATTAATGATCTTTTCGCTGTCACATCAGGGATAATTCCTCCGAATCCATCTGAATTGTTGGGCTCAAATAAAATGGCAGATCTTGTTAAAAGTCTTGAAAATGATTGGGATATTCTTTTATTTGATAGCCCGCCCCTTGTGGCTGTCACAGACGCTACCATGATATCTCAAGAGATTGATAAGATAGTTATTGTTGTCAAAGTTGGGCAGACCGATAAAAGAGCATTTGAACATACAATAGGTGCTCTTAAAAATGTACAAGCACCTCTGGGAGGAGTTGTATTAAATGCTGTTACTCATAAGAATAGTTACGGTTCATACTATTATTATTACCAGTATTATCACTATTATGGTAGTGGTAAAAAATCAAACAATTCCTAAAATGAATCAAGATGTTTAAAAAAGATTAATCTTTAAATAATACAATAATTATCAAAACAACTTTTAATTTTATACAATATCCCAGTAAATGACGGCAGTTAAGATAATCGCAGAAATAGGCATAAACCATAATGGTGACCTGGATATAGCAAAAAAGTTAATAGATATTGCAGCAATAGCAGGTTGTGATTATGTAAAATTTCAAAAAAGAAGTCCTGAGTTATGTGTTCCAGAAGAGCAAAAAGAACAAATAAAAGTAACTCCTTGGGGTAAGATGACATATTTGGAGTACAAAAATAGAATTGAATTTGGTAAAAACGAATACGATCAAATCAATGATTACTGTCACAAAAAAGGGATTCAGTGGTTTGCAAGTGTCTGGGATACAGATTCTGTAGATTTTATGGTTCAGTACACAGATATAACAAAGATTCCGTCAGCACATTTAGTAAACGCTGTTCTATTAAAAAAAGCGAGAGAAAAAAATAGTTTCTTAATGGTCTCCACTGGGATGAGTACAGATTTAGAAATAGAGTCTGCAATAAAAATAGGCGATCCAGATTTGATTTTCCACACTAATTCAACTTATCCTTGTCCTGTTGATGAATTAAATCTTTATTATATCAAAACTCTAAAAGAAAAATATCCTTCAAAGATCATTGGCTATAGCGGTCATGAATTTGGTTTGATCACTTCTTTTACAGCCGTAGCATTGGGTGCAGAATATATTGAGCGTCATATAACATTAGATAGAACAATGTGGGGTTCTGACCAAATGGCCTCAGTAGAACCAGGTGGGGTATTAAAATTAGTAAAAGGAATTAGAGATATAGAGAAATCATTTGGTAGGAGTCATATTAGAATTGTAACTGATGGCGAAAAAGAAAAACTCAAAACTTTAAGGGGTAAAATATAAGAGTTTTTTCAATTATTCTTGCTAGGGGAGGAAGTAAAGGTATACCAAAAAAAAATATTTATAATATTGGAGGTAAACCTCTTATATGGTATGTAATAAATGCTTCAAAAAATAGTAAAGTAAATGAAACATGGGTTAGCACAGATGACCCAGTTATTAAATCTACCTCTTTGGAATATGGTTGTAAAGTTATCGACCGTCCATCTAGCCTAGCATCAGATCATGTAAAGAGTGAAGATGCATTGATTCATTTCGCAAAAAATATAGAATTTGATATTCTTATATTTATTCAACCAACTTCACCACTCTTAACATCTAATGATTTAAATGGTGGATTAAATATGATGGATAAATATGAATCAGTTTTCAGTGCATACCGTGAGCATTGGCTACCAAGGTGGAATAAGGGTGTAAATCCAATAGGTTGGGATATCAAAAGAAGGCCAATGAGACAGGAAAAAGATGAGGTTTTTGTTGAAAATGGTGCATTTTATATTACTTCTAAATCAAAGCTTATCCAATCAGGGCTAAGATACTCTGGTGAGATTGGTATCTTTGAAATGCCATATTCAAGAAGTTTTCAGGTGGATTCTAAGGATGATATTTCAATAGTTGAAAATTTGCTAAATAATTGATTAGAATTTTTGTTGATATTGATGAAACGATTTGCACTAATGATAGCGATAGAGACTATTCAAAAGCAAAGCCTATTAAAACTAATATTTCAAAGATAAATAAACTCTTTGAAAAAGGTCACGAGTTAACATATTGGTCAGCAAGAGGCAGCGGCACTGGCATTGATTGGTACTCTATAACAAAAGCTCAGTTCAAAAATTGGGGAGTTAAGTATCATTACCTAATACTTGGGGAAAAGCCAATTTATGATTTATTAATTGACGATAAAGCCATTAATGTAAATGACCTAGATTCGTTAAATACATTCATAAAATAAAGGGCCTATAATTAATAATTGATAAATAAAACTTCAGAATGGGATTTTGTGATAACGCCAAATAGAGGTTGGCTAGAAATAAATTTTAATGAGATTTTTAATTATAAAGATTTACTTTGGCTCCTTGTAAAGAGAGATTATACAACCCAATTTAAACAGACTATTCTTGGTCCTATTTGGTTTATTTTGCAGCCTCTAATTTATACTATTGTTTTTACATTTGTCTTTAATGGTGTAGCAAAAATTTCTACTGGTGATGCTCCGCCAATGTTGTTTTACATGTCAGGAATTATTGCATGGAATTACTTTTCTGGATGTTTAACTACAACCTCAGGAACATTTCTTAGTAATGCTGGATTATTTGGTAAAGTGTATTTTCCAAGAATAATTGTGCCTATCTCAAAATCTATTTCTGGATTAATTAAGTTATTTGTTCAGTTAATATTGTTTTTTGGCATATATATTTATTATCATTTCATTAGTGAACTAGCCACTAATTATTCTCAAACAACATTGTTATTATTACCACTTTTTATTTTTCAGATGGCCATTTTTGGTCAAGGTCTCGGAATGATAATTGCTTCAATGACAATAAAGTATAGAGATTTGACTTATTTAGTCAATTTTGGTACACAATTACTAATGTATGCTTCACCAATTGTTTATCCGCTGGATATTGTACCTGATAAATACAAATATTTTATCCTTGCGAATCCTATGACAGCGATGATTGAGGGATTTAGAATATCGTTATTAGGATTAGGAAAATTGGATGCAGATATGTTGCTATATTCAATTTCTTTTACATGTATTACATTCCTCATTGGACTAATTATTTTTAATAAAACAGAACAAAATTTTATTGATACCATTTGAGTGAAACTGTTATAGATGTGAAAAATATTGGCAAGAAGTATCGTCTTGGTGTTATTTCAAGAAAAACTCTTGCTGAAGATTTAAGTTATGGTTGGTCTCGATTAGCAGGTAAAGAAGACCCAAATTCAATAGTTGAAACAAATAATTTAAAGATTCCAAAGAAAGAGAACTTTATTTGGGCACTCCACAATATTTCATTCCAAGTTAATCAAGGTGAAGTTTTAGGAATTATTGGTAAAAATGGTGCTGGTAAATCAACTTTATTAAAGATTCTATCCAGGATTACCTCTCCAACAAAAGGAGAAATAAATATAAAAGGAAGAATTGCATCTTTGCTTGAAGTTGGTACTGGTTTTCATCCAGAATTGACTGGCAAAGAAAATATTTTTTTAAATGGTGCAATATTGGGTATGACCAAGAAAGATATAAAAAATAAGTTAGATGAGATTATTGAATTTTCAGGCGTACAACAATATATAGATACACCTGTTAAAAGGTATTCTAGCGGTATGCATGTTAGACTTGCTTTTTCTGTAGCTGCTCACTTAGAGCCAGAGATATTATTAATTGATGAGGTTTTATCTGTTGGAGATGCTGAATTTCAAAAAAAATGTTTAGGGAAAATGGATGATGTTGCCAGTCAAGGCAGAACAGTGCTCTTTGTTAGTCATAGAATGGCAGCAGTAAAATCATTATGTAATAGAGGTATAGTAATAAATGAGGGTATTATTACTTTTGATGGAGGTATAAATGATGCCATTAATTCCTACACATCAAATAATATTGAAAATACCGAAACAACAAAAATATTTAATTTGGAAAAAGGTAATATTGAACTTCGAAAAATTTATTTATCTAGAGAAGAAATAGTCTCCGGGCAAGATTTTCAAATAAATTTTGTTTTCCAAAAGAATGATTATCGCAAATATGATTGCGATGTAACATTTCACTTAACTGATATTTTTGGTAATTTGGTTTTTGTTGGTTCTACAGGAAAAAGCAGATCATCCTTCTTTATGAATAATGAGACTTTAAATATTAATTGCCAAATCCCTAAAAATTTAATGAATGAGGGTTTTTACACAATAAACCGATTATTATTTGTTAAAAATAAAGGAACAGTTTTATTTGAATTGAAAGATTGTTTTTCATTTAATATTTTTCCAAAAAAAAGATCATTTGGATATATAAATGAAAAAGAGGAAGGTATAGTCGACCCAAAATTGAATTGGGAAATTGAAAAAGTATGAGTAAAGAGAATATTTTTATCACTAAACCTTTTTTACCACCACTCAATGAGTATTCCAAATACTTAGAAGAAATATGGAACAATAAGCAACTCACAAACTCAGGACCATTTCATCAAAAATTTGAAAAAGCTTTATCAAATTACCTTGGTGTAAAATATGTGAGTCTTGTCAACAATGCGACTACTGGTTTGATTATTGCTCAAAAAGCATTGGGGTTTAAAGGTGAAATAATAACCACACCATTTTCATTTATTGCAACCACTCATTCAATAGAATGGAATGGCCTCAAACCTATTTTTGTTGATACTGATAATACTTTTGGTAATCTTGATCTATCTAAAGTTGAGGAAGCAATTAATGAAAATACAGGTGGCATATTGGCTCTACACAATTTCGGAATACCTAGTAATATTGGCAAACTTCAACGCATTGCAGATCGGTATTCATTACCATTGTTATACGATGCTGCACCTGCAATATCTGTTAAATATAAAGGTAATTCGATTTTCCAATATGGAGATTGCTCTGTAGTAAGTTTTCACGCTACCAAAGTATTTACTACTTTTGAGGGTGGTGCTGTTATATCAAGATCAAGGAGTATTAAAGAAAAAATCGATCAAATGAGAAATTTTTCAATTATAAATGAAGAGCAGATTGTTGGATTGGGAATAAATGGTAAAATGAATGAAGCTGAAGCAGCCCTGGGTCTATTGCAATTAAAATATTTACAAAGTATAATAGAAAAAAGAAAATCCGTTTTTGAATTCTACTTTCAAGAGATTCAAACTATCCCTGGTATTGAGATGAATGAAATACCTACAGATGTAAAATATAATTACTCATACGTTCCTGTATTTTTCAATGGTGGCATACAAGTTAGAGATCAAGTTTATGCTAAAATGAAACAAAATAAAATTTGGTGTAGAAAATATTGGTATCCTATTATAAATAAACAATCACCATATAACCATAAAATAGAATTTGACCTTCCTAATGCTGAGGAATTAAGTAAAAGTATCTTGTGTTTACCAATATACCCTGATTTAACTAGAGAAGAATTAAATAAAATTATTAGTGTGTTAAGATTTTTATGAAGCTGTCCATTATGCAACCTTACCTTTTCCCTCATCTTGGTTATTTCCAACTAATCAATATAGTTGATAAATTCATTTTATATGATGACGTTAGCTTTATAAAAAAAGGATGGATTAATAGAAATAGAATACTTCTAAATAGAAAGGCGCATTTGATAACATTTCCTTTAAGGAAATCAAGTCAGAATGTTTTAATTAAAGATTTAGAACTTTATGTAAATGAATTATGGATAAAAAAATTTTTAATGACTATTGAACATGCATATTGTAATGCTCCTTATTTTAAAAGGGTATTCTCGATTATAAAAAGTATCGTCAACATAGATGCAAAGTATATAAAGGATTGGCATATAGATAGTTTTAATCAAATAAATGAATATTTAGGTATTGATACAATAATTGAAAAATCTTCATCAATTTATGATAATAATAATCTACATGGGCAACACAGAATTATAGATATATGTAAAAAAGAAAATGCAAAACAATATATAAACCCAATTGGCGGTTTAGAGATTTACGATAAAGATAGCTTTTTAAAAAATGGAATTATTCTTTCTTTTCTTGAATCTAAATCAATAGATAATTATCAGTTAGGTAAGTTGAGTGTGAAAAATCTTTCAATAATAGATGTAATGATGTCTAATTCGCCAAATACTATCAAAAGTTCAATGGATGATTATATTTTATTATAATTGGATTATTATAAGACTACTATAAAATGACTATGGATAAAAAATTAGAGAAAATTTTTGTGGAAATTTTGAAAATCGATGTAAAAGACATTAATGATAATTACACTATGCATGAAGAGGATGTTTGGGATTCTTTAGCACATATGGAGCTAGTTACTACAATCGAAAAAGAATTTAATTTGCAGTTATCATTTGACGAAATAACAATCATGCAGACCTTTGGAAAAATCAAAGAACTTCTTAAATCTAAATTAGATTGCTAATTAATTACTTTAATAATTAAAACTCTTTAAAAATATATCTCTACCTATAAAGTTGGTACATTGCATTTCAAACCACTTAATTCATGAACTTTTACAAATGAAAAAATCTAATTAATGGAATTAAAAGATAAGAAAGTAATCCTTACGGGTGGTGCTAAAGGAATAGGTTATGAAATTGCTAGGCATTTAATTAATGAAGGTGCTTATTTAGGTATTCTAGATATTGATTTTTCAAGGAAAAGTTTTCAATCGATAAAGAAATCTTCAAAAATTTTTCTATCAAATTGTGATGTTACTAATAAAGATGCCGTTAAGGATTCGGTTGATCAATATTTTGATAAATATGGTGAAATAGATGTCCTAATTAATAATGCTGGCATCATTTATAATGAGCCATTAATTATCATCAAAGATAGAAAATTAATCAAGCATGATTTGAAAATGTGGCATAAAGTAATCTCAAATGATCTTGATTCAGTATTCATTGTTACAATGGAAGTTGTAGAGAAAATGATATTAAAACGAACAAAAGGTGTCATTTTAAACATAAGCTCAATATCGGCAGATGGTAATGCTGGTCAATCAGCTTATTCTGCAGCAAAAGCTGGTGTGAATGCTCTTACTTCAACATGGGCAAAAGAATTGGGACACTGGGGTATACGCGTAAATGGCATAGCACCTGGATTTTGTGATACAGAATCCACCAAACAAAATATGAAGACCAAAGCTCTAGATCAGTTAAGAAGCCAAATACCATTAAAAAGACTTGGCCATCCAGCTGAGATTGCCGCAGGCGTTATTTCAATTTTAAAAAATAATTACATAAATGGTAAAACTATAGGAATTGATGGTGGTTTATCTATCTAATCAAATCGGGTTTTAAAATTGAAATTTTACGAATTTAATCTAGGTATTCGATTTCAAAATATTGTAAAAAAATACCCAAATCATACAGCTATAAAATTTTCTCAAAATAAAGATGATTTCATAAGCTACGCTGAATTAAATGCAAAATCGAATCAAATATCTCGATTTTTATTAAACGCTAATTTGGCTGAGAATGATGTTGTTTGTATTTCAAGCGAAAAAGTAATTCAGACATATGCTTGTATGTTAGCCTGTTTGAAAATAGGGATTTCTTATTCAATCCTTGATATTAAGAGTCCAAAAAAACGATTGATGAAAATCGTAGATAAGGCTAAACCCAAAATGCTTTTATTAAGCAATAGCTTAGCTAAAGAAATTAAAGGATTATGTTCATCAGATGGGGAACAGTATTTTGTGAAAGATTTTGATTACCTTGAATCTAAATCAGATAAGTACAGTCAAAATAATTTAAAAAATACCAGAAAAATAAGAGGTAGTATTCCTGCTTATATAATGTTTACTTCTGGATCAACCGGTTCTCCAAAAGGTGCGGTTATTACTCACTCAAATGTTTTGAATTTTATTTATTGGGGAACTCAACAATACGATATAACAAATGATTCAGTATTTTCCAATTTCAACCCATTATATTTTGATAATTCGGTATTTGATTTCTATTTGTCTCTTTTTAACGGTTCAACTTTAATACCTTTTACAAAAAATGAAATCCTTAATCCAAAAAGATTAGTAACGAAGATTGATAAATTTCAATGTACAATATTATTTTCTGTTCCATCAATGTTTATATATATGGATACAATGAAGATATTCACAAACCCTTTAAAAAGCATAAAGTATATAATTTTTGGCGGCGAGGGTTACCCAAAAATAAAATTGAAAAGCTTATTTGACAAAATTGGGCATCGAGTAAATCTCTATAATGTTTATGGCCCAACTGAATGTACATGCATATGTACATCATATAAAATTTCAGAAAATGATTTCATTTCGCTCAATGATATTGCACCACTTGGTAGAATAAATGATAACTTTTCGTTTATGATACTCAACAATTTCAAAAATAAAGTAGATAACGGTGAAATTGGAGAATTATATTTAATGGGACCTAATGTTGGGAAGGGTTACTATAAAGATAATGATTTGACAAATAATAGTTTTATTCAAAATCCATTTAATAGTAGTTATCCGGAAATAATTTATAAAACCGGTGATTTAGTAAGATTAGATATTAAAGACGGTAAAATTTATTTCCATGGCAGATTAGATAATCAAATTAAACATATGGGATACAGAATTGAACTAGAAGAAATTGAATTTGGATTAAATAGCATAACATATATTTATGAGGCTGCTGTTCTATACATAAGATTAAAAGGAGTTCTTAAAATCACTGCGATTATTTCGTCTAAAAAGAAAATATCAGATAGAGATATTAGCGAAGATCTGAATTTAATCTTACCTGATTATATGATACCATCTGTATACTATTTTCAAAGTGATTTACCAAAGAATAGAAATGGAAAGTTAGATCGGAAAAAATTATTAAGGAAATATGAGTCAAACTAAAAATGAATGAAGTTATAATTATAGGAGAAGGAAAAATTTCAGAAGAATTATATCACTATTTGACAATTGATAGTGCTTATAATGTAGTGGCTTTTTCTGCTGAAAAAAAATTTTTAAAAAGTGATAGAAAGTTTGATTTGCCAGTAGTTCCTTTTGAGGAAATCACAAACATTTATGTTCCAGATTTATTTAAAGTAATTGTAGCTATTGGTTACCAAGAAATTAATGGTCTAAGAACAAGACTTTATCATGCAGCAAAAGAAAAAGGGTATGATTTTATTAATTATATAAACTCAAAAGTCCTAAACACAAGCAGTGTCGAATTTGGTGAAAATTGTATAGTTATGGAGAATAATTCAATAAATGCCACTTCAAAAATTGGTAATAATGTTATCCTATGGTCAGGAAACCATATTGGACACCATTCCACAATTAAAGATAATTGTTTTTTGGCAGGACATGTCATAGTATCCGGAGTATCTACAATTGGTGAATCATGTTTTATCGGTGTCAATTCGACTATTGGACATCAAATAGATATTGGTGCAAAAAATATCATTGGTGCGCGATCATTAATTACTAAAAGTACTGAGCCTAATTCTGTTTATTTAGAAAAAGATACTTCAAAATATAGACTTGATAGTGATTCATTTTTAAAATTGACAAAATTATAATCCAATCAGAAAATGAAATGGATAAAAAAAGGTCTAGTTTATAAACCATCACAAAAAATTGATTGGGCTAAAACTCACGCGCAAGTTCCTACTGTTTTAATTCGAGATGATTCAATAAGGGTTTTTTTTGCATCAAGGCCAAGGCAGGACTTGAGTTTGACGACATTTGTTGACCTAGATATCAATGATCCATCAATTGTATTATATGAAAATCCAAAACCAATACTTCAATTAGGAGGCATTGGTGAATTTGATGAACATGGAATCATGCCTAGCTCAATAATTAATAAAGATGGTTTAATTTATTTATATTATAGTGGCTGGTCGAGAGGTCACAGTTTACCGTATCATAATTATACGGGTCTGGCAATTAGCGAGGATGGTGGTAATACATTCCAAAAATTTAGCAAAGGCCCAATTATTGATAGATCTCCGTATGAGTTATACTCTGCTACTTCACCATGTGTTTACTATGATAAAAAATGGCATATGTGGTATTCTTCAGGAACAAATTGGTTCAAAATAAATGATAAATATGAACATTCTTATGATATAAAATATGCCTGGTCAAATGATGGACTAGATTGGAACCAAACAAATTCTATAACCATAGCACAAAAAGATAAATTTGAAGCCTTAACTAGACCAACAGTTATAAAGATGAATAAAACATATCATATGTGGTTTGCATATAGAGGCAGTAAGGGATTTAGAAATGGTGGTGAAAGTTATAATATAGGATATGCAAATTCACAAGATTTAGAATCATGGATTAGAAAAGATCTAAATAAATCTCTGAATTATTCAAAAAATGGTTGGGATTCTAAAATGATTGCGTATCCAGATGTGAAGAGAATAAACAATAAAGTTCTTATGTTTTACAATGGAAATGATTTTGGATATAATGGATTTGGTTATGCTTTATTGATGTAACCTGAATTAGAATTTTAAAATGAAAGATAATGAAAAAGAATAAATCGCCCTACATCTGCCCTTTGTCAAAAGAAGATCTGTATTATGTTAAATCCGAGAATTTAGATATTAATCTATTAAGTAAATCAGGTATGTCGTACGAAATAATTGATGGAATTCCAAAAATCCTTTCTCCGAATAAGTTAGATCATATCGATTTAGCATCACAAGAATTTTATGATGGTAGAGCAGATCAATACGATGAGAATCTCCATCTTACCTTTAAAACACATAATGTTGATGAAAACATAGTTAGAAATGATTTCATAGATTTATTAGAGATAGAAGATGGACATAAAGTCCTTGATCTTGCATGCGGTACAGGACGAGACTCGAAAATAATTGCTGAACGACTGGGAAAGAACGGAGAATTATTTTGTATGGACATTTCAAAGGATATGTTGCGTAGATGCAAAAAGAGGCTTGAATTATATGATCTGAAAAAAGAGATATGCATTGCTAATGCATTACACCTGCCATACCCTGATGATTTTTTCGATTCAACTTATAGTTTTGGAGCAATAGGCGAATTCTCTAACCTGAAGGCTAGTCTTAAAGAAATGACAAGAGTAACAAGAAAAGGAGGAAAAATCGTATTTGGTGATGAGAGTATTCCAATTTGGTTAAGAAATACAAAATTTTCAAAAATATTAATAACGACAAATCCTCAATTTGAAGCACCGCTCCCACTAGAAAGCATTCCAATAGATGCGAGAGATATAGCTATTAGATTTGTTATTGGGGGTGTCTTTTATTTAATTGATTATAGAGTTGGCGATGGAGAACCAAAAGCAAACTTTGATTTTGAGATTCCAGGTGTTAGAGGAGGTACATATCGTACAAGATATGAAGGCAGGTTAGAAGGTGTTACATCAGAAACAAAAAAAATGGTACAAAAAGTTATATCACAAAAAGGAATAAGCATGCATGAATGGCTTGAAGATGTAGTCTCAAAAGCTGCAGCAAATGATTTTGATAAGAAAGATGATGATTGACATACTTTAAAAATTTTTATAGAAAATAATATGAGAGAATTATATGAAACTTAAATCTGATAATGTGCTACTTACTCCTTTAGATGAGAGTGATCTTGATTACATTCATTCAATTACTTCGGATTATTCCTATTTATCAAAAACTTTCCCTAGTTTTGTTAGGTCTAAGGTTTATTGGCAAAAGAGGTTTGAAGAAACAGGCTTATGGAGTCAAGAGTATGGCATGTTAAAAATGTCGTCTATTGATGAATCTAGACCTTTTGGAATTATTTGGTTTTTTAATCCATGGCAAAGTAATCATATGTCAGGAATAGAAATTGCTTTTCGTATTCTTGATAAGCACTTGTTAACAGATGATAATATGTTGTATGATTCCATTAAAATCTTTTGTGCATATATTTTTGAAACATATCCTTACCCAAGAATTCAATTCAATACGCTATTAAAAAAGAGAAATAATATGAATGAAATTTCTCTCGCTAAGAAAACTGGGTTTCGATATGAGGGTACACAAAAAAAAATATATTACTGCAGAGGTAAATACCAAGATATGCATTTATTTTCACTTGTTAGAGAAGAATCAGAACCTTTAAATGAATTGCTAGATAAATAATTTTTTATAATAAAAAAAGGAAAGTCCGATAGATATAGAAAATCATTTAAAAAGCTTTCATGAAGATGGATACACAATATTTAAAAATGGGTTTGATAAGCATATTACAAAAGAATTATTAGATTTAGTGATAAGCTACTCAAAAAATATTGATACACCAGCTCAAGACTCTATACCAAAATTAAATAAAGGCCATTCTGTAGTCTATACCCTTGAGTCAAAAGATATTCGCTTTATCCAACTGATTTTTAACCACCCATTACTAAGAAGATTAAAGATTGCTGTATTAAATGATGAGTGGTACAAGCAAATCCCAAAGGAAAATCCAAACTATATTTGTAGAACAATGTTGGCAAGAAGCAGTGGGGAAAATTCACTACCTTTACATATAGACTCATTTATCCCATCAAGTGGTAAATATACTTGGGTCCTCCAAATAGCAGTAGCGTTAGAGGATTTTAACTTTGATAATGGTTGCACATTGGTAGTCCCCGGCTCACATCTTGAAGACCGATATGCAAAACAAGAAGATTTGTCTGATGCGATACCTTTGGAATTAAAGGCTGGTGATATTGTTGCATGGGACAGCAGGCTTTGGCATGGTGCAAATCCTAATAATTCAAAAAAAACAAGATGGTCTATAATTGGAACATTTACTCGATGGTGGGTCAAACAGAATTATAATATGAAAATGAATATGCCCAATGATATATATCAAAATTTATCAGATGAAGAAAAATCAATTTTAGGATTTTGTTGTATGCCCCCTGATTCTGAATATGATAGAATAGATATTAAAGGTGGTTATAATATTCTGCCTAAAAGCTTAAAAAATCAAAAAGGAAATAAATAGTGATAAAAATTAATAAGACTAGCCTTGATTTAGATATTAAAAATGAATACGATTATGAGATTGGCGATTTTTTCCCAATTATAGATATATACCCTTTAAATAAAACCGATCAGGAGATAATCGATAAATTTCATAAGTTATATTTTAAATTGCTTGAAAAGCGCTCAGGTCTTGAAATCTCATGGCTTGGTTATTCAACGGGGAAAATGACAACAGATCTTTGGACCTATCAAGAAATTATTACTAAGCAAAAACCTGAATTAATTATTGAATGTGGTACCTACAAAGGGGGCTCGACTTTATTTCTTGCTAGCATGTGTATGATGATAGGTGTTGGGAAAGTTATAACAATAGATAAATATCCTAAACCAAATAGGCCTAAACATAAACTAATAGAATATGTAAATGGAGGAAGCACTGATACTGAAATATTAGAATACGTAAAGTCAAAAGCTTCATCAGTAAAAAACATTTTAGTTATTCTTGATTCAGATCACAGTAAATCACATGTCCACTCGGAGATATTGGCATATAAAGATCTAGTTCCGGTTGGGGGTTATCTTATTGTTGAGGATACATTTCTTAATGGCCATCCTAGCCATAGTGATTTTGGACCTGGTCCAATGGAAGCAGTTGACAAATTTTTAAAGAATAATGATGATTTTATTATTGATCGTTCATGTGAACATTTTTTGGCAACATTGAATCCAAGAGGATATCTTAAGAAAGTAAAATAATCTTAGGAATATATTATTCTTTGAACAAGGTAATTGATAATCCTTTAGTTAGCATCATATGCCTAACATATAATCATGGAGACTATATTCATGATTGTGTTAATGGTTTAGTATCACAGAAGACTAATTTCCCATATGAGATTCTAATTCACGATGATGCATCCACAGATAATACTGTTAAAATTTTAAAGCAATTTGAAGATAAATATAAAAATATATTTCATTTTGTTTTTCAGAAAGAAAATCAATATTCAAAAAAATCTTCTAGAAATTCAACCGAACTCTTAATTAGTCTTACAAAAGGAAAGTATATAGCCTTTTGTGATGGTGATGACTATTGGATTCATGAAGAAAAACTACAAAAGCAAGTAGATATTCTTATAAATAATCCAAAGTATTCTGGTTGTATTACAAATGGTATAACCACCAAAGAATCTAATCCAGATTTCAAGCAGATACTTTTTCATCAAAAAAAAAACAATAAATTTTTCACAACTAAAGATTTAATTAATGGGAATCCATTTCTTTACAGCAGCACAATGTATAGATCTGAAGTTATGAAAAATGTAAAAGACCAATTAACTAAACTCGTTGCAGGGGATTATGGTTTGCATTTATATGCTTCAATACAAGGTGATATTGGATATTTAAATTTAATTACCACTATTCATAGGACACATAATAGGGGTGTATGGGAAAGGTATAATGAGGAGAAAAAAATTATTTTATCGATAAAAAATGCCTTTAAAATAAAAAAACATATCTTAAACCAATACGATGAGAAAAAATATTTCCAAGATTACATAATAAGACTATATAATGAATTATTTAAGATATACCTTAAAGAAAAAAATATAATATCACTAATACATACTCTTTTTAGTCTTGTAATTCATTCAAGATTTAGCATAAGTAGTAATAGAAGATATTTTTCTGAGATTTTAAATATTTTTCGATTAAAACTTAATAAGTTATTTTGAATATTCTTATAATCAATTCATCAGACCAAGGCGGTGGAGCTGAACTAGTAAATACTAACATGAACAAGTATTTTATCGATTATGGTTTTAATTCAAAAATGCTTGTTGGTAAAAAGAAAGGAAATGAAGAAAACACTTTTAGTATAGACAATGAATATCATTCTTCAGTCTGGGTAAGGCTAAATAAATATTTAGCCAATTCATTACCTTATCCATTTACGAATTTTTTTAAAATCATAGGATTACCAAATTGGAGATATAAGCAACTAGGCAGAGAGCCTTTGTATTTCCCAGGTAGTAATTCTTTTTTTAGTTCATTGGAAAAATACCCAGATCTTATTCAGATTGGCAATCTACATGGAAAATATTTTGACATAAGGCTATTAGCTAAAATATCAAGTAAGACCCCAATTGTACTAAGGTTATCGGATATGTGGATGCTAACTGGTCATTGTGCACATTCTTTATCATGTAATAGATGGGAAATTGGATGTGGAAAATGTCCGGATTTAAATCTCTATCCTAGCATTAAACGTGATGGTACTAAAAAGAATCTGCAAGTAAAAGAAGCAATCTATAGAAGATCAAGGTTATATATATCGACACCATCCAAATGGTTGATGGAAAAAGTGAAACGTTCGGTACTTAAATATTCAGCTATTGATTATCGTGTAATACCTACCGGTATAGATCTATCTTTTTTTAAACCGGGTAAAAAAAATGAATTAAGAAAATCAATGAACATTCCACTAAAAGATAAAGTAATTCTGACGATAAAAAGCGGATTTACTGGTTATAAGTGGGATATACCCAATGAATTTTTTACCTTACTCGATGAATCATTATCAACAAAATATAAAATCACATTACTCATGATTGGTTCTAACCAATCTTCTCAAAATTTTAATAATATTACTGTTGTTAACATCCCACATGTAGATAATAGAGAAAAAATGAAAAAATATTATCGAATTGCTGATTTATATATCCATCCAAGCAAGGTAGAAAATTATTCTAATGTGATTATGGAGGCCCAAGCATGTGGCCTGCCGGTACTTGCATATGAAGTTGGTGGAATACCAGAGCAAATTATTCCTCTAAATAAATCTACATCTTTTTATTCTAAAAAAAATAAACCAACAGGAGTTTTGGTTGGACAATTAAATTATGATGAATTACTTGAACTTTTAGTTTTTTTGTTAAAAAATGATGAGATAAGACAGGAACTATCCGCAAATGCAATCCAACTTGCAAAAGAAAAGTTTAGCTTTGATATTTTTGCGAACGGTTATATGAATTGGTATAAAGAAATTATTTCATCCAACAGGCACAATTAATCTAAAATGAATAATCCAAAAATAAGTATTGTAACCCCTTCATACAATCAAGGAAATTTTATTAGAGAGACTATATTATCAGTATTAGAACAAGGGTATCCAAATTTAGAATATATTATTATTGATGGTGGTAGTAGTGATAAATCATTGAAGATTATAAAGCAATATGAAGAAAAATTATTTTATTGGGTTAGTGAACCCGATAATGGTCAGACTCATGCAATCAATAAAGGTTTTTCACATGCCACTGGTGAAATATTTATGTGGTTAAATAGTGATGATACTCTGTTAAATGGATCTCTAAATGCAATTGGAAAAGCATATAATAGTACAACTGATAAAACTAGATTCATTGGTCTTGGGAGAAGAGTCTACATTGATAAAAAATCATTAGTCTTAAACCATCTCTCATATTCTTTTTGGATGTGTAATAGTCAAGCCATAGCTTGGGGTGTTTCAAGAGGACCACATCAAGAAGCAACTTGTTGGGCGAAAGAGATATGGGAAAGATTTGGCCCATTAAATCAAGAGCTTGATTATGCATTTGACCTTGAATTT
>MDSV01081641.1_pt1 | contig 17252 bp, 18 predicted proteins | sample 810851 | NCBI WGS metagenome assembly MDSV01 (sample SAMN05326640, study PRJNA326480) | marine metagenome | isolation source: seawater | place: Atlantic Ocean: North East | collected 2012 | reverse complement strand
GGTCAAAGAAGATAATTCTTTTAAAACCCAAATATCTTTTTATTATACCCAGTCTTTTAAAGACTGGGTTTTTTTATGTCTAATTTAGAAAACAAACTTAAAAAAATATTAAATACATTTAACAACATAAATAGAAACCATGCTTATGAAGATATAAGAAAATTATCTACGAAGTATCCTAAAAATATTAGTGTTCTAAATGTATTGTCGCAGATAGCTCAAAAAATGGGTGAAGTAGATACCACAATAAATTCTTTAAAAAAAATTTTATTAATTGAAAAAAACAATCTCTTTTTTCTTACAAAAATTTATAAAATACTTTTAACAAAATCATTATTTAATGAAGCATTAGAAAATATAAATATAATTCTTAAAATAGATAAAAACAACTATGAAGCTATGCGTGATAAAGCTTACATTTATTTTTTAAAAAATAATATTACTGAAGCAAAGCAAAGTATAGATGCTATTCCAAACTTAAAAGATGTCGACTACTTTGGATATAATATCAAAGGTTTAATATATTTCAAAAATAATAATTTAGATTTGGCCAAAAATTATTTTGAGAATGCTATCAAAATAAATAGTAGATATGTTGATAGTTATAATAATTTAGGTGTATGTTTTCTTGAGCTAGAAAAATTGAATGAAGCGTATCAAGTGTTGGTAGAAGGATACAATATTGACACTAAAAATATTAAAACTCTTCTAAACCTAGGCAATGTTTTAAGTCTTCAAGATAAGATTTTAGAAGCGATAAAAATTTATAACCAAGCACTAAATTTAGATCCAAATAATCAAGAAATTTTATCAAATATAGCTATATGCTATTGTAGAGAAAGTAGATTGGAAGAGGCAAAAATTTATTATGATAAAGCTATAAAAATAAATCCACATGATTATAAATTAAAATATGCATATTGTACTCTACAGTTAAAATTAAATAATTTTTCTAATTCATGGGAGTTATTTGATTCAAGATTACTTATTGAAAAAAATAAAGTTAAATTAATCTGCTTCGACTTAGTTAAAAATAATCTATTTAATAACATGAAAATAGATCTAAGACAAAACTTACTAATTTTAAGGGAACAAGGAATAGGTGAAGAAATACTGTTCAGTTCTGTTTATCAAAATATTATTGAGAAATTTCAAAACATTAAAATTGAAGCTGATAAAAGACTTGTTTCAATATTTAGTCGGTCTTTTGAAAGAGATATTTTTGTTGAAGATGGATACTATTCAAAGAGTTCTAAAATATCAGAGTTTAAAAATGTTGTATATGCAGGCAGTATAATTAGGTTTTTTAGAAAAAGAAAAACTGACTTTAAAAATAAAAATTATTTATTAGCTAGAAAAGACCTAACAGATAAATATAAAAAATTGTTATCTAATTATGATGAAAAACTGAAAGTAGGTATATCATGGAAAAGTATTATAAACATCTATGGAAGTTTAAAATCACTATCTATAATAGATTTTGAGCCTTTATTTACTGATGATAGGTTGATTATAAACTTACAATATGGAGATGTTGAAGAAGATAAACAATATATTTCTAGTAAGAATAAATATCTAAAAACATTTGATGATTTAGATTTATTCAATGATATTGAATCTTGCATGGGATTGTTAAAGAACTTAGATTTATTTATAACTATTAGTAATTCAACTGCACATTTTGCAGGAGCTCTTGGTATACCTACTATACTCATATGTCCTAAGAAATCATCTACATATTATTATTGGAATACTTATAATGGTTCATCAATATGGTATAAAAATGTTAAAGTTTTAGGAATAGAAACTTCAGTAAATAAAACTATTGAACAAATTAACAAAATTATAAAAAAAAATAAAAAATTTGATTTTTCGAATAATTAAAATTTATAAATATTTTTTTTGTATTACTGATTAAATTTCTTTGAAAGATAATCATCTCTTTCTTCTAGCCACTCTTTTGCATATTCGACATCTTGCCATTCAGAAAACCATGGACCACCTCGAGTATAATGGACCGCAAAAGGTTTTTGGGTATTGTGACTTGAAGTCCAACCCTCTAACCAATTCCATCTTTCATCTAGCGATCCAATTTCATTATCTTTACACCATTTAAATTGATGAAGATATGCTCCAGTTTCATTATTTACTTTGTCGACTGTAAGACGTTTGGTGCTCGGGTGAGCACAATTGTACAAAATAAAGCTGGACCAATTTTTTCTCGGATATATTGTTTGTTTTTGACCGTCCATTTTGTGTCTTTCTTTGGGAGTATAATCATGTTGAACACAGTACACTGCTTTGGATTCATCTAAATTATTTAACAAATTTGAAACATCATCTAAAAAAATAAAATCGCAATCACAAAAAACTGCCCACCCCTGAAAATTCATGAGTTTAGGAACTAAAAATCTTGAATAGGTAAATTGGGTAGAAGCAAGTGGATCAACATTTCTAGTATAAAGACTTTTAGCTATAAGTTCGTCTAATTTTAGAGAAGTAATGTTTAGATCGATGCTCGAATGTTTTAATAGTGAATGTTTGCATACTCTGTAAGCCATATCCTCTTTGGAATCATACCCTATAAAGAAATGAAGTTTCATATTAAATATTATTTTATCTTAACATTTTGTATGATGTCCAAACAAGAGAATTATAATTTCCAGAATTAGATAAAGTGCTCCATTCATTTTGAGTTTGATTTGTAATTTTACAAATCCATGTATCTTCAATAGGGGCATTTTCTGCCCTCATAGTCCAAGAATCACTTTTCTGTTTATCATTATTTTCACCAAGCTCTATATCTGACATGAAATAACAAATTTCTTGCGAGGGATTAGCCCCGATCATACCTGAAATATTTTCTCTAGCTAACTCCCAATTTAAGTTTTTTATAGCAAAATAAACTAAAAGTTTTTTGGATTCTTCTAAGTTTAGGTTATTTTTAACTAGATCATTTATAAATTTTATTTCACTTAAGTCATTCTGGATTAATATTTTAACTATTATTGATCTTAGTAAAGAACCTGGGCTTAGATTCCAATACTTTTTAATCAGCTTACCTAAACTTTTTTTATTATTTAGTTTAGCAAAAATTTCCAAATGCAATTTTATATATGGAGGAAAGTTTTTCTTTAATTCAATCGCTTTAAGAATATTTTTTAAAGCGTCTTTAAGATCACTATCAAATTTAATTTTTGCTATTTCATAATATCCAATTGATTTATTTTCATTGAGATCATTCTTATTAATAATTCTATTTGAGAAAGCTTTACTAGATAATGAAATTAGTTGATTCCAATTCTTTGTTTTAGCAGCAATAAATACAAGTGTTTGATAAAGCTTTTCAATATTAGGATTTAGAGAAAACAATTTTTCTCCATATAAAAAAGCATGATGGTAATCGTGGTTTTTTAAATTTTGTTCCATTAATCCCCTATACCCAAGTGCTTCTGTTTTTTTTGATTTAATCATATCTTCGTACACATTACTTAGTTCTGGAAATTTTCTCTCAATCTTTAAAACTTCAGATTTTAATAATAGAGATAAAGATGGGTCATCTTTTAAATAAGAATTCATTTTTTTATGGGATTTTATTGCTGTCTTATTGTCTTTATTTGCAACAGCAATCATTGCATCAACAAAATAAAAATACCCTTTTTCTATTTTTTTATATTTATTTTTTAGTAAATATTTACCTAATGATAATCTTGAGCGAAAAAATGAATAAAATAGTAAATATAATATAAAAACTAATGAGATGAATATTACAAAAAATAAATTTGAAGAAAATGAGTATTTTAAATTACCAATGTCCAATGATATTATAAATGGATTAGTAAAAATAAATGTAAGAGATATTATTAAAAGTAATAATTGTAATATGAATATAGAAAATCTGTACATTATTTAATTTTTGATATTTCTTTTATAAAACTAGTAAAATTTTTCATTTCATTCAAAGAAATCTGAAAAAAATCTTCATATCTCTCAACCTTACTTATACTATTATAGGCTTTATCAATTTTTCTATTTTTAATATAAAAGTTAATTTCTTCTAATAATAATATTTTTTCATCAACAATAATATTTTCTGAAGTAGGTGAAAGATTTATATATGGTAAAAATATTTGATTGATAAAATTATTATTTTTGTTCATCATATTTTTTAGATATAAGTCTAATTCATTTTTAAATTGATTTTCTAGAAAAATATGGCCATTATATTTATTGTTTTTTAAAATTGATAATTTTTCCAAAATAGCATTATTTTTGTTTGCAGATATTTTTTTAAGGTATTCTAATTCTTTATCAAAACTTAAATTGTTCTCATATTTAATTTTTATTAAGTCGACCATTTCATTAATTGACTGATTGATTATTTCTGGAGAGTTTTTTAATTTATTTGCAAAATTTTGATTTTTAATTGAAGAAATTTCAGATTTTAAAATATTAAAATTTTTATTTAACAAATCAATACTTTCATCAATTTCCAACAAATCAATATCAGAATCTTTATTTGAATTTTCCTTAATAATTTTCTCAATATTTATCAAAGCTGTTTTAGTTTCAATTATTTCTTTAGAAATGTTTTTTATAAATTCACTATTTTCATTAATATTTGCTGTAAGTTCATTTTCTAATTCAAATTGGTTTTTGGCAACCTCATCTTCGTTTTGATAATTAATATAAATTATATAAATCAAGAAAATAACACATAATAATAGGACAAAACTTACAGAAAATTTAGAAAAAATGTAAAAATTTTCAAATATTTTTTTCATTATCTTTTTTTAACATTATTAGATTGTTGTTTAACAGTGTAAAATATTATACCAAAAAAATATGCTTGTATTTGCTACAGAAACCTCATGTGACGAAACATCAATATGTTTGATGGAGGATAAAAATATTATAGAGCATATCACTTTTTCCCAGAAAATTCATAAAATACACGGTGGTGTTGTTCCAGAACTAGCCTCTAGATCACATTTAGAAAAAATTCAGATTATGACAGATTATTTATTTAATAAACAAAAAGTAAAGCCAAATAAAATAGATTTGTTCGCTGCTACCTGTGGGCCAGGGCTCATAGGAAGTTTACTGGTCGGATCAACTTTTACCAAATCATTAGCAATTGCTTTTCAAAAACCATTCGCTCCAGTTAATCATCTTGAAGGTCATATCCTGTCTACAAGCTTTAATAATGATATTAAATTCCCAAGTCTGATCTTGCTTTTAACAGGTGGGCATACTCAAGTATACCTTATGAAAGATAAAAATAACATAGAGCTATTAGGTCAGAGTGTTGATGATGCAATTGGAGAAGCTTTTGATAAAACAGCAAAGTTGATTGGTCTTCCTTATCCAGGTGGAGCTGAGATTGAAAGAGAGGCGTTAACTGGGAATGAAAACAAGTTTATCCTACCAAAACCGTTAGTTAAAGAAAAAAATTTCAATTTTTCATTTTCTGGTATTAAAACCCATATAAATCTTTTAACGAAAAAAAATAAAATTGATAAAAAATTTATAAAAGATTTATCTGCATCTTTTCAAAAAAATATTACAGAATTACTAATAGAAAAACTAGATAGAGGATTAGAAAGACTAAGGTCAGATAAGCAAAATGTAAAATCTATTTCAGTTGTTGGTGGTGTATCAAATAATATCTATATAAAAAATAAAATAGAAAATCACTTCATGAATAGAAATATTGAAATATACTATCCATTAAAAGAAATGATGATTGATAATGCAGCTATGATTGCTTGGTCATGTATAAAATTTTATAAAAAAGAAAGAAATGATTTATTTTTTAAACCGAAACCTAGATTAAGTGTTAGAAGTATATTATAGAATATATTTTGTTACACGATCTAAATTAAAAAAATAAAAAATGAAATACTGGTTGTTAAAATCTGAACCTGATGCTTGGTCTTGGGATAATCAAGTTAAACAAGGCGCATCTATGTGGGATGGAGTAAGAAATTATCAAGCAAGGAATAATTTAAAAAAAATGAAAAAAAATGATTTATGTTTTTTTTATCATTCTGTCACAGAAAGAAGTATTGTTGGTATTGTTAAAGTAGTAAAAGAATATTATCCTGACCCTACTGACAAAACAGAACGTTTTGGTGTAGTTGATGTTAAGGCAGTAAAAAAAATGAAAAATCCTGTTTCTCTTGATGAAATAAAAAAAAATAATAAGTTACAAGCTATTGCTCTTGTTAAACAAAATAGGCTTTCAGTAATGCCTTTGAAAAAAAGTGAATGGAATGTAATAATAAAAATGTCAAATTAGCTTAAAAAATATTTATTTGTTGATATTTGAATAATTTAGAATTACTCTCTTAACATGGAAATCAAAAAAAATTGGCTTGAAAACGCAAGAATTAATGAGGAAAAATATTCCTCAATGTACAATGAATCTCTTCAAAATAATGAGAAATTTTGGAGTGAACAAGCAAACAGAATTGATTGGATGAAAAAATTTACAAAAATCAAAAATGTGAAGTATTCTAAAGATGATGTTAATATTAAATGGTTTGAAGATGGTAATCTAAATGTATCTTATAATTGTATAGATAGACATGCTAAAAGTAGTCCTAATAAAATTGCAATAATTTGGGAAGGAGATGACCCAAACGAAACGAGAAAAATTACTTATAAAGATCTATTAGTACATGTATCAAAAGCAGCAAATGTACTAAAAAAAATCGGTGTAAAAAAAGGGGATAGAGTAACTATATATTTAACAATGATACCCGAGCTAGCATATATAATGTTAGCATGTGCAAGAATTGGAGCTGTACACTCAATTATATTTGGGGGTTTCTCTGCAGAGTCTATTTCTGGTAGAATTAAAGATTGTCAGTCAGAATATATTGTAACAGCTGATGAGGGAGTAAGGGGTGGTAAAACTATTCCATTAAAATTAACAACAGATAAAGCATTAGAATCATGTCCAAATGTTAAGAAGTGTTTAGTTGTTAAAAGAACAAATAAAGAAATAGAATTAAAAAAAGATAGAGACTTATTCTATGATGATGTTCTTAAGGAAGTTAATGATTTTTGTGAGCCAGAAATTTTAAATGCTGAAGATCCATTATTTATTTTATATACATCAGGATCAACAGGTAAGCCAAAAGGGGTAATGCATACATCGGGCGGTTATATAGTTTATACTTCAATGACTCATGAGTTTATTTTCAACTACAAAGATGGCGATATATATTGGTGCACTGCCGACATAGGATGGATTACCGGTCATAGTTATATAATTTATGGACCCCTTTCTAATGGAGCCACAACTTTAATATTTGAAGGAGTTCCAAATTATCCTGACTTCTCAAGATTCTGGCAAATAATTGATAAACATAAAGTAAATATATTTTACACGGCCCCAACCGCAATAAGAGCATTAATGAGAGAGGGTGATAATTATGTACATAAAACTAAAAGATCGTCATTAAAACTTTTAGGTACTGTTGGTGAGCCTATAAATCCAGAGGCTTGGAAATGGTATTTTGAAGTTCCAGGTAATTCAAATTGTCCAATAGTTGATACTTGGTGGCAAACCGAAACAGGGGGGATACTAATATCTCCTCAGACTGGAGCAATAAAATTAAAACCTGGTTCAGCCTCTAAACCATTTTTTGGAATTGAGCCTTGTATTGTTGATAAAGATGGTAAAGAATTAGAAGGTGAATGTGAAGGTATGCTATGCATGAAAAGATCATGGCCTGGTCAAATGCGAACTGTTTATGGAGATCATAAAAGATTTATAGATACTTATTTTTCTCAATTTGATGGCAAATATTTTACAGGTGATGGCTGTAAAAGAGATAGGGATGGATATTATTGGATTACAGGTAGAGTTGATGATGTAATAATTGTTTCCGGACATAATTTAGGAACTGCTGAAATTGAAAGTGCTTTCGTTTCTTATAAAGATGTTTCAGAAGCAGCGGTTGTAGGATACCCTCATGAAATCAAGGGTAATGGTTTATATTGTTATATTTCTTTGAAAGTCGGCATTGAAACATCAGAGGATTTAGTTAAAGAACTAAAAAAAACTATTAGAGAAAAAATTGGTCCTATTGCTACTCCTGATTTTATTCATGTTACATCCGGGCTACCAAAAACTAGATCAGGAAAAATAATGAGAAGAATTTTGAGAAAAATTGCTTCAAATGATTTTGAAAACTTAGGAGACACATCTACACTTGCTGATCCTTCGGTAGTGAATGATCTAATCGAGAATAGAAAAAATAGATAGGTACTACCTAGGTTCCCAGTGCTTCAAACACCTAGGCTCATAAATATTTGCAGCGCCCACTTGAGTTCTCTCACCACCTTCTGTTTTTCTGAAGGTTTTTGTCGCCTCAAGACCACATACATTGCAAAAACCATAAATTTTTAAAATTTTATCAGATAAGCCAAGAAGCATTGAAGATGTTTCCCAGGGCTTCCCTCTTGAATCTTGATCAAGGCCAGCACAAACAACGTCTATACCTTTGTTTAAAATTGTTTCAACATTGTTTAGTGTATCTTTCGTATCCATGAATTGAATTTCATCTAAAAATACCATGTCCACTTCATTTTTTTCAAAAATAAATTTTTTTAAAGTTGTTACCCAATCTTTCATTGCATAACATTCATGGCTCAAGTCATTATGTGTGATAATTTTTTCATTTGAGTATCTATTATCAATACTTGGTTTAATTACTATTATTTTTTTATTTTGATGTTTAGCCCAAAGTATTCTCTTAAGTAATTCACTCGTTTTACCTGCAAACATTGCACCAACAATTGTCTCAAGATTTCCTCGCATAACTCAATATATTTTATTTTTATTATTTATTATATAACTATTTTAATTAAAAACAAATTATTGAAGAAATGATAAAAGGTGTAAAAATAAGATTTGAAATTCACAATATATTATTTTCAATTTATAAATTTAATAAAACACTAAACGATTCATCAGTTAAGAAACAAATTAACAAGCAAAGAAAAGAAGATATATCTTTTTTATATAATGTAACATTAAATTCAATAAGACTACATTTACATTGTTTAAAAATAATAAAGATATTTATAAAAAAAAAATTAAGAGATCAGGAGAAGATTTTATTAATTAGTGCAATAACTCAAATTGTATTTTTAGAATTTAAGGAATATGCTGTAATAAATTGCTCAGTTGAAATAGCGAAAAAATTAAAATTGTATCCTGGACTTATAAATGCTTGTTTAAAGAAAATAACTGAAAATAAAAATAATTTAAAACAAATCAAAATAAATTTTGGTGATTTACCATTGTGGTTTCAAAAAAAAGGAAGTTTTTTGTCAGACTATGAAAAAAAAGAGTTTATTAAACATTTTCATAAAGAGCCACATATTCATATTATTTTTAAAAATGAAGAAAAATTAAAAGAATTTGAAAATAAATTATTTAAGACATCAAACATATCTGGTTTTTTATTAGATAAAAAAAATTTCCAACATATAAATTCTTTTGTTAATGGTGATTGGTGGGTACAAGACTTTAGTTCTTTTCTTCCATTATATAGTTTTGAAGAGATAGATAAAAATATGTTATTTTTAGATGCTTGTGCAGCACCTGGAGGAAAATCTTTTCAAATATTATCAAAAAAATTAAAAGTTGTCTTGAACGATAAAAATAAAACAAGAATTAAAACTCTTGAGGATAATTTAAAACGACTCAAATTAAATGCTAAAATTTTAAATAAAGACTTTATTCAATTTGATAATGAAAGAAAATATGATGTAATTATAATTGATGCTCCTTGTTCTGCTTTAGGCACAATAAGAAGAAATCCAGAAATATTTTTCAAAAATAAAGGTCCAAATTTTAATAAACTAATTTCGTTGCAAGAAAAAATGCTAGAAAAAGCCGCAATTTTATTAAATTCTAATGGATTTATAATCTATATGACTTGCTCTTTTTTAAAAATTGAGACCATTGATCAAATTGAAAAATTTCTTGAAAACAACAATAATTTTTCAATTTCAGAATTTAAACTTAAAGAAAATAGTAGTGATTACTCAAAATTAATTAAAAATAATTTTATGTTAACTATACCTAATGTAATTTTTAATTATAATATAGATGGTTACTTTGCAGCATTCTTAAAAAAAATAAAATGATTTTAATTCTAAAAAAAATATTATTTATATATATAACTTCAAAATTTAATTCAAAAAAAAATTTTTCTTATTTAGATTTAAACTTTAGAAAAATTGATTTTACTAATCATGATAAGGTAAAGTCATTTATTTTTAAAAAAAAATTTTATAATTTGAAAAATAAAAATATTCATAATTTTGATTTTCTTAATTTTTCAAAAAAACTTGGGGGTAAAATTGGTATAAACTTATCAAAAGAAGCTATATTTGGTTGGCATAAATTATATAAAAATAAATTAGGGTTTCCTTGGATAGAAGATTTGCCATCAAAAAGATTAATAAACCTTTTATATAATTATGAATATATAAATTCATCATCAAAAAAAAATGATAAAAAAAAATTAGATTTTATAATTTATTTTCATATTCAGAGAGTATTATTTGATTGTAAATCAAAAAAAATAGCTCAATTAAGTTCATATGATTTGATTGCGTACTTATTATCTTTTTCATTACTTAATAAAATTAATGATAAAGAAATTGAATATATTAAATTTATAGTTGACAGCCAAATTGATAAAATTGGATTACATAAAAGCTATAATTTGTTGGAACATTCTAAGTTTATAAATAATCTTAAAGAAATAAAAAATATTCTGCTTTTTTTTAAATCTAATAAATCAAATATATTTGATGATACAATTCTAAAAATGACGTCAATATTAAACGAATATTTTCATGTTGATGGTTCAATACCTCTATTTAATAGTGCAAATAATATCTATACAAAGAATATTTACAATTCTTTAAACAAAGATAGTTATTTAAGAAAAAGAGAATTTTCCAATATAAATAATGGAATAGCGTTTTATTCGGATAAAAATAAGAAAATTTTTTTTGATGTTGTTCAGCCTAATTCTGATATGATAAGTTCTACGTTGAGTGCTGGAACACTATCAATTGAACTTAGTGGTTTTGGTGAGAAAATAATAACAAACTGTGGTGCCTCAGAAAGCTTTGGGGGGAATCCAGAATATTTAAGGTACAGTGCAGCGCATTCTACGATTATTTTACAAAACACAAATATCAGTGAAATAAAAGAGGGGAACCCACACATAAAGTTTCCCCAGTCAGTAGTCTTTAGAAAGGAAACGGATATTCAAACCGATATACTTGAAGGATCACATAATGGTTATTTAAAAAAATTTAATAAAATAATAAAGAGAAAATTAGTTATTTTTAAAAATAAAAATAAACTAGAAGGAGAAGATAGTTTTATTTCATATAAAGATAATTATAGTCGATTAATTTACCATATTAGATTTCACCTAGCAGATGAAATGGTCTTAAATTTTACAAATAATAAAAAAAATATAATTTTAAAAACAAAAATGAATAATATATGGTTATTTAAAAGTAATTCAGAATTAGTAATAGAGGATAGTATCTCAGTTGATAATAATGTTACAAAACCCACTAAACAAATTGTGATTAAAGGTATATTATCTGGAAAAAAGTATATAGAAAAATGGTCCTTAGAAAAAATCTAAAAAAAAAATTTGTATTAATATCTGTATTTGAAAAAAGAAATTTGAAGTATCTCTGCTCTAATTTAAGTAAGTTCAATTATAGTTTTATATCAAGTGGTTCTACTGGTAAAAAAATTCGTGATTTAGGATATAAATGTAAAGACATTTCTAAACTAACAAAATTTAAAGAAATGTTTGGGGGCAGGGTTAAAACATTAAATCCTTTAATATATAGTTCCTTACTTTACATAAGAGATAATAAAGTTCATAAAAAACAGTTTAAATTATTAAATTTTCCTGAAATAGATATTGTTATTGTTAATTTATATCCATTTAAAAAATATTTAAGAAATAATAATGAAGAGCAAGTGATCGAAATGATAGATATAGGGGGCCCAGGCTTGTTAAGAGCTGCAGGGAAAAATTTTAAATATATTACTCCAATAATAGATATAGTAGATTATAAAAAACTAGTAACTAACTTGATCAAAAATAATGGATCAACTGATTTTGATTTTAGAAAAAAAATGGCTTTTAAAGTTTTTAAAGAAACAGCCCAATATGATAAAATTATCTCTAATTGGTTAAATGAAAAATAAAAATATTAAAATTAAATTGAGATATGGTGAAAATCCAAATCAAAAAGGTTATCTTATTGAATACAATAAAAATTCTATTTTTAAATATCAGATTAGTGGAAAGCATATAAGTTATAATAACCTCATTGATCTTGATAGTGGATTAAGATGTTTAAAAGAATTTCACGAACCTACTTCAATCATCCTAAAACATACAAACCCATGTGGTGTGGCTTCAGCAAAAAATATAGAAATTGCTTTCAAAAAATCTTATGAAAGTGACCCTAAAAGTGCTTTTGGGGGTATAGTTTTACTAAATAGAAAAGTCTCTTCTAGACTTGCAAAAAAAATATATAGAAATTTTTATGAAATGATTGTTGCTTTAGATTTTGATCAAGAAGCACTTAAAGTTTAAAAAAAAAAAAAAAATTTAATTTTATTAAAAATACCTAAAATAAAGAATTCAGATCTTGAATATAGATCTACTCTTTTTGGTGACCTCTATCAATCATTAGATTTAGAAGTAATTAATAGGAAGTTTATAAGTTTAGTTTCTAAAAAGAAAGGCTCTAATAAATCAATTAATGATTTAATTTTTTCTCTGAAAGTTGCAAAATATTTAAAATCAAATGCTATTGTTTTATCAAAAAACAAACAAACTTTAGGCTTAGGTCATGGTCAAACAAATAGAGTAGATGCTCTAAATTATGCAATTAAAAATATGAATAAGTATTTTAAAAAGACCTCGTTTGTTTGTGCATCAGATGGATTTTTTCCTTTTGCAGACAGTATAAATTTACTCAATAAAAATGGATGTAATGTTGTTGCTCAACCTAGTGGCTCAATAAATGATAATGTAATAATTTCTTTTTCTGTAAAAAATAAAATATCTTTGTATTTCATAAAAAATAGACTTTTCAAACATTGAATAAAAAAACTAAAATTCCTGAATATATGAAAAATTTAATTAAGGGTTATTCCAAAATTACATCAGGTAGGAAAAATTTTGAACAACATAATTTGAGAATTATAAAAACTATAGAAATAATTAAGAAATATTTTAATTTAAAAAATTAACTCAAATTTTAAAGTATAATTTATTTTAGTTTTGTTTACTGACAATGCAATTTGATATAAATATAGGAATATGAATAAACCAAACCTCCTTTTTCCAACACCTGTGTGGACAATACAGCTTGAAAATTTTAGAAAAATGAACGAAGAAATGTATAATTTTATTAAAGAATTTCAAATTAAGGATCAGAAAGGAATAAAAAAAAGTAATAATAAGGGTTGGCATTCAAAAAACTTTAATATGCAAGAAATTCAGATACAAAACTTTATAAAGAATATATCTCCATCTATTGAAAAAGTAATGACAGATATGAATTGGGAAAAGAAAAAGCAATCTGTTAAAATTAGTAATATGTGGGCTATAATAAATATTGGTGGTTCAACAAATTCAAAACATCAACATGGTAATAGTACTATAAGTGGAGCCTACTATGTGCGTGCACCTAAAAATTGTGGTGATATAGTTTTTTATGATCCAAGACCTGCACCTGTTTTTTATTATCCAACTGCTTTAAGCTCTAACTTACTTAATGCTCAAGTTAATAGTATTACTCCTAAAGAAGGAGCATTAATATTATTTCCAAGCTATGTTGATCATTCAGTTAATGAAAATTTGTCAAATGATGAAAGAATTGTTATTAGTTTCAATGTTACAATTCACTCACAACTTAACTAATAAATATTATTTAAAATATTTTCCCATGCTTCGCCGCTTTCAATTTCCTTAAGAGTCCACTGACCATAAGCTAAGTTATTAAAAATTTTATAATCAATACTGGGATTTTCGATATTTTGTATTTTACTGATATGCGATAAAGTATTGTCTGTAAAATATGAAGGAACCCCATTAGACATTGCCATAAAACCAGCTGTTGATTGTAAGCTTACAAAAGCCCATGCATCTTTTAATAGTAAATCTAATGGTTCTTTTGAGAACTTATTATGTATTAGTAGTCTTCTGTCAGAATATCTTCTTATTAGATTCGTTGTGTTTTCAATCCACATAGGTACGTTATACATTTTTTTCATAGTTTCTGATGGTTCAGAAAGAATAATGTAATTACCTGTTTTTTTTTGATCAAGTATTTTTAAATTTAATTTATTTAGTCTATCACTTGGAAAATTACCTTTTCCATTATGTATAAAGTTGTTGTAAACAATTCTAAAATAACCATCCATATTTTTGACCTCTGTATGATTATTTTCAAATATTCTTTCTGACTGATTAAAATATCCATGATCCATGTAATAGTAATGCTTAACCTTATTTATTATTTCAAGAGTTCCTCTTAAAACTCCATAGGTCGCAATAGTTCTATCAAATTCTCTAAAATTATTTACATGACATAAAAGAGAGTCTGAGCCTTTTGCAAAATTATAGCATAAAGTTCTATTCATGATATGGTCTGTATAAATAACTACGGGATTTTTCATTATTTTTTGATTATAGATTAATAAATATTTTAATAAATTTTTAAATTTACTCTAGATATTGAAATTTGGCATTTAATTTATGAATTATTCTTTTCCTTCGGTGTATATAAGTTTTTATTTTTGAAATATTATAAACATCTTTAATTTATTCGAGTGATTTATATTAATCTTACTTATGAGGTTTTTTGAGACTCAAGTATTTTTTCAACAGATTTATTTGCTTTAATAATTGAGGGCATATTTGGAAATATTTTTTTTTGATTACCCCACATATGAGTAAAAAAAGCTTCTGGCTCATTTTTCATATTCCATCTGACATCTAGCCAATTACTTTTTATATTTGCTGTTTGGAATATAGTATTTAGTTCTTTACTGTCCTCCCATAATGGGTCTATTTCGAATCTCTTTAACCATTTTTCTTTCTTGAAAAACTTTCTCATTTCAATTGCACAAGTTTTATTAATTGAAAAAACTCCTGCATTAAACATTGGATTGCCATTATAAGTTTTGTTATTACAATGTTTTACTACATTAAAAGCTGTATTATCTAATAACTCAAAAATATTTGGGGTTTCTGGCCAAGTAAAAATATCAGTGTCAAGATATAATATATTATCATAATTATTTATCCACTTGTCATCAAATAGTTGAAATCTTTCCCAGGTGGGATGTTTAAAATTTATTATTGGTTTAGTAATTAACTTATAATCTGAATTATTTTTTTTTGCATAATGTTTTACTAATACATTAGATAAGAAAAAGACTTGTTCAGATTGGGCATCAAGTCTATTTTCTTCTTCCCATCCTTTTTTATCCATGAAAATTTGAACGATTAAGTTTTTCATTATATGGTTTATAAAGAATTTATTAGAGTTTTAAATGCCTGAAATAAATATGATTTATAATCTTAATGATTGGCCTGAAGGTCACGTTGGTCATCTAGTTCCATCAGAGGAAATAATTAATGCTTTTAAAGATATTAACAAAACATTTCCTATGAAAAACGTACTAGAATTTGGTTTCAATACTGGGTGGAGTACTTTTATTATTTTAAAAACTTTAGAACACACTAATGTAACAAGTATTGAGATATATAAATTCAATAATGCTGAAATAGCGGTTCAAAGATTGAAGGATATATTCCCTGATAGAACAAATATTATCTGGGGAGATTCAGGTGAGGTATATAAAAAAGTTGTTAGTAATGAAATTATACTACCTAATAATAAATATGATACCGCATTTATAGATGGTGGACATTTTCCAGAAATTGTTGAAAAAGATATAGAGTTGTGCATGTTTCTTGGAATAAAAAATTTTATTTTTGATGATGGTGATTGTCCGAATATAATTCCAGCAATAAAAAAAAATAAAAACCTTAACTTAATAAAAAAATATCCTTACATTAATATTCGAAAGTTAAATAACAAATATTTTTTAAAGGAGTCGAAAGGTTGGGAAGTGGGCTTGCACCATTACATTCTGGATTAAATGAATAAAATAACTTAATATTATGAAAAAAGGTATAGTTTGGTTAGCGTCATATCCAAAATCTGGTAACACTTTATTAAGACTATTTTTATCTCACTATATATATGGGAATGGTGGGAATTTGAATGTAGAACTACTTAAAAATATTCTCAAATTCGAAAGTAGAGAGTGTTTTTCACTTGTTCTAAATAATAAAAATTTAGAAAATAATTTTTTATATATTAAGCATTGTATAGATGTGCAGAAACGTCTTATAAAACTTCTTCCTCAAAATAAATTGGTATTTAAAACACATCATTTTTTTGGAGATATTAATGGTCATAAATTTACCAATAAAGAAAATACACTTGGTTTCATTTTTTTAATACGAGACCCACGAGAGGTTTTAGTCTCTTACTCTCATCATGCTAACTATCCATTGGATAAATTGATTAAAATTATGACCCAAAAAGATGCTATTTCACCAAATGGCTGGGAGACAAGATTAAACTGGTCGCAACAATATAGATCATGGCAATTATTCGAGTCAGTTCCAAGTCTTTTTATTAAATACGAAGATTTAGTAAGTTATAAGTTTGAAGTATTTAGTTTAATTATAAATTATTTATCTTCTTTGATTAATATAGACTATAATAAAAATAAAATTAGTGAAACAATTAAAACAATTGAATTTTCTAAACTTCAAAAATTAGAAAAAGAAAAAGGTTTTTTTGAGTCAGCAGAAGGAAGGGTTTTTTTTAGAAGTGGAAAATTTGATAGTTGGAAGAATATATTGACTCAACAACAAAAAAATAAAATTGAATACGAACTGCAAGATATTATGAAAAAGTTTGGCTACATATAAGACCAATAAAAGATTTATATACTTTCTTACTAAAACCAGAAGATGGAAAAATTATTGGAGCGGGCGAAGGGATTCGAACCCTCGACTTCAACCTTGGCAAGGTTGCCAAATAGTAATGATTTGTAATTTCCTTCAAATTATGTGAAATAATTT
>MDSV01201170.1_pt1 | contig 17253 bp, 18 predicted proteins | sample 810851 | NCBI WGS metagenome assembly MDSV01 (sample SAMN05326640, study PRJNA326480) | marine metagenome | isolation source: seawater | place: Atlantic Ocean: North East | collected 2012 | reverse complement strand
TTGTTTGAAATGTTCTGTATTAGCATTGTAGTGACCTACAGTAATATTTAAATATGGATCCATTCCTGCATCTTGAACATGTTTAAGAGCTTCTACCGCTCTTTTCCAAGACTCCTTTCTGCCTCTGATCTCATCATGAATTTTTTCATCCATACTATCTATACTTACAGAAACCCGGCTTACCTTATAGTCTGCTAATTTTTTTGCCATTGCCTTATCAAGATAATAACCATTAGTAGTTAGGTACATGTAGAATCTCTCAGGTCTTATAGCTTCTAAAACTTCAAATAACTTTTTCGGTTGAAGCAATAATTCCCCACCTTGTAAATCAAATTCAAAGTATCCAAGTTCATCGGCTTCATCAGCGAGTTTCTTAATCGCTTTTATATCCAAATATTCTTTTACATGATCTCCTTTTGGCGAATTGGTAAAACAATATTTACATCTTAAGTTACAAGCGTTGTTAAAATTTAAATCAATACCTCTAGTTTTAGTTCCAACTTTTCCATCATTTTTATTTACATATTCATAAAAATCTTTAAGTTTTTTTACCAATCTCGGCTTATTCAATAACGATGATGCTATAGGCATAAATTATTTTTTATTTAGATTATATTTTTTAATTTCTTCTGGCAATATCAAGTTAAAATCTGCTTTGCAAGCAAGTTCATTATTAACTTTTCCTATTCCCTCGCAATTAGCTATCCCTCTTTTAAAACTTAAGATTTTGGTGTCTATCTCTAGCCTATTACCAGGCAAGATTTTTTTAACAAATTTTAAATTATTAGCTGAGACTAAGTAAACAACTTTGCCTTTGTTGCCAGGTAGAACTAAAATCGAAAGTGCACACATTTGAACTAAAGACTCTATTTGCAGCATACCAGGAACATTTGGATCATTTTTCCAATGCACTTTAAAAAACCATTCATTCTCTTTGAAGTCTTTAAATCCTTTAGAACTTACTCCGGGTATTACCTTTTTAGCGTAATCTATCATCAAGTAAGGGTCTCTATTTTGTTGAAATTCTAAAATTTTTTTTCTATCTAAAGTGAGAGTTTTCATTATCTTACTTCAATGGTTCTAGTTAAAGAGTTAACTACATTGTATCCATCCCATTTCAGAGAAATATTTAAAGACTGACCTACTGGAACAATTCTATCTACACCTTTTAAATTATTTTTTATTAAAAGTTCTTTCAAATCTTCTTTTTTTATACCGAAGTAAGTCAAGGTTTGATATTTATTGTTTATAATATTTTTTAGATTATTTAAACTCATTGAATAGAATTCAAAAAATAATCCCCATTTACCTCTCATAAGATGATTGTCAGAATCGAGTCTTTTTATTTCAATTTTGTGTATTAAGTTGTCAAAATTTTTAATAGATTTAATATTGTCTTTATTGATAATATATTTACAGGTATCGGCAAACTTTTCAATCGATGAGAATGGCTGAAGATTATATTTCAGTTTTGCGAGTTCGTATAACTTTTTCCAAAACTTATCTTCTATTTTTTTTTTATTTTTCCCTATCCAGACTATTAAATGTGGAGAAGTACATGCGTTCTGATCAACTGCATAAGTATCATTGTAAAAATTATGAACAAGGTTATCTATCTCAAGATTATTTAACTTCATAATCTTTTTTGTGTTCATTATACAAAATGAATATCTATCTGCAAAAGATAGTTCTACCGTTCTTTCCTGAATTTTATGATTTCGAATAGAATTAATTGTCTTATCTCCACCCCATATTACTCTCGCATTACATAAATAAGATAATTTAGAGGTAAACTCATCATTATTTTGATATCTTACTATTGTAATTCTGCCTTTTAAAAAAGAAAATTTTAAGATTAATTTTTTTAAAATTTTACAAATAATTTCAATCTGTTTAAATTTTCTTGTTGGAACTTTAACTACATTTGAATTTCCAGATAATAATCCAAATATTAAAGAATAGGCAAAATTAGTTGGAACATTAGAAGGCGTTATGTGAAAAACTAAGCCTAATCCAATTTTGAAATTTAAATCATTTTCCGCATTTTTAAATTTTAAAATATTCTTATTTCTGCACCAAAAAGATAATGATTTTAAATCAGGATATTCTTTTATTTCTTTTAGCGCTGATAATCTTTTAGAAAAAATATCTAGAAACTTACAAACTTCCAATGAAAATGGCTCGAAAGGCTCTTGGTTAAATTTTCTATTCCCTACTAGATATGTAATTTTTTTCATTATATATCGCTACATCCTCTTATTTCAGATTGTTCAACTCTTCCATGCACAAGAAATTTTTTTTTTTCCTTTACAATCATTGCAATTATTCTCGATTATCTCTCCTAAATCCTCAGTTAATATACTGTGACCTGGGTAACTAGTGGGCAGTAATGATAATAATTGTAAATAACCTATTTTTTTTTTTGGTAGAATATTGAAATTTTTATCTCTAATTATCACATCAGAATATTTACTCGGATTGAAGCATCCACAAGACTTACATTCAAAAAAAATCGATCCTGTTTGCTCTATAAGACCATAGTAATTATAAATATTACTAATTTTAAAATTATTTTTCAGTTTTTCCTTAAATTTAATATTTGAGATATTAATTGATGACATTTTTTTCCACCCGCCTCCGTGAATAAGAAATCCGTTAGAAAAATCAAAATTCACCTTCTTTTTATCAAATTGACGAACTAAATATTCATAAACATTACTTGTGAAACCAAATATAAAAAAACTTTTATCATGATATTTCTTTAAAAATTCATTTAAATTTTTGTAATCTATTTTTTTATTTTTAATCAAATAATTGTGATTTGTGCCAAATAAAGAAAATCCAATTATTGCAGCTATTTTAGCATCAAATTTATTTTTATTTTTAATACTAATTTTTTCATCAATAATTAACATCGGGAGTCTTTGCTTTCCTAAAATTCTTGTGACAATTTCGTTCAAAACTCTTGTCTGTTTTTCAGCATTTTCTTTGTCAAGAAATATTTTTGATGGAATATTTGTACTAGTTCCCGATGAATTCAATGTTTTAAAAATTTTTCTATCTGGAATACTTTTTAAATTTGCTTCTTTAAATAATCTGGCTGGTATAAATGGAACATCTTTCAGCTCAGTAATTTTTTTCTTTTTGAAAAAATAATTAGCAATCTTTTTAAATTCACTTGAATTCTTACAGTGATAACTATTTAGTTTTAAAATTTCGTCTAAAAAAGTTTTTTTATTCATTATATTAATATTCTTTTAAAGTTTTGCTCTTTTTTCTTCTTATTAAAATATAATTACTATTAAGTTTTAAAAATTCGCTACAAAATTTTTTTATCTTTTTTCCTTCATTGATTGATTTTGTATAAATTTCTAAAAAGGGTTTATTATATTTACATTTAGCTAGGAGTTTTTTTCCTTTGAGAAACTCTTCAAGATCTCCAAGATTACACCTTTTACCAAATATTTTAACAATCTTATCTTTTCTACCCAAAATATAAAGATTCTTAAATTTATCATACCTGCCTATATCACCAGTGATTAACTCGCCCTTTACTTCATCATCCTTACTCAAGTCTTTTATAGAATTAGCATATCCTAAAAAAACGTTCTTTCCATAAAAATAAATTTCTCCTGTCTTATCTGCTTTATTAATTACTTGACCTTTTTTATCTTTAAGAACTAAACAACATCCAGTCAAAGCTCTTCCGACACTTCCAAAACTTTTAAAAAAGTTATTCCAATTTAAATAGCTAATTCTTGGTGAGGCTTCAGTTTGACCATACATTGCGTAAAATTTGATTTTTTTTTCTTTGCAAACTTTTCCATAAAATTTTAATGACTCATTACTTAATTTTCCTCCAGCTTGAGTGATGTATTTTAAATATTTCCCTATTCTCTTTTTAAAATTTAATTTTTGTAAAAATTCATAAAACTCTGGAACACCTCCAAATGAACATACTTTTTCTGATTTTAAAATTTCCCAAAATTCCTTTTCAAAAATTTTTTTTTTTGTTACTACTATTTTTGCTCCAACTTTTAAATGGCTGTTAAGTATAGAGAGACCATAAGAGTACCCGAGTGGCATTGTGGTGATGGTTGTATGGCTATTTGTAATTTTCAAATACTCGATAATATTTTTTACATTTGTTTCAATGTTCTGTCTTGATAGTCTCACAAATTTTGGATTTTGCGTGGTCCCCGATGTGCTTAAAAGTAAAAAATTTTTAAAATTTAAATTTTTATGTTTAACATAAGATGTTTTCAAAATAACGTAATCTGAGAATTTATAGATAACTTTATATAATTTAAAAAATTTTTTAAGCCTTAAAGGTAAAAAAATATAATTAGGTTGATATGCGGTGACGATCTTATAAAAAAATTCGTTATCAAAAGACTCATCTGCTAAAATTGAAACATTTTTATTTTTTTCCAAAAAACTAACATATCCCTTTACAAAGTTGATGTTGTTATCGGCAATTAATAAAGAAACTGAATTATCATCAATTTTTTCACGCAAAATTTTTGAGTTTTTAATTATTTCGTCAAAAGAAACTTTTATTTTATTTTCTATTAAAGCAGTTCTTTTTTTAAATTTTGAAAAGTTATTAAAAAATGAAGTCATTAAACATAAGAAATTAAATTATTTTTATTTTTAATTCGATCGCAAAATAACTTAAAAGATCCAGAAATGCTCAAAACTGCAAAATTAATTTTTTTAAATTTTATTTTTTTTAAAAATTTCTTTTTCTTGAAAATTTCGTCAGAATTTTTTTTGATAACAGTTGATTTAACATAAGGCTTTCTAACATACATTTTAATTTGTATTTTTTTTTTCTTTTTATTTTTGTTTATGTAAGTTCCAGAGAAGTTTTTTGAATACCTATAATTTACCTTGTAAAATTGTTCAACAACATGCACGAAAGTATTTGCATCCTTGTGGTCTATATCTATAAATAAGTTTTTTCCATTATTCTCAATTAAATAACCAAAAGGTGAATTAATGCTGAAGCAATCCGTGTGACTCATATTCGCTATTTTATTTTTATTTTTACCGTAAATTGAAAAAGAAAAAATGGGGTTTTTGCTTCTTATAAATTCCTTATCTTTTAGACTAAAATTGCTGAGTGAACCACAAACAGATTTTGTCTTTAAATAATCGAACTTCTTAAATTTGCAAAAGTCCCAACTATATGTAGGAAAAATTAAAGTACCTTTTTTTGTCACTTTTTTTTTAAGAATTTCAATTAAATCTGGTGCATTCATTTTTCCTTTTGTCATCATAATTACTTTTAAAATATTAGAATTAACTAAAACAGCGTCTCCTTTTCTAATATTTAATTTCGTCAATATATTATTGAAATCTATCTCACTGAATGTCATAAAATTTGATTAATTTTTTTTTTGTAAAATGTAATCTGGTTGATATTTTTTTTTTAAGATTTCAAATATTTTAAGAATTTTATAAAATGTTTTATCTCCAATGAATAAGCCCGTGCTCTGAATTGTAAAATTTTTTGAAAATTTAAAATTAGAACTATTTAGAGCTTTACTAAAGTTTTTTTTTATTAATTTATTGTTATAAAAATTTTTCATTTGCTAATTTATAAAATAAAGAAGTTTCATTTTTAAAGATTTTTCAAATATTTTAAACGTTTTTGATGGATTGAGTTTCTTTAATTCAATGATATCTATTATATTTTTTTTACCATCGGCATAAGCTAAAATTGTAAGCAGTATATTAAGTTCCTCTCTGTCTGAAACTGAATTATCCCTTGATTTATTTCTTGTTTTCTCAGAATTCATACTTGGATAAAGATTTCGTTTTCCTAACATCAGCTCTCCATATGGCATAAATCTTTTAATTGGTAACGTTAAGTCTAGTTTCTTCAAAATATCTTCAAGGGTGTTAATAGAGTCTTCAATTTTTTTAATGTTCATATATTTTTTATTATCACCGGAATTATGATATCCGTCATATTTGTAGTAACCATCTCTTACGATATTTCCTACAGGAAAATCAAAACCCGGAGAATTATATTGTCTTTCGTCCGAACCTTCAGATGGGTCATAATTACGAACCTTAATTTTTTTTCCCTTAAAAAGTTTAAATATCCTATCTAAATTTGAATTTTCATTTTTGGATAATTTATATGACAAGGAGTTATTTTCCCCCCCTAAACAAGTCAAAACTAAGCCAGAATTCAAATTTTTTTTTAGATTTTTACCGTGCGATTTGAGGAAACATAAAGATCCAATAGTTTCAGGATTTACTAAAAATTTATAATTAAAATTTTTTCTTTTCCAATTTTTAATTTTATTATGTAAACCTATCATTACTAACGGGCCACTAAGTTCATTATTTGCTAAACTTGGATGACAAAGATAAGTAGAAATTAAATTTATTTTTTTTGAATTTCCTTTAATTTCAGATATTCCATTAATTAAAAAACCAGATTTAAATTTCGTATCAATTACACAATCATATATACCTTTTTTTAAACTATTTTTAAAATTATGGGATGAGCAAAAGCCAGAGTTTTTTTTATAATAACTTGTTATGTAAGGTATGTACTTTGGTTTGTTTGGTATGGTATGTAAAATCTTCTTTAAGTTTTTAAGATTAAATTTTTTTTTAATTGGATAAGAATAATTAATAATATGTAAATTCGAATTTTTATAGTCCAAAATTTTTTTGTTTTTAAACTTAATATAGGCTTCGTTCACAATCCACTCTTTAGGCACTTGCCAATCAAAAATTTTGCTACCTGATTTATATTTTATCTTCTTAAAATGAATATATCTGCCCAAAATTTGGAGGCTTTTATTATAGCCCTGTCCTAAAAGAGTTCTGTTGATTGGAAACAACTCATCAAATATTTTTGAATAGTTAATTTTCATAATATTTTACCAATGCTCCGCACTTTACAAAAAAGGTATTTTGTATTAATTGTATTTTCAATTCTATAAACTTATTGAGAGTGAAGAAAGTACTTTCTTTTTTTTAAAGATACTTTAAAATTTCCTATCAATAAATCTATTTTTTCTTTTTGGACCTTAATTGCTTGAGCTAAATAATCTGAAAAAGGTCCAGACAAAAACTTATAATTATGATTTTCTAAAATCTTAAAGAAATTATAACTAATTGTGCCATCTTCAATTTCGTAGTTTTTGCATTTTTGAATAAAGTTTATTATCTCTTTTTGTGAAATTTCTTTTCCTATTAAGACCTCTTTTAACCCTTTGCAAAATTTTATCGAATAAATAAAAGTTTTCTCTTTAAATTTTGTGCTAAAGCAAAAAATATAATCTCCAAGTAAAAAGATTTCCTTTTTTAAAATTTTTTTTTGGTAAGAAACTTTTGGGACGTAAATTTGAAATGATCCGTTTAATCTATCATTAAGTTCAGTCATCAATGTGTTAAACTCATTCTTATTTATTTTAAGTACTATCCACATAATTATTTTTTTCTTTGATTTTGTTCTCGATCAAGTTCTCTCTTTAATTCATCGTATTCTTTTATCTTTCTTTTCATAAAATTAATTGTAAGCGCAGTTTTTTCCGCTATACCTTTAGGGGTGAGAATGTATATGTAATTTAACTTATTTTTATTTTTCTCAAAATTCTTAATTTTTATTAAACCTTTTTCCCTTAAAGATTTAATGCAGTAATTAAGCTTCCCTAAACTAAAACCAAGATCTTTTGCTAGCTTTCTTTGCGAGTGATTATTTTTAAATTTCAATTTTCTTAATATTTCAAACTCGTCATTTAAGTTTTTCTTTGTGTTCATATTTTGAACAATATCGTTCATTAAATGAACTATCAAGTATTTTTTGCAAAAATGGCGTTATGAAAATGTATATTTATTTATTAATTTATGCTTAAAAATAAGATAAATTTAAATAAAATTATGTTTACTGCAATAATACCTGCTAGATCTGGTAGTAAAAGAATTAAAAATAAAAATATAAAAAATTTTCTAAGTAAGCCAATAATTTACTACTCTATTAAAGCTGCTATAAAGTCAAAATTATTTAAAAGAATTATTGTAAGCACAGACTCAAATAAAATAAAAAAATATGTTTTATCCATAGGTGCTGAATGTCCCTTTTTAAGACCTAAAATTATTTCTGGAGATAATATTGGCACAGCGCCAGTATTAGATCATGCTATAAATCATATAAAACTCAAAGATGAATTTTTTTGCTGTATATACCCAACAGCACCGCTAATTAATTATAATGATTTAATAAAATCTTTAAAATTTATTAAAAAATCATCTTTTTATAACTCGTGCTTCTCCATATCAAAATTTAGTTTTCCTATTCAAAGAGCTCTTATAAAAAGTAAAAACGGGTTGGTAACATATAAATGGAAAAAAAATGCTAATACTTCATCAAGAAAATTAAAGAATTATTATCATGACGCAGGAATGTTTTATTGGTTACGAACAAAAAAATTTAAAAAAACTAAAAGTATTTGTCCAAAACCAAGTTTAGGTTATATAATTTCTCAGGATAAAGTTCAAGATATTGATAATAAATCTGACTGGTTAATAGCTGAAGCTAAATATAAATACTTAAAATATAAAAAAAAATTATTCTAAAATAAATTTTTTATTATGAATTATAATGTATGGTTTATAATTCCTAGTATAAGTTGCTCGAATTTTTTTTAAAAAAATATTTTTACTATCATTTTTCTTTATTTCGTAAAATTTGTCCAAGAATTCAGAATTTTTAATTTTTTTAGACCATTTAATATTATTACTCTTTTTGATCCAAATATTTATTATATTTTTATTATTAATAATTTTTTTTATTATAAAGATAGCTTGTCTAAACATTAATCTATTGGTTTTTGTAAGTACACTTTCAATTGTATCATTTATATTGACTTTAAATTTTTTAACATTAATTATTTTTCCACTATCGATTTTTTTTTCAATAAAATGTGCGGTGCATCCATATGATTTCGTATTTTCATAAAGAGCATAATTTACACAACCAATACCTCTGTACTCTGGAGGACCTGGATGAAAATTTATAGCTTTTACAGTTTTTTTTAAAATATTATTGCGAATTATACATAAACTTCTAAAACTGAAAATATAGTCAAATTTTATTTTTGTAAATTTTTTATTTAATCTTTCTCCTCTTTTTTTACTCTCGAAGTAATGTAGTTTTTTTGAATTTTTTTTTAAATAATTTTTAATTTTATCAGAATGTTTACAGTCCTTTCTTCCACAGAATAACACTGTTCCAAGTTTTTTTTTAATAGTCATTAGATTTTATTTTTAACTTTTTAGTAGGAATCTTATCATAATAAAACTAAAATAATATTAAAACACTTTTTTATTGATTATTTATCAAAATAAATTTATCTGTTATCACTTTATCATATAAGCAGTATTTGAACACAATGAAAAAAAATATCTCTGTGATTGGTTTAGGATATGTAGGAAGTCCTTTAGCAGTGGCATTATCCTCAATCAAAAAAAAAGGTAAATATTTATATAATATCTTTGGTTTAGAAAGAAATAATTCAAAAGGCGTCTCGATAACTAAAAATTTTAACAAAGGAAAGCTAGTATTTAATACATCAGATAATTTGTTAAAAAAATACCTTATATCCCAAATTTTTAAGATTAAAAATCTTCAAGCAACTTATGATCCAAATGTAATAAAAAAATCAGACATTATTCTAATTACAATTGGTTGTGATTTAACTAATCCAAAAAAATTTAGGAAAAAATTTCACAGCTTTGTTAAAACTTTAAATGATATTTTTGAATATATAACCGAAGATACTTTAATCATTCTGGAGTCAACAGTTCCTCCTGGAACTTGTGAGAACTTTTTATACCCGAATCTTTTAAAAATTCTAAAAAAGAAAAAAATAAAATTCAATTCCGTTTTTTTTGCTTACTCTTACGAGAGAGTTATGCCAGGGAAAAATTATTTTAATTCAATTACAAATTACTGGAGAGTTTATGCTGGTATAAACGAATTATCTGCTTTAAAATGTGAAAAATTCTACAAAAATTTAATTAATACAAAAAAATTTCCATTAACAAAGCTTCAAAAAATTAAAGATGCTGAATTAGCAAAAATATTAGAAAATAGTTACAGAGCTGTAAATATAGCTCTTATAGAAGAATGGAGAAAGTTTTCTGTTAATATGAACATTGATTTAAATGCAGTATTAAACGCTATAAGAAAAAGACCAACTCATAGCAATATAATGAATACTGGTTTTGGTGTTGGCGGATATTGTTTAACTAAAGACCCTTTGTTTGGAAAGTATGCATCTAAATTATTTTTGAATAAAGACAGCACTTTTAAAATGTCTGAAGAAGCACTCAAAATTAATTATTCGATGCCTAATGATTTAAATAAACTTGTATTGAGGAATATAAGTAAAAATTCCAAAGTATTAATAGTAGGAGTATCTTATAAAAAAGATATTGGCGATACAAGATTTGCGCCTTCAGAAAAAGTTATTAATTCTATTAAACAAGTCACAAGAAAAGTAAATTACTATGACCCCTACCTAAATTATTGGGAAAAATACAAAATTAATTCAATTAAAGATTTAAATTCTGAACTAAAATATGATTTAATTATTTTCTTAGTAAATCACGATATTTTGAAAAAAATTAGGAATTTTAAAATTAATAAAAAATGTACTCTAATTGAAGTCGGGTCAATTTTGAATAAATCTGTTAGAGAAAAATTAAAAAAAAAAAAAAATTTAAATTATATTAATTATAAATGATCAGAATATTAATCACTGGTGGTGCAGGTTTTATAGGCTTTAATCTTGTAAAAAAAATTGTAATAGATAAGAAGGTTTTAATAACCATTATAGATATAGTTCCTTTAAAAAAATTAGACAAAGAGTTTTTAGAATTTATTAATAAAAATAAAAACATAAACTACAAACGATTAAATATTCTGAAATTGAATTCTGTTATCAAAAAAAGACACTATAATTATATTATTCATTTAGCAGCTGAACTTGGAGTTGATAATGTAATCTCTAATCCGTATAAAGTGATTTCATTTAACATAAAAAGTACAATTGAACTTATAGAATTTGGATTAAAGCAAAAAAATTTAAAAAAGTTTTGTTATACTTCATCAAGCGAAGTTTACGCTCATACAATTAAAAAAAGAAAATTGATACCAACGAAGGAAAATGTTGAAATTATGTATTCTTCCAATCTTTCTAACAGAGACTCATACATGAGCTCAAAATTTTTTGGGGAAGTATCTTTAAGATTAAGCAATTTACCCTTCATAATCTTTAGACCTCATAATATTTATGGACCAAGAATGGGTACTAAACACGTGGTTCCGCAATTAATTGAAAAATCTTTAAAAAAACAAAAAAATTTAACAGTTTATTCTCCGAAGCATAGCAGATCATTCTGTTATATAGATGATGCAGCTTATATGATGATTAAAGTAATTTTTTCTAAAATTTCAAACCAAGTTTTTAATATCGGAAATCCAAAATCAGAAATAAAGATTTATCAGCTTGCTAGATTAATCAAAAATCAAGTTTCGCCCGACAAAATAATTAAATTTAATTGTAATCAATTAGGCTCTCCTAAAAGAAGAGTACCAAGCATGCAAAAATTCATTGATTATTTTGGAACAGTAAAATTTACTAATATTGAAAATGGACTAGCAAAAACTGTAAAATGGTATACAAAACTTTTTTCTTAATAAAATGAATTTATCTTCACCGCTTATAACTAAAAAAGATATTAAAGAGGTTGACAGAGTTCTTAAATCTGGATGGGTATCAACTGCTAGTAAAACAGTAGCTCTTTTTGAAAAAAAAATATCAAATTTCACAAAATCAAAATATTGTTTAGCTGTAAATAGTGGTACATCAGCAATTCACTTGGCGCTTAAGGTAATTGGAGTAGATAAAAATGATGAGGTTATTGTACCATCAATAACATTTGTAGCCACTGTAAACCCAATCCTTTATTTAAAAGCGACTCCAATAATTATGGATGTAGATAAAAATCATAACATTAATATTGAAGATATAAAAAAATTTATCGAAACAAAAACATATTTTAAAAATAATAATTCATATAATAAAAAAAGTCATAAAATAATTAAAGCGATTGTTATAGTACATATGTGGGGACGTGCATGTGATTTTAGTGAACTAACAAAAATTTGTAAAAAAAGAAATATTAAGATTATTGAAGATGCTGCAGAAGCTTTAGGGTCTTACATCAACATTAATAAAAAATTAATACACTGTGGAACTTTCGGAGATATTGGCTGCTTATCTTTTAACGCAAACAAAATTATTACAACTGGAGGCGGAGGGGCAATTATAACAAATAACAAAAAATATTATAATGATGCCTTGTACCTGGCAAATCAGGCTAAGGATGACTCCTTTGCCTATATTCACAATCGTTGTGGCTTTAACTATAAGATGAATGGTATTTCCGCGGCTTTAGGTTTATCTCAAATTAAAAAAATAAAAGAAAAAATAAAAAAAAAAAAAATTATATTTCAAAACTATAGGTCGATTTTTGCGAACCATAAAAATTTAGAATTAATTGGTGGTAAAAAATTTGAAAATATTAATTATTGGATGAATATCTTACATATTAAAGATTTTAATTATAACTTAATTCAAAAACTTGCATTATTTTTAAAAAAAAACAATATCGAAACTAGAAGAATTTGGAGGCCTCTTAATTTACAAAATTATTTAAAAACTTTTCAAACTTATGAAGTAACGAATTCTATTGATTTTTATAATAAATCTCTATGTATACCTTCTGATGTAACGCTTAATAAAAAAAACATAGAAATAATTTGTAAATTGATTAAAACTTTTTATAAAAAAATTAAGAAAAGAAATCTTAAGTAATTCCATGAAAAAAATATTAATTGTGGCAGAGGCTGGAGTAAATCATAACGGATCGCTTAAACTTGCAAAGAAAATGATTAGAATTGCCGCTAAAGCAAGATGTGATTTTGTAAAATTTCAGACTTTTGACCCAGATGAACTTGTTCATAAGAAAGCTAAAATGGCTTATTACCAAAAGAATAATTTAAAAAAAAAGTACACTCAAAATCAAATGCTTAAAAAATATCAGCTTTCAAAAAAAGATCATTTAGAACTAATCAAGTCCTGTAAAAAAAATAACATAAAATTTTTATCTACAGCATTTGATATACAAAGCTTAAAACTATTGTTAAATCTTGGAATTTCAACTTTCAAGATACCGTCTGGTGAAATAACTAACTATCCCTACCTTGAGTTCATTGGAAAACAAAATAAAAAAATTATCATGTCTACTGGAATGTCAAATATGGATGAGGTGAAAAATGCCTTTAAAGTTTTAACAAAAAGCGGCACAAAAAAAAGAAATATTACTATTCTTCATTGTAACACTGAATATCCTACACCTTTAAAAGATGTTAATCTTAAAGCTATGTTAACTATTAAAAAAGAATTGAATGTTGATGTTGGTTACTCAGATCATAGTTTAGGTATAACTGTGCCTATAGCGGCAGTAGCTATTGGAGCAAAAGTTATTGAAAAGCATTTTACACTAAATCCAAAAATGCGCGGGCCAGATCATAAAGCTAGTTTAAATGCTGATAATCTTGCTACACTGGTAAAAGCTATTAGAGACACAGAAACTTTGCTCGGGTCACAAGAAAAAAAAATTTCTCCGAGTGAAAAAAAGAATGTTAAATTAGTAAGGAAATCCATTTATGTAAAAAAGAAAATTTTAGCTAATCAAACTATTACTGAAAGTGACTTGCAGATTTTAAGACCTGAGGGAGGAATTTCTCCAAAAAACTGGAAAAAAGTTATCGGAAAAAAATCAAAAAAAAATTATAATCCTGGAGATAAATTTTATGGGTAGGCGAAAAATTTGTGTTATTACTGGTACAAGAGCAGATTATGGAATTTTATTTCAATTAATTAAAAAATTCAAAAAAGAAAGATCCATTAATTTACAATTGATTGCTGCAGGTATGCATCTGTCGCATGAGTTTGGTTTAACTTATAAAGAAATCCTTAGTGATGGTTTCAAAATAGATAAAAAAATTGAAATGACTTTATCCGGGGACACGCCAACAGACATCTCTAAAAGTGTGGGTATGGGTTTTTTTGGATTTGCAGATGCTTTCAAAGATCTTGAACCTGATCTAATTGTGGTGCTTGGCGATAGATATGAACTTTTAGCTGCAGCATACACAGCAAATATTTATGGAATTCCAGTTTGCCACATTCATGGTGGAGAGTGTACCGAGGGAGTAGTAGACGAATGTACCAGACACTCAATTACAAAAATGTCTCAAATTCATATGGTGGCAAATAAAGTTTATTTTAAAAGGGTCCATCAATTGGGAGAGCAAAAAAAAAATATTTATTTGGTAGGAGGTATGGGTGTTGACAACATAAAGAACTCTAGACTTATTATGAAAACTCAACTTGAAAAAGATCTAAAATTCAAGTTCAAAAAGAAAAATTTATTGGTTACATATCATCCTGTTACATTAGAAAAAGATACGGCCGGAGAACAATTCCAAAATCTTTTAGATGTTCTAAGCGAATATAATGATATCAATATAATATTTACAAAACCTAATTCGGACACTTACGGTAGAAAAATAATAAAGATGATTGACGATTTTGTAAAGAAATTTAGAAATAGATCTTGTTCTTTTACTTCATTGGGCCATAAAAAATATTTATCTGTAATGAAAAATGTAGACGGAGTTTTAGGAAATTCCTCTAGCGGTTTATTGGAGGCGCCAACGTTTAAAATTGGAACAATAAATATTGGAGACAGACAGAAAAAAAGGCTTAAGGCTCTAAGTGTTATAGATTGTAAACCAACCATAAAAGATATCAAAAACTCTATTAATACACTTTATTCCAAGAAATTTCATAAAAAATTAAAATTAACAAAAAACCCTTATGGTAATGGCGGTGCATCAACGAAAATAGTCAAAATATTAAAAAAAATTGACATAAAGAATTTAATAAAGAAAGAATTCTATGACCAATAAAGAAAAGGTGCTAGTCGTTGGGGCTGGTTCGATTGGAAGAAGACACGCAAAAATTTTCAGCGAACATTTCAAAATTGATATTGCAGATATTTCTTACTCTAGAATCAAGCTTTCTAATAAATTATTTAAAGTAAACTATTCTTATTTTGATTTTAAAAAAGCAATTATAGAAAATAATTACAAATTTGTAGCTATTTGTACCCCACCTCACTTGCATTTAAAAATCGCTCAACTTTCAGTGAAATACAACAACAATTTATTTATAGAAAAGCCATTAGGCATTAACTGCAAGGGTTGGAAAAAAGTTAGTAAAGAATGCAAGAAAAAAAAGTTAATAAATTATGTTGCTTACTGTCATAGACATATTTCCTACTTTAATAGAGCTAAGAAGATGATTGATAACAATAAAATTGGCAAGATTTTACATGCAAATATGAGATGGGGATCCTATTTGCCTGACTGGCATCCGTGGGAAAAGTATTATAATTTTTATATGGCAAAAAAAGAGCAAGGTGGTGGAGCTCTTTTAGACGAAAGTCACGGTATTGACTTAATAAGATATTTGATTGGAGAAATAGAAGAAGTTTCTGCTTTTGTGGGAAAAATTTCTGATTTAAAAATTACAAGTGATGACATGGCTATTCTTAATTTAAAAACAAATAAAAATTCCTATATTCAGATTAATTTTGATCTTTTGGCGAGATTTCCAAGAAACAACTTAGAAATAGTTGGGACCAAGGGAACAATAATTATTGATAGAGTTGATCATTATTTAAAAATTTTTTTGATAAAAGATAAATCTTGGAAAAAATTCAAATATAAAAAAGATGATTTTTTAAATATGTATAAACAACAAGCTTTTTATTTCATTAATTGTATAAATAAAAGAAAAAGAGCAATAATCGATATAGATGACGCCTTGAAGACACAATCAATAATTGACTCTGCCTTTCTTTCATCCAAAATTAAGCGAAATATAAAAATTAAATAATACTTAGAAAAGCCAAAATGAGAAAAAATTTTTTTATAAATGAAAATAAAACTATTAAAGAGACTTTAATTAAATTAAGCAAATGTGCTACTAAAGGGCTGGCAGTTGTAAATAGTTCAAAAAAATTAATTGGTGTAATAAGTGATGGTGACATTCGAAAAAAATTAATTACTGGAATAAATCTTAATAGTCCAATTAAAAAAATTTGTAATAAAAAACCTATTTTTTTTAAGAAAAACAATATTAAACATAATTTTGTATCAAAATTATTTAAAGACAAAAAAATTGATATAATACCCATAATAGACAAGAATAAAAAACTTTATCGGGTAATTCATTGGTCGGATATAATTGAAAATAAACTGAAGACTAATTTTGTGCCTGTTGTAATATTGGCTGGGGGCAAAGGTACTAGGTTGAGACCTTTTGCAAAAATATTACCTAAACCTCTAATACCAATCAATAACAAGACTCTTATTGAAAATATAATTCAAAAGTTTAGAGAAGAAAATTTCAATCACTTCATTTTTACTCTTAATTACAAAAAAAATATTTTAGAATCTTTTTTAAAAGGCCTAAGCTACAAAAATGCGATCTTAGAGACATTGCATGAAAAAAAACCGCTGGGAACTTCTGGGTGCTTAAGCGTTTTAAAAAGATTTAGTTATAATGAATTTGTCGTTACTAATTGTGATATGTATATCGATGTAGATTATAAAAAAATTCTTCAATTTCACAAAAAAAATAAAAATGATTTAACTATAATTAGCTCAACTTATGAAATGCAAATTCCATATGGTATAATAAAAAAAAATAGAAGATTTAAGTTTTTACAACTCCAAGAAAAGCCATCTTTCAAATCAAATATTAATCTTGGAAGCTATATAGTCGGTAAAAAAATTTTTAATTTGTTAACTAATAATAAATATGAAGATATGAATAAAACAATTATGAAAGCAAAAAAAAGAGGGCTAAATATAGGGCTCTACAATATAGGTAAAGATAAATGGTTTGATTACGGTGATTGGGAAAAATTTAATAAAAATACAACAAATTTTTTTAATTAATTTGAAATAAATAAAAATGAAGCTAAACATATTGGGGGTAGTACCTGCCAGAAAAGGATCTAAAGGTATAAAAGATAAGAACTTATTAAAAATTAAAAATAAATCTTTAGTTGAGATTGCAA